>OLOA01001631.1_pt1 | contig 21974 bp, 11 predicted proteins | sample 1672201 | NCBI WGS metagenome assembly OLOA01 (sample SAMEA3136658, study PRJEB25190) | human gut metagenome
TCTTATATTTTTCTTCGTCATAATTTCCCTTTAACGGAAGCTCCGGAAACGATAGACAGTAACAGACATTGATAATACCTGCGTCATTCAGCCATTCAATACAGCCTCGATAATCTTTAAATCGAGCTCCTGAAGCAACCTTTGAAATCTGAAATTTCTTATTATCTTTTGGCAGCTGCACCGGTATATGCTGAAATACATTTAAAATTCTTGCCTGATCCCTTCCTTCTGCATATTTTCGGATATCTTCCCGATAATCAGCAAGAAGCTGACGCTGTGTGTCCAGTGATCCCTCAAAGGTTCCCTTCTCGATATATTCCCGAATGACAGCAGGCATACCACCCAATATGCAAAACTCTATAAAAAGTGACAGATAGACTGACATTTCCAGCTCATTAAACGGCTTCAGGCTCCGCATATGTTCCAGAAAATCATTTCTTGTTTCTTTTGAATATCCCTTAGCCCATAAAAATTCTTCAAAATCCAGAGAATACATTTCATAATCTTTTTTGTATCCTACACTGTTGCTTTCTATTTTTCGATAGTTAATTCCCAGCATGGAACCACTGCAGATCACATCAAATCTCCCATCAATCTTAAAGAACTTCAATGCAGTAGATATCTCCGGGAATTCCTGCAGCTCATCCAGAAAAATCAACGTTTCATCCGGAATAAATTTTTTTGCAGGATCAATAAGCGAAATATTCTTTATCAGCTCATCTGTCTTATATCCATCAACCAAAATCATTTTATACTTTGGTTCTTCTACAAAATTAATGTAAATAATATTCTTATAGTTCTCTTTTCCAAAACGAAGAATGGATTCCGTCTTTCCCACCTGCCGCGGACCTTTAATGATTAAAGGTTTTCTGTCCTCATCTTCTTTCCAGCTTCGAAGAAAATGATCTACTTTCCGTTCCAGATAAATCATGCTTTCACCTCCGAAATAGTATCGTTATGGTTATTCTTATCATACAATAAATGAGGGGGATTAGCAAGGCTTTTATAGCTGCTTTGATGTGCAGGATTGACCAGGAAATGGAATGAGTATGTGGTAAAAGAGGATATTGCGGTTTTGGCAGGTGATTTGAAAGTCAAAGATATTCAATGCTTAAATTTTTATGTAATATGAACGAAGTTTCCTATTATATAAAAAAGCACATTCCCGCAGACAGTGCACATAATTTGATGCAACCGGCTGCCATTTTACAGGCCCTTTAGCTTTGCGTCACAGGCTTTTGCCTGCCCTCTTTCTCACATACCATGAAATTAGCAATTTTCTTGTTGCTCCTTTATTTGTGTAGCTTTTCTGATACTCCTGACACCTGTTCCAGATTTTTCTGTATTGTACCAATCAATTCCTCAATAACTATTGGTTTGGTTAAGAATCCATCCATACCGCATTCCAGTGCTTTCTTTCTGTCATCATCAAATGCATTTGCAGTCATGGCAAGAATGGTGATTCCCGCCAGTGCCGGATCATTCAGTGCGCGGATCTGTCTGGTAGCCTCATATCCATTCATTACCGGCATCTGCACATCCATCAGCACCAGATCATAATTACCCGGCTGCGAATTCTTAATTTTCTCCACTGCCTGTGCTCCATTTCCGGCAGTATCAACCAGGAATCCATATTCATTAAGAATCTCGACTGTAATTTCACTGTTCAGTTCATTATCTTCCACAAGCAATATACATCTGCCTCTGAAATCCGAACCTGCAGCCGGAAGGATTGCATCCTCTGCCTCTGCCTGCATCTGTCCGATAGCAGTCATCAAGGTATCCCTGATATCTGACATGAACATTGGTTTTGCACAAAAAGCAGTTACCCCTGCCGCTCTGGCTTCCACTTCGATATCTGACCAGTCATAAGCAGTCAGTATAATGATCGGTGTATCATCACCAAGGCTGCGAATCTGACGGGTGACTTCAATGCCATTCATATCCGGCAGACGCCAGTCGATGATATAAGCGTGGAATGCATCTCCCAGTTCCGTAGACTGTCGTGCACGGAGAATCGCTTCCTTGCCGGAAAGTGTCCATTCTGAACGCATTCCAATCCTCACAAGCATTTTTGTCAAACTGTCACAGGTATTGAAATCATCATCTACAACCAGTGCCTTAAGACCTTCCAGTTCTGCGAGCTTCTCTGTATGGTGCTGCTCAGACTGAAGCCGAAATGGCAGACGGACAATGAATTCAGTACCTTTGCCCTGCTCTGTCTGAACCTCAATCGTTCCGCCCATCATATCCACAATATTTTTGGTAATGGCCATGCCAAGCCCTGTACCCTGAGTCCTGCTGACTGTGGAAGTGCGCTCTCTCTCAAAAGGAGAAAAAATCTTCTCTACAAATTCCGGACTCATTCCGATTCCGTTATCCTTTACCCGGATCTCGTACAGTTCAATGCCCTTTACCGTCCCCGGGAACTGCTTCAGCCGGACAGAAACCGTTCCTCCTGCGGGAGTAAACTTAACTGCATTTGACAAAAGATTCAGCAACACCTGATTCAGTCTTGTCTTATCACAATAAACATCCTCATTTGCCACCTCCATTGCATCCATATAAAGCTCCAGCTGCTTTGCATGGATCTGCCCACTGATGATGGTCTTCAGATCATGAAGTACATCCGACAGACTGACCTCCGTTTCTTCCAGATGGATTTTTCCACTCTCGATACGGCTCATATCCAATATATCATTAATCAGTGAGAGCAGATGGCTGCTGGAGGAAAGGATCTTGCCCAGATAATCCCGGACTCTTTTCTGATCATCAATATAGCTTACCGCCAGTGTGGTAAACCCGATAATCGCATTCATTGGTGTCCGGATATCGTGAGACATATTGGAAAGGAAAGTACTCTTTGCCCTGTTTGCTGTCTCTGCAGAGCGTACTGCCTCAGAAAGTGCCTGATTCATTTTCCAGTCAGCAGTACGGTCCGACATAACCAGGATATATTTCTTCTTTCCGTTTAATTCACTTCCCATTGCAATATTATGAAACCAGCGTTTTTCCCCTGTTTTCAGATGAACATATTCAAAATCCCATTCTCTCTGTTCATGAACCCGGATTTCCTCCAGATAATTTTTCCCCGGGTCCCCCTGTTCCGCTATATGCAGTTTTCCCAGAATACTAATATCTTTACGAATCTGTTCTACCGTAATGCCCAGCAGTTTTTCCACATTCGGACTGACGTAATCTGCCTGGTATGTTTTTGCATCCAGCATCAGGAAAACATCATCCACATTCATTGAAAGCTTTTGAAACAGCTCATCCCGGTACAGAATCTCCGTATCTTTTTTTCTGAGGTTTGTCCTGTTTTTTTGAATAACAAGGCTTATAAGGAATGCGGCAATACAGAAGACAACCGCGCTGACAAGAAGTATCGTACTGCGCTGCAGACTGTTCATACTGGCATTGACGATATCCGCCTGTACAAGTCCTAAGAACATCCAGTCCTGTATATCCGATTTTTCATAGACCAGATAGTAGCTCATTCCATCAAGATTTAAAAGCATCGCATCTGTACGTCCTGCCTTAAACTTCTCCGAAAGCTCATTGATCTCTTTTTCAGACATATCAGAATGTTCTCTCAGAACCCCGAAGAAATTATACACCTTCCCCCACGACGCAGAAGAGTGATTCACCACAACACGGCCATCCGGACGAACAACAAAGCTCTGGGCATTTTCATTGAAGGCAGAGATATCCAGTACCTTTACGATATCAGAGTTTTCATAGGCAATGGCAATCGCATCATATTCAAAGCCCTGATAAATTCCATGAGCCTTAGGAGTGGCAAAAACAAGCAGCTGGGGTTTTCCGGGAACTGCTACATTCGCAATAACATCATTTCCCTGCCGTATCTCCTCTTCAATATTTTCCTGTAATCCAAGATACCCTGTTTTGCCTGTTACGGCCTTATAGTTCCCATCGGCTGACAGAAAAAAGAACTCTACAAAGCCTGCATTTTCCTGCGCCTTCTTTATACAATCACGAATTTCATCTTCATCGGAGATATTCTGCAGATTCTCACCCCATATATGAAGATAAGTAAGATTCTTATCTGTCAGTTCCCTCAGCATGTTATCAGACTGATGAAAAACCTCCGCCAGATGAGAGACGCTCTCCTCATAAACAGTTTTCGATATAAATCCCAAATATTGGAAAACCAGCAAAGCAATGCACGCAAAAACAGCTATAAAAGCCGCTATCATAAATCGTTTTCTCATAACAGGTCTCTTTCTGTCTTTATTATGATTTTTATTATCCATTCTTCTACCCCTGCGTACTGCAGGTATTGCCTGCAGTACTGCCACCAATAAAAAGTTTGAACATTTTATTGTAAGCCGGACATTCGCAATCCGCTTTCGCTGCTTGCTCATGAACGCAGTTCGCATCCCCCTTACCCACCGCTTAGTGCTCTACGCACTTGAAGCGGGGGATTGCTTATTCTGCGTTCAAATTAAAGTGAATCCACTGCCGCTCTTTCTACCGCAAGGCCTGCCTTATATCGCTCGATAAACTCATCAAAGCCCTTGACATCCTCCGCTGCAGGCTCTAATGTGCTTCCCGTCTGTCCGGCAAATACCTTGTTATTCAGGTAATCGTCAAGTGTCTCACCGTCATTTTTGTTAATCATGTATGCTGCAAGAAGTGCCATTCCCCATGCGCCGCCCTCGCCTGCTGTCTCCATGACGGTTATAGGAGCGTCCATGGCTGCCGCAAGGAAGCTCTGGCCGACCCCCTTGGTCTTAAAGAGTCCGCCGTGTCCTGTGATGGAATCCACCTTAACACCCTCTTCCTTTAGTAAGATGTCAAGTCCTATCTTAAGAGCACCGAGTGATGTGTAAAGGTGTGTTCTCATAAAGTTGGCAAGACTGAATTTACTGTTGGTATTTCTCACAAACAGAGGTCTTCCCTCCTCCATGTGAGTGATATTCTCGCCCGATATGTAGCCATAAGACATAAGTCCGCCGCAGTCTGCATCTCCCTCAAGTGCCTTATTGTAGAGAACCGAAAAGAGCTTATTCATATCAACAGGTATTCCGAGAGCTTCCTCGAACTCCTTGAATATGTTGACCCATGCGTTGAGGTCGGATGTGCAGTTGTTGCAATGAACCATGGATACAAGATTTCCTGTAGGTGTTGTGACAAGGTCAATCTCAGGATATACCTTGGAAAGCTCCTTCTCCATGACTATCATCGCGAATACGCTTGTTCCGGCTGATACATTTCCTGTTCTCACCGCAACAGCGTTGGTGGCTGTCATTCCGGTTCCGGCATCTCCCTCAGGCGGGCACATAGGTATTCCCGCCTCAAGGTCACCATCCTTATCAAGGAGCGCTGCGCCCTCTGCTGTGAGAACTCCTGCCTCATCACCCGCAAGAAGCACCTTCGGCATAATATCCATGAGTCTCCATGGAAGCTGTGCCTTGTCTCCCTGTGCATTTCTCTCCTCGATGAGCGAGTCGAATCTGCCAACCATATTTGCATTATAATTCTTAGCAGCAGTATCAATTGGGAACATGCCGGAAGCTTCACCGACACCGATAACCCTCTTTCCGGTAAGCTTCCAGTGTATGAAGCCCTCCAGTGTTGTCATGTAGTCAATACGCGGAAGGTGCTCCTCATTATTTAACATTGCCTGATAAAGATGGGCAATGCTCCATCTCTGAGGAATGTTGTAATTAAAAAGTGAAGTAAGCTCGTCGGATGCCTCCTCGGTTATGCTGTTTCTCCATGTCCTGAACGGAACTAAAAGCTGCCCATCCTTATCAAATACCATGTAGCCGTGCATCATGGCTGAAAAGCCTATTGCCCCAAGCCTTTTGAGTGTAACTCCGTATTTTTCCTTTACATCCGCCTTCAACGATGCATAACAGTCTGTAAGACCTCCCCATATATCATCAAGGCTGTATGTCCACACACCATTCTCATAGCGGTTCTCCCATTCATGGCTTCCCCCTGCTATCGGTGTATGCTTCTCGTCAATGAGTACCGCCTTAATTCTTGTTGAACCGAACTCGATTCCGAGAACAGCTTTGCCGCTCTCAATTGTTTCCTTTACATTTCCCATTGCTTTCTCCTCCAGGTTATATTTTAATATTGTCTGCCAATAATAGCATACTTTCTAATGTCGACTATTCATCATAATCATCGTCATCATCATAGTCATCGTCGTACTCATCATCTTCATCATAGTCGTCATTATCTTCTGTATCATCAGAAAAAGCCTTTTTCTCTGCCTGCTTATTCTTCTTCCAGGCCCGTGATTTTTTCTCTTTTTTAGGCTTATCCCTGTCATTCTCTATAGAGTCATCCGGCTGCGTATCCTCCTCAGCTTCCGTATTCTCTTCGTCCTCGTCATCTTCATACTCATCCTCTGAGCTTAAGTCACCCTCCTTGATGGTAAGAACAGAACGGAATCTGCCGAAAAGCTTATTGCCAAGCCTGTTTTTCGCATGTCCTGCAGCGTGGTTCATTATCTCCTTTACCAGTTCAACAACATTACCCTGATCATCATTCGGAACCTGGCTGAGTATCAGATACAGCTTTAAAAGTGCCTTATCCTCGACTCTCCATCCCTGACTCTCCGCATAATCCTTGGCAATATCCACAAGCTCATTTACCGTATACTGCTTAAGTAAAAAGCAGCCCGTGAAATTATCTGCAAGATCAGGATTGTCCGCAAAGAGCTTATTTATCTCGAACTCCTCGTCCATGATAATAAACAATGTGTTGCGACTAAGCTTCATCATCGAGACAAGTGTTTCCCTCTTTAACCGTCCTGCATTCTCAATTACGAGAGTCTGACCTGCGAGCTTATCCGCATACACCTCATAGCCCTTCTCATTTATCTTTTCCGCTGATATGCGCGCAAGCTTCTGGTCACGGTCTTCGTCATACGCATGAAGTGCTTTAAACAGATTGATTGCAAAGGCTGTCTTGTCGGTAGTGCGGCTGCCCATGATGGCTGCATGCCCTGCATTATCAAGCTTTCCCACAGCCTCAGCTCTCTTAGCTCCGATGTATCTGCACAACCTCTTCTCCATGCCGGACATATATAAATATCTGTCAAGAAATACTCTCTCCTCAGCCTTGAGCAGATATCTTCCCGAATCAGAAACTCCTACAGCTGCCTTGGCATTATCCTCGATTATCTGCTCTATTCCGGCATTTATCGCATGTTCAAGATCGGGCACACCTCCTGTTTCATCTGACTCATCGTTTACATCATTTTCCTCTTCGATGCTCTCATTGTCATCTATATCCGGAATCTCCTCGAATTCTTCCTCCTCAGCTTCAGGCTCCTGCTTATCTGATTCTGCCTTCGGTTCCTCATCCTGATTGATTGACGCAGCTATCTCCCTGACCGTCCTCTCGAGAGCTTCCCTCTCCTCTTTGCTGTAGTCATCTGCCTTCTGCTCAGTCTGTGCAGGCTCCCGCCTTCTGTCCTGTGCATGCTGCTGTGGTGCCTCAGCCTGTTCCTCTTCTGATTTGACAGGCATAACCACCTTCTTAATCTCAGCTACAGGAATCTCCCTTGTAGCACGATTATCAGGCTGCTTCTCATCATCCTCATCATCTAAATCGGAAAGCCACTGTGTTATGTCCATCTGTGAGGAGTTGGCTTCGCGGTCTGCTGCCGCCTCCCTCCTTCTCCGCTCCTGCTCAGCCTGAAGCTGTGCTACAAGCTCCGACATCTGTTCAAGCGTAAGCTGCTGCGTGACTTCTCTTATATCGGCATTTTTCAGGGAATTAATATCTGGCAGCCTGCTGTCGGACACAGTACTGCCGGGCGAAGCCTTTTTTCCATTGTCGTCATGTGTCTTTGCTGCATTCCTTGACGCCTTGCGCCACTGGTGCTTGTTGATTATAATTTCCTTCGTAGGCTCAGAATCATCCTGTATATCTTCAAGCTGTGCCGCTTCCCTGAGTGCCTCGGTTCTCTCTCTGTTCTTATATGCCTCCATTATCTCATTGACATTCGCCTTAAGCTCCTGCTGCACGTTTCTGGTGTCATATACTGAATAGTCGGGAACCTTTATACTTATATCATAATCCGGCTCAAGCTTCTGCATATCTTCTTTTATAGCTGTCTTTGCAGGCTTTTTCTCTAAAGGCTGTGGTTTAACTTCTTTTTCAGGCTCCGGCTGCGCTGATATAGCATTATCGATATCTATAGGTGACCACTCTGTTGTGTTTCCTATATCATCAATGTATACCGGCTTGTTCTCCTCATCCGCAGAATCCGCCTCTTCGGCATAATCTTCCGGCTCTTCTGGCTCTTCCGGCTCTTCCGGCTCCGCTTCATGGCTCACAGGCTCCTCAACGATACCCGGCTTCTGCTGCTCATGTTGCTCCTGTTCTTCATCAAGGGCATATAATGCCTCGTTGTCATAGTCCTCTGCTTCCTCAGCTGTCGGCTCATAAGACATATTATAGTCCTGTCGGGTATCGTGGGTATCATATTCATGTTGTTCGTACGCACTAATATCGCGGGTATCATATTCTCCATTATCATACGCACCGGCGTTGTCAGTATCGTATCCATGATTATTGTACGCATGGTCATCATACCCATAAGCTGTGTCCGGCTCTGCCTCTGTTGCTGCAGCTTCCGTCTGCGCCGGCTCACCGCCCATGCCGTCATACACAGCTGAGCTGTTTATTCCGAGCGAGGACAGCTTCTCAAGCCTTGCAAGCTTCTCCATCTGCCCCGGTGTCAGCGGAACATACATCTGCTTAAGTCTCAACGCCTTCTCGACATATATTCCATCTGCGAACCACAGCACCAGCTCATCACATTCCCTCACACACTTGTCGGTAAGTCCTGCCTCGCTGTAGAGAAGCGCAAGCTCATACTCATACTCCTCGTCAAGCTCCTTATCCTTGTAGTTCTGAAGAATGGTTATAAGCTCCTCGACAGGTGCCTTCTTAGCGCGCTTTAACTTATACAGAAGGATATACCCGATCACATCGCGCGGTGCCAGCTCCACATACTCCTGATAAATCTCCTCCGCATCATCCAGCTCACCGAGCTTGACATACATCTCCATAAGAGTTGCCAGAAGTCTCCTTCCGCCAAGCTTACGGTTATAGGCATAAATGCACACATTTCTCGCCTTATCATATTTCCCTGTTGCAACATACGCTTCTATAGCATTGGACATGACTGTCCACTGTTTCATCTTCTTCCATTCAAGCTGCTCTGCAACCTTGGCAGCATTGACATAATCCCCGCTCTTTACAAGCTTATCCAGTTTTTCTATCTTAATGGTCAACTCATACTTGTCCAATATGTTCACCTCACATTACATGCTTTTTTCCAGTTTATCACAGCACCTAGAGAAAATCAAAACTTTCCTGTGAAAAAGTTAGTCTTTCGTATTCAAGTTCGCTCTCTGCTACCTGACTGTGGTAATCGACCACAACTGTCTGCTGTTTTTTATCCACAAGTCTCTGTCCAAGTACATAATTGACATCGAATCGTCCTGTTATAGCCGGAGTAGCTCCTCGTGCCGGGACAATGAGCTGGACATGGTTGGTCTTTAAAAGCTTAAAGATAGGTTCCCAGATATATATATCCTTCGCCGCACCGAACGGATTATCAATGAATATCGTCTTTCCGAGCACTGCTGCCTCTTTTCCTCCTGCGTTTATGCTTGCAATATAATTGATCACGGAGACAAGGAACTGGATATATATACCCTGTGACTGCCCTGTACTTCCGACTGCCTCCTCATAGCGCAGATAACGGCTCTGATCCTTTATCCTCTCACGCTTGTACAGGCTTAATCTTATACTGTTCATGTCCGTAACTATGACGGAGAACAGTCTCTTCCAGCAGAGCCTTCCCCTTATGAATTTAAGCCTCTCGTCCATAGTCCTGAAGCCCTCTGCCAGGGATACCGTCTCATTAATATATACAGACATCCTGTCTTTATACATTTCTTCCTTCACATACGGAATCTGTAATGACAATACCGGAATAGCCTCTTCGTCAAGAGTGATTCTTGAAAGCTTATCCAGCCTTTCAAGCTCAGAGCGTATATTGGTGCATATCTGGACACATCTGTTCTCAAAATTGCTCTTGATAAGCTCCATGTCCTCAATGCCTCTGCTTATTCTGCCGCGCTCTAATTCAATACAGTCCTTGGTTGTTCCAAGCGCATCCGTGAGAGCCGCTGCCTCCTCCTGTGTCTGCGGAGGAAGGACATTCTGCTTCACCTCCTGTGCAAGCTCATACGCATTAAGACTCATAAGCTCATCGACAAGCAGATCTCGTGCCCTGGTGAATGCAGTGCGCTTTTTCTGTTCCTCCTTCAACACACCGTCAAAGGTGCGCCCTGCCTCCTCATACATTTCGTTGGTGAGCTTCTCATCGGACACACTGCCTTCATCCGCGCCCTCGGTTGTCATCCGGCTTATAATATCATCTGCATCCGGAGCGGCAGTCCTTACCATGCGTTCAAGATCCTTCTGCATCACCATACATGCCGTCTGCTCCTTGAGATTATCCTTTTCAAGCCCCGAAAGTCTTGAAAGCTCATTCTTAAGCCTCGAAAGCTCCGCCTTGTGCTGCCCTGCATATTCCTGAGGATTATTTATTTCCACAGGCATATACTCTCCGTAATGCTCCTCATAGCTTCTTTTCGCGTACTCACAGCTTCCCTCAATCCTGTTCATCTGTGTGCTGGCAGCATCAAGCTCCCCCTGCAGGTTCTTCATGTTCTGCCTGAGCTTCTCCTGCTCATCAGTCATGGCATTTATCTGCGCATTACTCTTCTCCTTTAAAAGTCCACGGCTGTCAAGCTCCTTTGCCCTCTCAAGGCTCACACCTCTGTAAAGCATCGAACGCTCCGCCTTTTCCATTGCCGCCGTGCAGTTAGCCATGAGCTTTTCCTTGTCCGCTATATCACCCAGCTCATCAGTGATAAGTGAATATATCGCATTAAATTTCGCATCTATCTCGTCTGCCGTGACATTCACTTCTTCCTGTTCAGCTTCGGTGCCTGCCTGCTCCTTATAGTAAGGAGCATACCGCTCCCATGTCTTTTTTATCTTAGCTATAGTCTCCTGAAGTATATTTCTTTTATTCTCCAGCTCCTTAAATGCCCTCTCCCTGCTCTCGCACAGCTCCTTTGAGAGCCTCCTTGCCTTGACTGCCGACTCCTTATCAGCTTCGCTCTTTTTTATCTCCTGTAAATACTCGGCAAGCCTTTCACTGAGGCGCACTATATCCTCAAGCTTATCCCTTATCTCAATACTTTCCGAAAGCTTCCTTTCAAGCTCCGACCTCCGGTCTGATATCTGCATTGAGCGCTCCTTTGCGCCCTCATTGATATCGGCAAGTCTTTCAAGCCGGCTGCCAAGTTGTTCAAGCTCCGACCTCTGACCTGCAAGAAGCAGCTCAAGCTGGGAAGTATTTTTCAGTGGTGTGCATGCATAACCGCTCACCCTCTCATAGTCGCTCTTTACCGCCTCATATCTGTCATCAAGCTTCACAAGCTCTGCATTTATCTGCTCAAGCTCCTCCGACGCCTTCCTTATTCCCGCCTGACGTCCCGCCTCATCATATATAAATGACAGGTCACGGCACGCAAGCATATAGTTGTCATCATCCTGCGGCACCGCCGGTTCATTATCGTTCTCTAACAGTGCTTCCACTGCCGACAGTCTTATTATCGGGACTACTCCGCAGTCCATTGCCATCACATTCCTGTCACGGCATATACTGTCATAGTCCTCACCCGCAAGCACAGAATACGGAAGGTACGGAAAACGTGCCGCGAGCGTGGCACATTCATCGCTTGTTTTCTCCCTCAGATATTCGGCGCCGCTCACAACGCTTCCCTCATATCTGCTCGAAAGATATTCGCACATTCTCTTAACACCATCGGAATCTACAGGTTTAAGGTTCTCTATGGCGCTTATATAGCCCTGTGTCTCACTCTTCTTATTTTTTAACTGTTCACGCTGTGAAAGTATTCTGTCATAGATACCTCCAAGTGACCTAAGCAGATTATCCGTATCCGGCTCACCGTACACCTTCGCAAGTGCAGCAAGCTCCCGCTCCCTGTCCTTAGCCCCCGCAAGCTCTTTTTCAAGCTTCTCTATATTGTTACTGCAAATCTGCAGCTGCGCTGTTGCCTGCGCATGCTCATTTATATCGCTGTCGCTCTTTAGCTTAAGCTTAGCCTGCTCATCACCCAATGCCGCAAGTGCTTCCTTCAATGCCGCGATATTTTCCCCATAGCGCTCTGCCTCCGCCGGCGCATTCTCCGTCACAAGGAGCGGCGTTGCTTTTAACTTACCTGCAAGCTCGTCCTCAAGCTCCTTAACCTGCCTCCGGTATCCGGCCAGCTCTCCGTCGATTCTCGCACACTCGTTATCGCTCATGCGGTAATTCTCTCTGAGATTGTCAAGCGCCTCCGTGCTCTCCTGCAGTTCTGCCTCTGTTTCACTGAGGCTGTGCCCGGTTGTGGAAAGCTCCTCCGCCATATATGCGTGCTTCGCCGCTGCCAGACCTTCAAGCTCCTTTGCAAGGTCCTCTCTTCCCCTGCTGCGGTTGTCAATGTACTGCTTAAGCTCCGCAAGGCTCCTCTCCTGCCTTACATAATCCGCATAGTCCTCCGCCGCGTAGGAAAGCTCAAGCTCCTCCTTCTTTTTATCGAAGCTCTTCTCTGCCTGCTCATAGCTCTCCGAAAGGCTGTCCACCAGAGCACGCACCTTTCTAAGCTCCGCCTCCTCATCAGCGATAAGCGCCGCCGATATAAGCCTCTCTTCCTCAAGCTGTGCCTGCCTGATACCCGCTATATCTGCGGCAAGCTTCTGCGCCTGCGCTTCGTTCTTCTTCGTCTGCGCCTGTGCCATGAGAAGGTACTTAAAGAGTCTGTTCTTTCCCTCCTCCTTGCGCTCAAATATATTTCCGAAGTCTGTCACCTTGGTGGAAAAATCGGATATGAGCTTAATCTCCTTATCATAATTATCCATCGTCTCCCTTCTCTTGGCAAGCTCCAAAAGCTTATCCTTTATCTCAAGAAGGGTCTCTGACATCTCATCATCGCCGTTACCGCCGCGGATACGGTTGTTGTACGACTTCTCAATAATCTCCTCTATCAGTAAATCCTCGACAACCTTTCTGGTGGTTCTGTAATTACTCTCAAAATAAGTCCTGACATGTCCCTCGGTCTTATTGATTCCCCTTACCAGCTCCCAGTGGCTCTCATAGATTCCATAGTCATTTATAAAGCTTAGGTAATCCCCCTTGCGCTCAAAAAGCCGCACCTTCACACCGAAGTCCTTCTTCTCAAGGTCGCGCAGGTATGCCTTCAGCCCATTGTAGGTAATTCTCTCCCTGCCATCGGACAACGGAAGATTCTTGATATCATTGTCCCCGAACTCCCTGTAAAAAATACAGTAGTTAAAATACTCTATTCCCGTCTTCTGCTCGCCCTCGGCGTCCTCACCTGCCCTCGCCTTACGCGCGCAGAAGCCGCAGGTCATGTACTTGTAGCCGTTCTTTACATCGCAGGAATCTAATTTCCACTCCACAAGCGAATGTATCGTGGTGCTTCCTCCCGGCTGCGCGAACAGCTTCTCCACAGGCTGCTTCTCGTCAAGAGTACAGTTCGGAAGCATCGTCTGAAGCAGAAGAAGCATGAGCACACTCTTACCTCCGCCGTTTGCAAGGTCATATATGGTGTTCCTGCACGAAAAACGCATCAGAAAATCATCGTAGAACTGAGTGCCAAAATTATATTTTATATTGTTGACCCTGATTCTGTTAATCTGTGGCATTCTGTGCCTCCTGTTCTTCCCTTGTTAATATCTCGTATAGCCTGCCTCTGTTGATACTGTAATAATTCTCCGCCATAGCCTTGAACCTGTCTGTCGGATAATATTTATCCTGATTTTCCACGAAAAGCCCCTGAGCCACAAGAAAGTTAAACGTAAGTTTAACATAGCCCGTCTTGGAATTTCTGGCGGCTCTCTGTCCCTGAACGTCATCGGTCGACGTGACAGGAAGCTCATCCCACAGCAGCGCAAGCGTCTTAAAGCTGTTCTCCTCAACATCATCAAGCACAAGCCCTGCCGAAGGGTCAATAACCTTCACCAAAGCGCTGTCAACAGCCTTTATGACATCCTCATGTCTTACGAACTCCGTGTAGGTGTAGCTGCCCGACGTCTTATAGAATTCCGTCATGGTACAGTATATTATAAGATAACACAGAAAAAGCTCCTTGTTCACCCTGACACCAAGAGCGCGCCTCAGCTCCTCATTAGTAAAGCCAAAGCCGGCATCTCCCATGCCGGCGTTATCCTCATCCGCACTGACAAACAGTGCATTATTATATTCATAAAGCTCCAGCCCGAACTTCTTTAAAATCAGCCTGAGCGCATCATATACCTGCGAATTGGACGAATATTCCTCATAGAGTGCCACATTGCCGCCTGACGCGCTCACTCTGTCTCCTCTTATCAGGGCGGCGGCAAGCTCAAGGGCTTTTTCCAGATTGCGTTGCTCCATGTGTGTGTGTTCCTTTCTACTTTATTTTTGACCCGGACGTTGTGTAATTTAACTATATTGGCGTTGTTTTAGTTTTTGCTGTTTACTGTTTTGTAAAAAGTATGTTTGATATCGTGAAGCCTTCTGCAAGCTCGATTTCATCGGGTGGGTCGGCGGGGGTTATGGTGAAGTGGGTTCCGAGACAGGAAGCGTATTCCTGGGTCTGGGCACAGTCATGGAAGATTTCATCAAGAAATGTCTCCGGCTTGTGTCTGTCCGCCTCGAAGCTGTACTCCTTTTTCTGGCACAGATGCACTATAAATGAGTAGTAGTCACCATTCTCAAACAGCTCCTCGCCAAAAATCCTTGCGGCACATTCGTTGAAGGTTCTGAGGTCAATGCAGTCCCTTCTCTTTAGGAGCGATAACAGAACCTTTATGAGTGCCGAATAGTTGCCGCGTATTCTCTCATCCTCAAGCTCATCATCATATATGATATTCTCCGGAATGGTGTCTGTTATAAGCTCCGCCTTGTCATCGCGTCCCGGCTTGTAGGTTATCAGATCCTCGATTCTTTTTATTCCCAAGGTTTTTTGGGTGTTGAGTCCCATTATAGGGCGCACCAGCATGCCAAGAAGTGTTATGTCATCCTTCTTCATGGCAAGCTCCAGCGCATTTCTGAAATCAAAGCTCGGTCTCAGCCTTCCAAGCTTCGCCTTTTTTACCATCTCATCTGCCATTATCCCAAGCCGGGTGCATGCCGACAACAGCTTCAGATGATTATTCATAGCTATCTTAAGCTCCGTATCAAGCTGGTATATTTCTCCCGTTATCTTGAGATACGAGGCATAATCATCATTATTTTTGTCCGTCTCCGCTCTTTTCTGAGCCGCCTGTATAAGCTCTGAATTCTTTATAAATAGCTTCTGCTCCTCCTCGAACCACTTTACTCCTGTGGCAAAAAAATCCTCATACGCCTCAAGCCCGGAAAAAATATCCGAGGCAAGCAGCGACATTACACGGTTTTTCCTGAGCCACAGACAGTCCACCTCTTTGTTTATGCGGCGCACCACATCCGTTCCACCCTTGAAATCCTTAGACTGTATCATCTTCTCAAGAAGGAGCTGCTCAACGCTTATCCTGCTCTCGTCCTTGATTTCCTTCGTGTCCAGATAGAACTCGATTCCCTCCGGGCTGATTGAATACCATACCGTTCCGTCCTCTATGCGGCTCTCGATAAGTCTCACCCTTGATATCTTTTTCTTTCTGTCAACCGGATCAAAATACCGGAAAATGAACGGCTTACCGTCATTTTTTAATTTGTCAAAAATATATTCAACAAGAATGCTCATATCCCCCGAAGGCGGATTGAGCTTGAAGTCACGTCTTATACACCTGCTCATAAAGGCGGCATATTCCGTATATGTGACGTCCCTCTCCTTGAAATTGTTTTCCTCAATAAAAAAGCGCAGTACCGCCATGAGAATATACCCCATGTCAAGGCTGTCGTACATCCCTTCCCTGTACCATGAAAAGGACACCTCCGACAGCTTGAAGAACGGGTAATACTTCTTAAGGTTCAGCATACGCTCTCTGTGATCTGTTATTATATCGTTTACTAAAATATTCTCCTGCGGCATTGACAATGACCCCTACAACTGTGTTCTTCCCTCAAGTGCACGAAGCAGTGTCACCTCATCTATATTCTCCAGGTCACCGCCAACCGGCACGCCGCTCGCTATACGGCTTACCTTGATTCCGGTAGGCTTTACAAGCTTGCTTATGTACATTGCCGTTGTTTCCCCTTCCAGACTTGAATTGGTGGCAATAATAACTTCGTCCACATCACCCTCAAGGCGCTTCATAAGCTCCTTGAGTTTAATATCGTTAGGTCCTATGCCAAGCATCGGAGATATAGCACCGTGAAGGACATGATACACACCATCGTACTTCTGTGTTTTCTCATACGCTGCCATGTCCCTCGTGTTTTCCACAACCATGATAACCCTGTGGTTGCGGCTTGGATTGCTGCATATCGGACACAGCTCTTCATCTGTCAGTGTACAACAGCAGCTACAGTATCTTACATTCGTCTTGGCATTTACAATGGCACTTGAGAGACTGTCCACCTGCTCTCTAGGCATTCCAATAATGTGGAATGCAAGACGCTGTGCCGACTTAGCACCTATTCCCGGGAGCCTTGAAAGCTCCTCGATAAGCTTATTAATCTGACTTCCGTAGTATTCCATTAGAATGGGAAGCCTCCGCCAAGACCACCAAGTCCTCCTGTAATCTTAGCCATCGAAGCCTGTGACAGCTCCTCAATCTGTCTGAGCGCCTCATTGGTCGCTGCCATAATCATATCCTCTAACATCTCTATATCATCCGTATCAACTGCCTCAGGGTCAATTGTGACCTTGGTAACCTCCTTTTTGCCGGATACCGTTACGGAAACCGCACCGCCGCCCGCCGACGCTGTAATTTCCTTCTCCTCAAGCTCCTTTGTAGTCTCCTCCATCTGACGCTGCATCTTCTGTGCCTGCTTCATCAGATTATTCATATTACCAGGCATAGCACCCGGAAAACCGCCTCTTTTTGCCATAATAAAATTCTCCTTTATTCTGTAATTAAATGTTAAAAGCCATTCCGTAAAACCATTCCGGCTCTAAGGCATGGCATATCCGCCAAACATATATTTTCAAGTCCAGACAATATTATATTATATTTTAATAATCAAAATATGTCTACAACAAAATCCTAGAAGTCTTCCTCCACGATATTCATTCTGCATATATCCTCAAGGGTATCGTACTCCTGTGAGACATCCGTTCCGCTCTCAGCATGTATCACCTCTATCTCCATGTCAAGCCCTGTCTTTGCGGCTATCGCCTGCTTTATCATGTCGATAACCTCCTGCCTTGATACCATGGAATAGTAGGTTGCGTCCTCATATATGAGCTGGAGCTTATTACCGCCGCCGTTCGCCTTGGTTGTATAGTGCTCAAGAATCGGCTTCAATGACATCGACAATCCATTGCATATTGAGCGCCAGTTCCTGATTACCTCTGTTATGTCCTCTGAGCGCGCCGGCTTCGGCTTATTACCCATGCCTGCCTGTGTTCCGCCGATAGCTGCATCCGCCGTCATGCCACCATTATCACCTGTAAGTGCCCCGGCTCCCGCCGCAAAGCCCCCGGCAGCCATAGCTCTTGCAGCCGCCTCAAGCCCTGTCTCCATCCGTCTTTCAAGGACTGCTATTCTGTCCATCAGCGCATCATTTAAGCCCTGCTCCATAGCAGGCTGTGTCATCTTGATGAGCGCGACCTCAACCATCACACGCTTCTGGCTTGAATTCTTGAGCTGACCGGACAATTCAGAAAATATTCTGATATAGCGCATGACACCGTTCAGATCCGTAAGCTTTGCGTCCTCCTTAAGAAGCTTCATGTTCTCTTCAGACATCTCAAGCACATCGGAGGCATCCGTCTGTGACTGCAGCAGCATAAGATTTCTCAGATACCATGTGAAATCGGACACGAACTGGCTTAAGTCTCTTCCGTCAATTATTATCTTCTCAAGCTTATGTATGAGTCCAATCGCCTCCCCGGCAACGATTCCCCTGAAAAAGCCGGAAAATACCTCCGTGTCAACTGCACCTAAGACCTCAAGCACATTCTCGTACTCCAGCTCCTGCCCCATATAGAAAGCAAGGCACTGATCCAGAAGGCTCAGCGCGTCTCTCATGGAGCCATCGGCAGCCTTTGCCACATACCTTAACGCTCTTTCGTCCGCCTTGATATCCTCCGCCACCATAAGCTCTGACAGTCTCGCACTTATGGTATCTATGGAAATCCTCTTAAAATCGTATCTCTGGCAGCGTGACAGGATGGTTATAGGTATCTTATGTGCTTCTGTTGTTGCAAGGATAAATATTACATAGGCAGGCGGCTCCTCAAGCGTCTTTAACAGTGCATTGAAGGCTCCTATTGAAAGCATGTGGACCTCGTCGATTATATATACCTTGAAACGCCCCTGCGTCGGAGGATATGCTACCTCCTCCTTGATTTCTCTTATATTGTCAACACCATTGTTGGAAGCGGCATCTATCTCTATCACGTTCATGCTCGCCCCCGCCGCAACGGCACGGCACACCTCACACTCGCCACATGGATTTCCGTCCACAGGGTGAGCGCAGTTGACCGCCTTTGCAAGTATCTTTGCGACCGAGGTCTTACCTGTACCTCTCGTTCCGCAGAACAGGTATGCATGTCCTATTCGGTCATTTATCACCTGATTCTTGAGCGTGGTCACAATATGATCCTGCCCCTTGACCTCGTCAAAGGTCGACGGTCGCCATTTTCTATATAAAGCTGTATATGACATAATTACAATTCCTTATATTCTATCTGCTATTATAGCTGTCTTGCTATCCATATTAATTCTATCTACTCTTATAGCTATTCTGCTGTCCATCCTAATGCGTCGCATCGGTAATTTCAGCCTTCACAGCTCTCTCTGAGCTGCCTTAATTCATCCTCACATCAATCTCCGAAGCTTATGCCCAACATCTTCGCTTCGTTGATTATGGACGCATTAGGGTCAACCATCTTAAGCCTGCCCGCTACATCCGCAAGCGGAACCTTGACAATCTCACCATTTTTAATTCCAACCATATAGCCGTACTGCTTGTCTATGATGAGCTTAGCCGCAGCCGCGCCCAGTCTTGAAGCAAGCACTCTGTCATAAGGGCAAGGGCTTCCGCCTCGCTGCGTATGTCCCGGAACAGTTATACGAACCTCCTGACCGGTCAATTCCTGTATCTCGCTTCCTATCTTGTATGATACTGAAGGATATGGGTTATCCTTGAGTTTCTGCTTAAGCTCCTTCTTAGGAAGTGCCGCATCCTGCTTGGATATTGCACCCTCGGCAACAGCAAGTATTGAGAAGTTCTTCCCCGCCTTGGTTCTTCTGTTGAGTGCTGCGACAACCGACTTGATATCGTATGGAATCTCAGGTATAAGAATGATATCCGCTCCGCCCGCAATACCTGCGTGAAGTGTAAGCCACCCTACCTTATGTCCCATCACCTCCACGATAAATACTCTTCCGTGTGAGGAAGCGGTAGTGTGGATACAGTCAATTGCATTCGTCGCTATATTGACCGCACTCTGGAAGCCGAAGGTCATGTCCGTACCCCAGAGGTCATTGTCTATCGTCTTAGGGAGTGTCACAACATTGAGACCCTCCTCCCTCAGAAGATTCGCCGTCTTGTGTGTTCCGTTTCCGCCAAGCACCACAAGACAATCAAGACCAAGCGACTTATAATTCTTCTTCATCGCCTCTACCTTATCAAGTCCATTCTCATCCGGTACACGCATAAGCTTAAAAGGCTGTCTGGAGCTTCCTATTATCGTGCCGCCCTCTGTAAGAATTCCTGAAAAATCACTTTTTTTCATAGCTTTGAAATCACCGTAGATAAGACCCTTGTAGCCTTCTTCAAATCCGATAATCTCTACATCTTCCACAGCTCTGTAAAGAGACTTTGCGACACCTCTCATGGCAGCATTGAGTGCCTGACAATCTCCACCACTTGTAAGCATACCAACCTTTAACATACGCGTACCTCCATTTTGTGTGAGTAATCAATATGATAGTAAAAAACCATTAATAGTATACATTATTTCTAATGTTTGCGCAATTATTTATGATGATTTGGGGAGAACATGACAATCTGGTCTGTGAGTGTATAACGTATTATATTTATGCATATCAGCTCCATTGTACGAAGCAAGATGTTCTAAGAACTCTGATAAAGGTATTCTATACGTTCGCCACCGAAGCAAAGCATACATCCTTGTATGCATTGCTTCTAAAGCAGCATCCGTGCTGCTTTTGGCTAGGGAAACAGCAGAGTTCTAAGAACATCTAAGCTTCTCCCAAAAGTCATGATATGCATAAATATAATACGTTATACACAGCTAGGTATATATCATGTTCCGACACCCAGATCTTATATTTAAAATGGATTTAGTACACAGCCTATTTTCCACGAAAATCACATTGTATTTTTCATCACAAAAAGCTATACTGTATACGGTTAAGATTTGCCAAAGAAATAATTGCAAAAAAATTATATTGCAGAAACGTATTCACGCTTCAGAATGGAGATAACTTGAAGATAGATATGCACTGCCACACGGCGGAAGGCTCGATAGATGCCCGCGTCGGTATTGTGGACTATGTAACGGAACTGATTAACAAAGGTGTGGATGGTATGCTCGTGACCGACCACAATTCATATAGGGGCTATGAGTACTGGCAGCGCGTCAAGGGTGAGCTTGGCGATATCGGACATTTTACGGTGTTAAAGGGTATAGAGTATGATACCCGCAACGGCGGCCACATCATTATTATACTTCCTGACACCATAAAAGGTGCCGATGTGATGAAGGCACGCCTTATAGGTATCCGCGGACTTTCGGTTGTACACCTTGAGAAAATCGTGCACTCTATCGGCGGAATACTCGGTCCGGCACACCCTTATGACACCGGATATTATGCATTTATGAACACGCACTTCGGAAAGCTGCACCCGGAATTTCTCGAAAAATTCGATTTTATTGAGAGCTATAATTCCGTCGCAAAGCACTCCGCCAACGAATCGGCGCATGAGCTTGCACTGCGCCTTGACAAGCCGCAGACGGCTGGCACCGACACCCACCGTCCCGAAGTAATCGGCACCTCATGGACCGAATTTCCATGCGACATCCGCTGTAATGACGATTTAATCGCCGCGATAAAGGACCCGACCCGCGCCAAAAGACCTTCCGTGCCTTATGAGCTGTTCACCAACATGCACCGCGACCGCGGACGCATTGTGGAGCACCTTGGAATCGTGGGCTACTGGCTGTACAACCGCGCTGAGGTACTCTACCACGGCTTTGGCAGATTCAGGCACAGAAAAGCCAGAAATTAAGCCGGCGCTGTTTGAACATGGGGGCAGGTATTCCGCTGCGCTGGAACGGATGGTGATTTCATCTTTTTCTTTGCCAAATGGAATGCCTCCCTTTTTCTTCATTTCACCCTCAACATCTGCCTCAAGGAATTAGAAATAAACTTCTCCAAACAGCATTGGGCTGTTTCTTCTTATTGAATTTCTAGTTTTTTCATGCTGTAATTTCATAGGATTATTCAAACTATTCGTTTTTTAATCCACGCATCCAAAGGTATGGTTGCATGGCAAAAGAAAATGCAGCTTCTTCCGGATTGTCTGACAAGCCAATCGGCATCCTGTTATAATACCCATCAATACGCATATACTATCTATATCTCTATTCGCATTTAACAAGACAACTTATTCATAATAATGTCTTGTATGCAAGACATTATTGGTATATAATTATCTCATATAGAAAGAGGTGACATATATTATGAATCGAGATACTTTAAAACAAATCATG
>OLOA01001632.1_pt1 | contig 21969 bp, 7 predicted proteins | sample 1672201 | NCBI WGS metagenome assembly OLOA01 (sample SAMEA3136658, study PRJEB25190) | human gut metagenome
CCAACCCATACATCATATTGACTGCTGTCAATTGGTGTATCTTCACCAGAAACATTTTTTACCACATTGATTGAATCTATATTCAACCAACCATTCCATTGAGAGTTTCTTGCCACATGTCCATCTGCTTTTGTAACATCATTACGATATGCATAATGGTCATCCTCATACGGTAAAACATCATAGATAACATTGTTTGTGTATTGATATACTTGTGCATCAGATAAACTTTGTGAAGAAACTTTAAATGTATAATCTCCCCCTTCATTAACTGCAGCAGGAACAGCTGTAACATTTGTTTCAAGTTCCGTATCTACTAATTTACTTTGTCCTAATACTTGTTTTGTTACAAATCCAATAGCTGTTGTCATCTTTGTAAGAGCTGTATCGTTATATCTGTTGTTTTCGTTAACATCTTGTGAATCATATTCATATGCTGAGGCATTACTACTACCTTGATGAGGCATATAAGTTGAGAACGCTCCATTTTTGAAAATATATCCTTTACATCTTAATAATTCTGCAGAAATTGCATTTGAGTTCATTCTTCTTACTGGAACCATAAGTTCAACTCTTAAAGTTTGTCCTGGTTTAAGTTGTCCAGTAAAGTAGAAGTTTAGAATTTTATTCTTTTCTTTTCTACTTGAAGCTAATGATTTTGATTTAACCAATGGTGTCTTGTCTGTTACTTCTATTGGTTTAATATCACCTGCACTTGGTGTCACAATTGATCCATCTTCTTCATTAACAATATACCATGTCCATAATGGTGTCTTACCATCAAGACTTTCATTAATTGTCTCGTAATCATCATTAATATAATTTGTATCACTAGCTTCACCATATGGCATATATTTCAATTGATTTGTATCCAAGTTTTCATTGTAAGGTAATGCAATTGTAATATTTGGATTTGTAGCATTATCATCAATCAAAATATCTGTATCATTTTTCTTTTTGTTCATCATTGAAACACGATATTTCAACATCATACTTGCTGTATCATCAATTGTAGATCCACCATAATCCCAACGATAGTGACTAACTCTACTTCCATCACCAGATGCAGATTCTTCACTAGTTGCTTTATAGTAAGCTTGGTCCATACCTATTTGTAATGTAGGTAATTCAGGATCAACATAGAATCCAGCACGACAACTTGTAGAAATAGCACTGTATTTGTAATCATCATAACGACCATAAGTTGTTGCAAAATAGTTAACATGTTTAGCAACACCATCTGAAATATCTTCTGGACCTGTAGTTACTGAAATATACGCACAATTATCTACAACGCCTTGATTATGCATAATATCTTCAGCAATATTTTGTCTTTTTGGATCGTTTTCATCAACACCTTTGTTATCCTTACCAGTTGTGTCTAATTTTAAACCTACTGGAACTGGATAATTAATAGCCGCATTGGATTCACTATAAGTATTTCCATCATCGTCTGTAAATCCTTCCATTTTTACAACCCAGTTTAATTGATAAATATATTTACCACCCATATATTGAGTTATTTCATCTTTTGTAAGAACTGTGTTATCTGATAAACCATAACCATTTTGATTACCAATAAGAACCCAATGATCAGGATTTTGACTTGGACTTATCACACCACTCATGCTCCAAGGATCATCTACCAAGTAAGCATATAAGTATACTTTTAAATGTTTTGCATAAATATCATCTGTTGTTTTATCACCAGTACTTGGTATTACCCAGTTACCTGTTCTAATTCCTTGAATGTCCGTATCCATTCTTGTATCACTTAAGGATGCCGGTCTTGAAGTTGCAGTATTTGTTCCATGATAAGGAATTGAAACACTTGTAACGAATTGATTTAACTTAGCACGATTATTAACTGCTTCAGTTAATCGCATTTCCATTACGTCTGCTGATCTTACATGTGCATCATCAATAACAGCTATTTCTGCATCTAAGTCATTAACTTGTGTACGTAATTTGCCTGTATCAATTCTTGTTGTTGCATCAGGTTTTAAGACACTAATTGAAGCACTCGAATTATAAGCAAAATCTTCATTAAGATCACCATCTTGATCATAATCATTTCCTTTTGTTACTGTTCCATCTTCTTCGGTCTTATCATCTGAATCTGATACTTCCTTATCTAACCAAGTCATATTTAATTGCTTAGTAAATGATTTTTCATAATCACGACTTGCATTTTTATTAAATTTATAACCGTCGTAAATAATTGTTTCATCACCAGAAATTTTATCTCTTTCATTATCATCGTAAATATTTCCAGTATTTGTCACAATGTATTCACCGTCTGTAGTATGCAATGTAGTATAGGCTTCACTATAATAACCAGTCCATACATCTACACCATTTTTATCACTTGGATCTATGCCGTTTTCTTCTTTGTTATCAACACGTGTACGAATCTTTAATGTTAATGTATCACCTGATGAAAGATAACCAGCAGGTTTTTCACCATTAACGAATGTAGAATAATCATCATCACTAAATCCATCTGTTTTTGGTGTTGTTACTTCATACGTTACAATTTGACCTGTATGATTTTTAGTTGGACTTGTAGGTGTGTATTGTTTATTAATAATACGAATTCCAAATCCACTATCTTTTAATTTACTAGGTGTAACAGATGTTTTATTTCCATCTGCATGTTCAATTTCAATAACAAAATCATCATCTCTAAATTGATCCCAATGATCACTTGCTGTATTAAAATCTGGCAAGTCAGTTACTGAAACAGCTTTAGGTAAATGGAAACTAAATACAAAGCGTGAATGAGCAACACTTCCTCGATGTGTATAATCTGTTGAATCTGCATTATTAGAAAGTTTTGCTGAATACCATACATCATCACCATAATCAAATATCTTATCTGTATACTCAACTGAACCAGCTTGAACTTCATTCCCTTGATTATCTTCACATGGCGTGTTCTTTCCTTCTTCTTCAGATGACGAAGATACATAGTTTTTCAATGTTAAGTTAGGTTGACGAGTTCTTATCTTAGTTGTATTAACAAATGCAATATCACCTAAGGCTTCTGAACCTTTGTAATCACTATGTTCACTCTTACCGTTTCTATTGAAATCTCTAAGATCATTATCTAAGATCAAATTATGTCGGATAATCGTTTCTAAACCATTTATTGTTTGTTTTGTGTAATCTTCTATGTTGAATACAAATGGATAAGTATCATCATTTTCTTCAACACGTTTCATACCTTGTCCAACAACATAATGTGTTTCACCTGTTACCTTATCTTCAATCGTACTATCTGGTAAATTTCCGTATCTTACCCAATAACTAACATTTTGAATTGCATCTAAACGTGTATCAACTATGGCATAAGAATTGTTATCTCGTCGATAGCGATTATAAGCTTTAGAAGCAACAGTATAAGGATTACCCGCTATATCTTCATCAATCAATGCTTTAAATCCATCAATTTCACTTGATATATATGTGTAATTACTTTCATAAGTTTCTTGTAAATCTTTGTTATCACCATTAAAAGTATCTACTTTAGGCGAAGCATAAACAAATGTATCAAAAGTGAATGTTCTTCCATCACCAGAGTTGATCTTTGTATCAGCACCATCTTTTGGATAGAACCTTACAACATATCTACCTTCGGTAAGAACCTTACCATTTTTATCTTTGACATCATTACCATCTTCATCTTTTTTAGCAATTTGTTCATACGTGACTTTTACATCATATGTTTCTTTTTCCGCATCACCATTAGTAAGTACGGAGCCATCAGCATCTAATAAATTCCAATTAAGAACACGATCTTTATTTTCACTATTTTTAATTGAATAAATATCAGATTTTCCATTTTTTACTCCAACTGGAGCAATTCCATAAGGAAGAATATTTGTAATGACAGGTAATGTATATGTTCCACGTCCGCCACCATCAGTTGCATAACTATGAACAGATTTAGAACCATCTGTATACGATCCAGATTGATACCATTGACAGTTTGTTCCTAAAATATCCCAATAGTATTTGTTTTCTACATGGATATTTAATTTAGATGTCGTACCTTCCGTATCTAAATAGTAATCCGATAATGTATTACCCGTTTGATCATCACCAACGGTTGTCCATTGCCTTAACAATGGTTTCCTCATAACAGCTCTTGTACCTGTTTGACTATAACGATCTATGCTATCAGCCTTTCCATAATTTGCATTATTATTTGTTGCCATAGCTTTATAAACACCGTCTTCTTCAGAAATTGTTACTTCTTTATTTTGAATGTTATAACCATCTACATATGGAGTATTTGGTGAACCATTATAGTAATAGAATGTACCATTTCTATAGTAATAGTCAGCACCATTACCATCGCCTCTAAACCACATATAGTCCATACCGTATCGTTGATTATTTTGCATATTTTCTTTTGTCGTACCTTCAAAATGATCAATATCAAGAATTTGATAATAATAGTAATCTTCATAATTATTATCAGGTACATATGGTTTTGTTTGTAATCTATCAAACCATTCTTCATTTTCATTTGTACGAACTACTTTTGAAGGGAAGTAAACATTTAATTTATATCCACTTTCGCTTCCTCTGTTAAACCATTTATTCAATGAAGTATCAACTGTAATTTTTAATACCCATGGTGCTGTATCATCACCAATTTGATAATCATTATCTGTTGCTGTATTTTGTGCATCTTGCCAAGTAGTTGGTGCTTGATAATGATATGTTCCATTTGTTTCTGGTTTTTGAAGTACTTCTACTTTTAAAGCACCGCTTTCTAACAATCTATATGTTTCATTAACTTCATATTGTCCAGCAGAAATGCCATCCACAGATTGTAAAACTTCCGCTTTAAATTTATTTATGTCAAGGTTACCTTCAGCATCAAATATTAATGGTTCAATACCTCTAGGCATTGTATAAGTAAATTCAACACCATGACTTAAATTCCAATCACCATAGTTAAGTGCTTGTAATTTAGTTGTAAACTCTTCGTTATATTCTAATCCAACTTCATAATTATCATCAACAAATGAATGAACTTGATTGTAACTTGGTCCAGTCCATCTTCCATCAGAAATATTATAATTTGGGTTAGATGCATCGTTTGTTAAGCCATCACCTGTTGTTGCTTTATACGTACGATGTTCTTTTGTAGGATCATTATCTGTTAACGATCCATCATCATTCAATGTTGCATCCATAAATTCACTTGAAGAAACAAGCCATGCTTTTTGAAGATGTAAACGATTTTCACCCCAAACAATAGGTGTTTTACTACCCCAGTTATTTTCTACAGTACTTACACTATCTTTATTGTAAGTATCATTAACTTCTGTTCTTTTCTTAACAACTTGATCATACCAATCTCGATTAATTTTATTTGAAATTAAGCTTGTCTTTTTATAATCAGGTAAAGCCTCTTCACTTAAATCACTTGTATCTTGAATTGGCGTATACTCTGTTTTTTGCGCATTTTTCAAAGAAGAAATATCATAATCGGCTAATACTTTATTTCCTCCTCCAAATCGCGTATTGTTATCGTCTGTATATGTTCCATCACCTGGAATATATACAATACTTTGTTGTAAGAATTCCCAATTATCAATATTGTCATGTTTTACACCTGCATCATCTGTATAGTTGTTAGTCGTAGCACTAACCCCTACATCGTGTAATAAATAATCCATATCCATTTGACGATCACTATTTTGAATTGCACGATAATGAGTTCCATCATCTGTATAGTTTGAACTAAATGGATAAGATCTTCCGTGTCCATCATAGCCACCATAATTTTCAGTGTATTGATAATATTCACCAACTCTTGGGAAATATGCTGGATGTTGATCATTTGTTGTTGTTGTTACATCTTTATCTTCATCAACATAAACCATTGGTAAATTATCTTGTGCAACTTTTAATTGATAATAAACAGTTAATGTATCACCAATTTCCATTGTGATTGGATCATTGTTTTCATCAACAATTTGATATGTTTTTAAAGTATAATCTGTATCTAATGTATAAGTATCATCTGTACTTAAATCATCAAATGCTTTTAAACCTGGATAGTATCCAACTGATGAAGCCGATGTTTTCAAACCAGATTTCTTATAAATCATGTTTCCACCGTAATCTTTTTGTGTCACATTTTTAACATCTTTAGAAACAATTGTATAATTTCCAGTTTTTTCATTTCCATTAACATCTGTCCACTTAAATCCAAGTGTTCCTTTTTCAACACTTACATATTTGTTAGGAAGCTTATCATAAATAATAGGTGCAATAAGACGACCTTGTCTAGCAGTTTGAGTATTATTTGATACCATTTTACGGTTAACTAATGAAATCTTTTGCCAGTATTTCTCATTTGGACGATAACCTATTTTTTGTGAATCGTTTTCATCATAAGCTTTTTCAGCAGATGCTTTATCATCAAAAACTTGTGGATGTAAGATTACTTGAGGTGATTCACGATACACAGTTTTTGTTGTTGTAGCATCTTCACTTAAAGTAACATCACGTTTTACAGTAGTTGTTTCTACTTTACCATCAGATCTTGTAACTTCTTTATTTTCACTATGATCTTTTTTATGAGAAATTGTTGCTGTATCTAAAGCGATATACTTATCATCGCGTTTTTTTGTTTTGTCTGTTCTTATATCTTCATAGCGAGCTTCACCATCTAAGGTAACAGGATCAAATGTTATTTCTTTTTTATAAACACTATTTTCTTGTGGATATCCTGCGGGAACATTGAAATATGTCCAACGAATACCTTTAATAGCATGAATTGTAGCGTCACTTTCGTTGTAAGTTGCTTTAACCCAATTTGCACTAGAAGAATTTGGATCATCTGTTGTGTATTCAACTAAAATGTCTTTGTAATTAGAACCAACTTGTGTAACAAAAGCATCAGGATAATAAATATCTCCACCTTCACTTTGTATATTAGTTGCCCTTGGAATACTATTAAGAACAAATCCTTGATATGTTTGATTATTTAAATATTCTAAGAAATTAACTGTAACCGTTTGTTCATCAATAAAATGCATTGTATCATTTTTGATATTATCTACTGTCAAGTTAGCACGTTGACTATCAAACATATATTCATTATTTTCAAAAGTATAAGTAATATCTAACGATGTATTATCATAGAATTCAATTTGACTTGCCATACGTGCAAGATAATTTCCGTTATCTCGATATCTATAATACTTTATTGTTCCTTCGATAGAATTTGTCGAAGTATAGTATGGATAAGCATCTCTATTGTCTGTAGTACCTGTAACATAATTTGTAGGGCTATAACCATCTATTGCATATTGTCTATATTGATGTTTTGTATCAGCCCAAGCATATGCATTAGACTTAACAACTTGTCCTTCATATGTTGTCTTTTTAGAATCGTTAATTTCATCTGTCAATTGTGTAATAATACGAATTTTAACAGTTTGTCCTGCAGCAATTTGTGTTCCTTCATCACCGACATCAAATGTAATTTTTCGATAATAGCTATCACTATTATCATCTTTTACAGAATAGTCTTGTCCTTCTTGAACATCATTTACTGTAGTATCTCCATCTAATGTTGCAGTAATATTTTTAGCAGTAATTACTTTATCTGTTGTACCATTTTTAATACCACCAGCATCAACTAATTCCCAACCAACAATTTGTTGTCCTACATCCACCTCAAATTGCAAGTGATTACGTTCCAATGGTATTTCAGCATTTTCATGGTTACCTGAAGATAAAATATATTCGACATAATCATATGGCATTAAATGATCCTTATCAACTTCAAGTGGATTAGTACAGTCATTTTCATTATTACTATCATTATCATGTGCAAATACATTCGTTGTACTTCCAGCTATCGTACGTTCTTTTGTAAGAGATGGAGTTAAAATAGCAACCGCATTTCTTAAATGATAATAGTCTTGATTTTTTTCATTTACATAATGGAAAGTATCTGCATTGTTATCAATAGACTTAAATGTTACTTTTTCCTTATTGTAAACATCTCTTGATTCATTAGTACCTGGTGAGAAATTATTTCCAGTTGTCTTACCAAATGTAGGTACCGATTCATCTGTCCAAACGTCTTTTTCAAAATCTTCTACAGTACGATCAACATATGTTCCATCATAGAAATATGCATAACCATCGTTATTCTTTGATGGTGTTAAATATTGTCCGTTAGTCATAACTGTTTCATCTTTGTTGAAATCAGCATGAGTAGCAGTAAATGTTAATTTAAAGTTATTAACAATAACTTGTGCTAATCCATCTGTTGTCTTATGAACAAGATAACCTTCATTACTTCTAGCAAAGTCTTCAATATTAAGAACATAACATTTTTGTCCATTAACTTTTTTAGTAGTTTTTAATTCAATCTTATTATTTGTTAAACCAATCATATCTGTTACTAACGCTGAACCATCATCTGTCGGTTTAAATGTAACAAGATTTCCATTTATATTAATTTGTAATTGTGATACTTTGAACCATTGTCCATTATCTGTACCACTAGTACCAGCTGAACCACCATTATCTATCCATTGAACAGGGAGATAAATATTTCTCATACGATAATTTGTATTCATCGTATCTTCAGTTACCATTTCTTTGATTCTTGCTGGGCGTGTACGATCTGTAGGATTATCAACCGTTTGGTTAAATGCTTTAACTCCAAATTGAACATTTGTTGGTGTTCTATTTTGAGTTACCGTATGCTTTTTACCATTCAACATCTCATACGTATCACCATCTGATGTAAGATAATCTGTAACATTACGTTCACCATCACCAGTAACATCACCCTTGCTATCTATAGAGGTTCTTCCTAAAGAATCAATTTGATATCCAGCTTTAAATGGAATACGATATCCCATAATATATGCAGAATCATTTATACTATTTTGCTTATTATATTCACTACTCATTATATTTGTATAGGCATTAGCTTCATAGTCATGGTATGTTCTTGTTGTTACTGTATTTGTTGCTTGACTAATTCTTGAAGAATTGTAAACCATATACGGTTTGACATTAACAATAATATCATTTGCATTTGAAAAACTATCAATACCATCCACCTTATTACCATCATCATCAGTATAATTGTAATATTTATTTTTTATTTCTGAATTGTATTCACCGTTTCCCTGTATATCATACATCTTAGCTTTAAACGATAAGACATATTGATTCTTTTCTAAATAAAGCACACCATCTTTTAGTTTTAATTCTTTATCTTCTGCATCACTATCTGACAATTTATCATTATCGTTATTAAATCTAATTACATAATAGTCACCTGATTTCTTTAAATCAGATTTCTTCAATTTATAGGTTATTTTACTATTATTTTGATCTGCTTGTGTTGTACCTGTTCCTAAAGTAAGTTCAATCGCTGTATCATCATCTTTAAAATAATTTGCAATTTGCTTATGGAATTGTAATGCAGTTGTAAGTGTACCATCATAATCATATACCGGATCTGGTACTATTAATCCCAAGTCATCAACAATATCCACATGATCAGCATATCCTACTTTTCCGTTCCAATCGTCAGGATCTTGGTTTTCCCAGCTACCGCTATTTGGATTACCTGCCTCATAATTATAATTACCGTAAGTATAGTAAACATCACGTCTTGTTTTTCTAAAGAAGTTTATATAATATTGATTATCATCAGCTATTTTTGCTTCAATATTATAATCTCTTGTTGCGTCTGTCGTTGCACCCTTAGTGATACGATCAAAATCTCTTACAACAATAACATCACTTTGACTAAACAAATGATTAGCTTTGTATAGAGCTTCTGTCCAAGATCCATAATAAGTGTGGTGTTGATAATAATTTCGATAAGACCAGTTAGCACCTGAAGGATTTGAACTTGTTCCTTGCGTACTTCTTTCTATACTTGATGTATTACCACCATTATCTTTACCACCAATAGTAACTGTTGAAGAAACAGATGCAGCTGAAACACCCGTTTTATAGAAACGACCTGCAAATTCAAACATATACTTTGTATCTTCATTTGCTTCATCCCACCATGTACCATAATCTGGAACATTGGCTACTGTCTTCCCATTTTCTTCCTTTGTAGCCTTTTGATTGATTTTTAATTCAATTGTTGCACTTACAATTGGATTGTTTGCCTCGTATGATGATGTAGGTTTTTTATAATAGTCTTCTTCATCATCACTAATCATATTACTGTTTGCAAATTCATTCCCTTTTTGCAACAAGTTGATTCTACCGTAGTTGCCTGTTGTTGCATTAAAACGATCTTCTACATCTGACTTAGTAAGCGTATATCGTTTGCCATCTCGTCTTGTTACTACAATTTGTTTAATGTAATTTTTTACTCTCTTGTCTATTTTTAAATAATAAGCATCAAATCGATCGTAAGGCAATGTAACATCCAATTTAACATTAGCTGCTGTATTAAACGAAGTTGTTTTGATATAACTTGTATTTCTATGATCTTGATTTGTCATACCATTATCAGTTGGTAAATTTGTTTCAGCATTAAGATATTGTCTAAAGTCCACAGAATAAGATCCTAGTCCTTTATATCCAATTTCTAATTCTGAGTTATCTAAGCCTGCTGGATATTGAGTTCTAATATGTTCTCTAGGAGTTGATACTCTAGTGAAACGTTGAGCTGAATCATTATCGTTGTACCCCGCAACAATTGTTGTATCATAATAAAGTTTTGATTGATAAGCATTTGCTGTATCAGTTGAAGTAATTCGATAATTCTTATTAGCATCTTCTTCCATACTATCTAAATAGTGTGTCGCTGTTGTAGTAAGAATATTTTTTTGATCAATGTCTGCATCACTCCATCCATTGATTTCAATATACGGTTCAATTTCTTTATCTTTATTAATAACAAAATTCTTACCATAAAGAGTAATAGACTCTATTTGACTTCCACTTGTAATATCTTCAATTGGTAAAGTAAATTTACCATCTTTTACCGTATATTTTTTATCACCACAAATTAATTGATGATTATCAGTATCATATGTCATTTTTGTTTCTTGTTTTACAAGTGTTGATAATGCCGTTTTATAAGTAAACACAATCGAATCAAAAGTATTTTTACCTTTAAAGCTTTGATATTGTTGCAATAAATCTTCATAAACAACAACAGAAGTTGTATGGAAACCGCCTTTATCTTTATCATATGAAGGAAGTGCAATTTCTGTTTTTACATCATCTAAAACAGAAATTCCTTTATTCCATGAAGCCACACGATATGTGAAATCTCTACTGTATGGAATACCTAATGTTTTTTCATTTCCATCCATATTCGATGATTTTCCTACAATTTCACTTGTAACATTTTTTTGATAAACATCATTATCAATAGTTAATTGGCCTGCATCCACGCTAAATGCTGCACTATTTTCTCTTGCATCTTCATCATTATAAAGAGGCCCTATTGGTTTAAATAATAAACTAGCTTCCAATCTGTTATTTTTATTGTATTTACTATAACTATCTGTATTACCATAAATTTCAGCAACTACACGATCATCGTTTTTAACAAGTTTATTAAATGTACTAGCAACAACTTTAATGACTTTTACCCTTTGCATTCCGCTAGGGAACTTATCTTGATCAATTACGATGTCTCCATTACTATTAATGTATTTTGTCAAGTCGCTCGCTTTAATAGTCCATTTCGCAGTATCCTTGTCAGGATCTTGATCGTAATCAAAAAATTCTATTTTATCAATTTCCATAGCCTTATCATAGCCACTTTTAATAACGAATTTTTCTGTATCAAATCCCTTTAATTTTGGACTTGTTGGGTCTTTACTAACATCTCCTACACTTAATAAATCAAATACTAAGTTAACATTTTGGGCACTTGATTCTGAATCATTACCAATTTTAAATTGATAGTAAGTAGGATTTGTTGGATCTATCTTGCTGCTTTTATTAGGAACATTTAACGGATTACTTGCACTTGTTGATTTATCTGCTTTATAATTAGCGCTTGCTTCAATTGTTGGTTCAATACGTTTTATAACTAAAATCGCAGTACCAGTTACAACATCTTCTTTTACACCAGAAAGTCCTTTATAAGAATTATAGTCTGTAGTAAAAGTACCATCAAAACGATATTCACCCGTTGAATTAGGTATTCCGTTAATTTCAACAAATGCTTTATCTAACGCATTTGTTACATTACCATTGAATTCTTTGAAATTAATTTTAACATTTTTTAAGTTTGGAATTTTGCGTTTCCAGCAACCACTCGTAATGAGCATAGAACCATCTGATTTGCTATACCCTGCTAAATCAGAGAATTTCACATTATAAACCGAACCATTCATATCTATAAAATCAATAGAATCAATTTTACTGTTTGAAATCAATTCAGAACTTAAACGAATACTTGATGCTTGTAAACCAACATAAACACCACTTCCACTACTTTTTTCTCTAAGTAAATTTGAAACTGTAAATGATGATGGTATCATTGCTGATTCACTGGCATTTCCTAAACTAAATCTAATTGCTGCATTCGGATCAGCTAGTGAAACTTGTTGACATTCTTCGTTTCTATCATTTGTATTGGTATTAATGAGATCCTTTGTACTATCAGTAGGATCATGAACGATACCATATCCTTTTGCTTGTGGAGTTGCACGTTGACTTCTAGCAACTGCTGTTGCTTCCGTACTAATATGCTTATCTGTTCTTATATAATGAGGACCTTCTTCACTGCCATCGCTACCAACGCTAGTATACGGAGTCCAATTCCATTGTTGGAAATATGTATTTAAGTTGTTTTTATAATCAATTAAATATTTACCATAACCAGTAACAACAATGCGTCCCTTAAGTGATTCTTTTACTGCTATTCTTTCTTTAAATTCAAATTTTACGTCTCTTGTAAATTCAGTACCTTTGTTATTATCTAAGTATGTTTCTAAAACATCATCTAGGTCTCCTAATTTCCATGTATTACCGTCTATTGTTGATGATACACCCAAGTCTTTTAATGACTTCCAGTCCTCATTACCATCTTTATCTTTAAACTTAAGAGAAATAAACGATGTAGGATCACCATTTTTAAACCAATTTTCTAATACTTCACCACTATCCATTTCAATAGCCAAAGAAGTCAAATTAAATTCTTCAGGCAAAGTATCTACAGTATAAGAATTAAATACTGGTGTATTACTTATATTTGTAAAGTTATCTATATAGTACGAAAAATCTTTTCCAAGTGGTACATTTTTTTCTGTCAAATGATTATTAGCGGCATCTATTAAGTATTTTTGATGAGTAAAATCTGTATTTTGTTTTTCAAAGTTAAAATTCTTTTTATCATCTTTTGACCATGCTAATTCTCTTCCACCAAAGTAAATTGTTTGCGTAAGTTTAATTTCCGGTTGATAATTACTTTCAAAGTTGTTTACATAAGGAATTGCCACATAGAACTTACGAGATTGATCTTTCTTTAATGTTCCTTCATTGTTATCATTGCTTCCTACAACAACACCTAACTGACCTGGTTGAGAATATTTATATCTGTATTGTGAATCATGTTGACTTGCATATTTATCTATATCAAAATTGCTTAAATCACTTTCATTTGTAACATCCCAAATAAGAGCACCGCCTTCTTGGTATTTACCACCATATTCACCTTCACGAGCATCTGTGCCAGTATCCTCATTTTTATCATAGCCACCCGTGCTTTTATTATATTTCCATGCCATTAAGTCTTGTTCTAGAACCCCATTACGATTTCCGTTAATATTACTACTTGGTACAGTTAACATAAAACTAAAATAATCTATCGCACTATCAGCATCTTTTGATATATTTTTAATGTCTACTTCGTAAATTTCATAATTATACTTATCCCAAAGAACAGGCATAGAAACAGGTTTTACTGAAGTTTCCCATTCCAAGTTTGAGTTAACAATATTAATTAATCTGACGTCACTTGAATCTTCTCCGTTTTTAACTGGACCACCAACATTATTTGAATATCCATCAGATAGCTTTCCATTTGGGTCTTTAAATTGAGTATAGCTTGCACCTAAAGCAACCGGTGCTGAGGTATTTTCCGGAATCTTCGCACCATCTTTTGTAAAGAATTGGAAAGTAACCGCAAAAGTCACTGCTGACGCATCAATATCTTTTGTAGAAGTTATTTCTAAAGATGATCTTCGGAATTCTCCTTTTCCAGTATCTGCATTATAATCAGAGCCCCAGCCATATTCAGGATTGTTTGTTGGTCTAGTTGCATACCAAATTACTGGTGCACTTGAAAGTTTAGCTTCTATTCCTCCTATGAATTCTACACTAGGATCTTCATCTTTAACTTCTTGTGGTTTTGTCGTACTCACTACAATACCATCTTTATAATAGAACCATGGTAACTCTATTTTTAATTTTGGTGACACAGCAGCTCCTTCGTTTTGGTTCCAATTAGGTCTAAGCCTAACATCTATTGTCATTGGGTTTCCCATAGACATTAAATAGTTATTTGTTCCTGCAGGTCTTAAGTCTGTTCCTGTTTGTAAGAAAGAAGATGATATTGCTTTTGATCCACTCTCTGCGAATACATCTTGTAACCAATTTACGGGTAGATACTGTACTAACATTGCAAGTGTTATAACAACACTTATCATTTTCTTCATTATGTTTTTCATTTTATGTTTTACAGTATTCATACCCAAATTCCTCCTGTTATTATTTCATCTATTATTAAGTACTATTACTATTAACCATAGCACTATCCATGTATATACAATATCTCATTAATATTATATCACTTTTAACACAAAATTTGACATATTTTTTCTAAATTTAAAAGGGATTTTACAATTTTTTTACAAAAATAAATTTAATTCATACTAAAATGATACATTATTTCACATAATTTGTTTTTGTATACAAAAAAATGTCCTATTAGGACATCTGTTTGAGGATATGTGAGAGAGTTGGATTTTTCTCTTTTTGGATAAGAGAATGGAGTTTATTAGAGGAGTTTGGTTGTTTTTTTGAGATAATTTTTTCTATAATTTCTTTAGAGAGAGGTTGATATTCTATAACCTGATCTACTTTAGAGAGTAATGGATGTCTTGGATGAATTGTTTTGTTTTTTTTGAATCCTAGACGATGTGTGATGTTTGTTTGAGAAAGAATGATAATTACGTTTTCAAAACTTATTTTTCTTTTTTTAGAATCTTCGTAATATCCTTCTTCTAGTATTTGTGAAATAAGATGAATGATTTCTTCATTTGCTTGATCAATGTTTTTTAAATATAAAACTGTATGGGGAGTACTTTGTAAGGTTGATAAAAGAATACTTGGTTCTTGATTGTTCCCTATGAGTTTGTAATAAGCATGAATGTCTTTATATTGATTCATATCCAGTTTTAGGTAATGATAGTTTAATTCTCTAGCAAGAATCTTTGCGGTTGTGGTTTTTCCTGTGCTTTCTTGTCCATAGAGAAAGAAAGAGTGAGGAAGTTTTTTGGTTTCTAATGTTTGTACTAATTGATGAATGGCTTTTTCTTGCCCAAAAATATTTTTATTAAGTTGTTTTTCAAGTGTTTTTTTATTGATTTGTTGGTGAATTGTAATGTTTAGATATTTTTCTATGGTTTCTATGATGCGTATTTTTGTAAGTTCTTGTTCATGATAGAATTTAGCTTTGACACATGATAGATCTAATATATCAATGGCTTTATCGGGATAGGTTCTGTTTTTGATATGTTGATCGACAAGGTTGATGAGTTCTTTAAGTATTGTATCGGATATTTTTATGTGATGAAAGTTTTCGTAGTAACATTTGATTCCTTTGAGGATTTCAAAGGTTTCTTCTTTGGTGTTTTCTTTTAGAGTTACTAGAGAGAATCTTCGATTCATCGCATGGTCTTTTTCAAAGTGTTTGTAGTATTCATCAATCGTTGTTGCGCCAATAACTGTCATGTCTTTTCTAGCAAGATAGGGTTTTAAGATATTTGAGGCATCAATGGCTCCTTCGGCGCCTCCTGCCCCTATGACATTATGAATTTCATCAATGAATATAATAACGTTGTCTAAGTTTTTTACTTTATCAATGATCTTTTTGAATTTTTCTTCAAATTCTCCTCGGTATTTTGTTCCAGCAACAAGAGAGGATAGAGAGAGTTCATAGATGATTTTATTTTTAAGTGAGTCTACTACTTGATGGTGATTTATCATCATGGCAAGTTTTTCAACAATTGCGGATTTTCCAACACCAGCTTCACCAATGATAAGTACGTTGTTTTTTTCTTTTTTGGAGAGGATGGTACAGATTTGTTCGATTTCGTTTTCTCTTCCTATGATTTTATATTTTTTGTTTTTTACTTTTTTATTGATGTTTACAAGTGTTGATATTTGATCTAAAGGTGTTTCAAAAGCTGATTTTTCTTGTAAGAGATAAATGAGTTCTTCGACATCAACATGGTATTTTTGTAGTATTTCAGATTCTTTTTCTTTAAGAAGTGAGATGGTAAGTAGATTAAGGGTTACTTGATCTTGGTTTTTCTTTTGAGCTTCTTCCATACTTCTTTCTAAGATTTTTTTGACACTCTGGCTATATTCCATATAAAAAGGTTGATCTTCGCTTGTTCCAAACAACCTTTTTATATCTTCTTCTACAACTTCTTCATTCACTTTATATTTTTTTAAGAGTCTTTTTAGTTGATTGTCATGCATTTTTAATAAGGAGAGTAGTAAATGTTCACTGCCAACGTTTTGATGTCCAAAATCAAAAGAAATGCTTTCTGCCACAACAATTGCTTTTTGTGCTTGTTCATCAAATTCTTTCAACAATAATGACACCTTCTTTCTTTATATAGTATGTATTATTTTCTTAATTATTAGTCATCCTTAAGAAAACATACTTACTAACCATGATTTTTTATGAATTTCTTTACTTGATGTACAATAAGATACTTGGAGTTTTCCTTCAAGTGTTTTTCCTTTTCCTTCACCTAAGACAATGGTATAGAGACCATTGTAATACTTCGCATTAAATGCTCTTTGATGATCGGCTAATACTTGATGAACATCATCAACACCTTTAACCCATTTTTTATAGTTTTGTATAAGTTTGTCTTTGACTTCATACATTTCTTCGATATCTTCTTGTTTATAAGAGGAGGCAATGATTTTATATTTTGGGGTTTCGTTAACAGCTGTGACTGTTGTTAGGTTCATAAGAATTAGAAGAAAAATAATTAATTTTTTCATAAATTTCACCTCAAGTTCATTATGTTCATTTATAATGAAATTAAACACAAGGAGTGAATTTTTTATGAGTCGTATTATGCAAAAGGAAATTAAAAGTGAAATGAATGATTTTTTCTTTGCTAAGGATCATTTGGATTTTTATCATGAGTATGTAAATGTTGAACAAATGTATTTGGCAGGAATTAAGGAGGTAAGAACAAAATTAGAGATTTTAGATGATGAGTTTCATCATCGCTTCGATCATAATCCTATCCATCATATGGAATGGCGTTTGAAATCACCACATAGCGTTGTTGAGAAAATGAAAAGAAGAAATCTTCCCGTAGATGTTTCTTCGATTAAAGGAAATATTGAAGATATTGCGGGTATTCGGGTGATTTGTCATTATATCAAAGATATTTATCGTATATCAGACCTTCTTTTAAGACAGGATGATATTCATTTATTAAAGGTAAAGGATTATATAAAGAATCCTAAAGAAAATGGGTATCGTAGTTTACATCTTGTTGTTGAAGTCCCTGTTTATCTTGCTAATGAGAAAGTCATGGTTCCTGTAGAAATACAAATCCGTACCATTGCTATGGATTTTTGGGCGACACTCGAACATCATTTGAGATATAAAAATAACAAGGAAATCTCTGATGATATTCGTAATCGTTTATACGAATGTGCTAAAAATATTACTGATATTGATTATGAAATGGAAGATATACATAATGAAGTCTTTGGACATCATAAAATATAAAGAGTATTTATAGAAAACAAAAACAAAGTTCGCTCGAACTTTGTTTCGCTCGAACTTTGTTTTTAATTAATAATTCTTAAAACATCTTCTTCACTTGTTACATTAAATATATTTAATGTGAGCTCTTTTAATTTTTCTATCGATGCATTTGTAATTTGTTCTTCCAAATTATTAGATATATCTCCAAATTTTACTTTAAGTTGATCTTTTAAAGTAACTTGTCTTTCTACTTCTCTCAATCTTTTAAATTTATAATCTATTCCTCTAGCCATATCTATCTTATCTCCCTCAGGTACATCTTTTGGTTTAATAATTGGTTCATCATAAAATAAAAAATGATTCATATGTATGGCAAAATAAATTTTATCTTCCATTGTTTCCTCCTCGTTACGACTTATAATCTATGTTTTCATTTCTTTAATTTTTGATAGTGATATTTAAAATTTTTAATTATTAAATACTTTCTTTCATCACTATCTCTACATTTATTTTACTTTTTCTACTTCTTCATTTGTTACATTAAATATATTTAATGTAAGTTGATTTAATTTTTCTAGCGATGTATTTGTAAGTTGTTTTTCTAAAGGCCTTGATAAAGTTCCTAGTTTTACTTTAAGTAGGTCTTTTAAAGTATTTTGTTTTTCTTCTCGTTTTCCTTTTTCAATTCCAGAACGTTCACCTTTTTCAAATCCTATTGTCTCTCCTTTTTCCATTCCACGATCTTCAAATCTTTGAAATAATCTGTCCATTGCTTCGCACATATTGATTTCATCTCCTTCTGGTAAGTCTTCTCTTTTAATTTTCGTACGTGTAAATATGGCCGCCATCATAAAGTTTTCTGTTTCGATTTTACGATTGTTTCTTAAATCATCATAATTTCCATTTCTACAACTTCTTTTAATCGTTGTATTGTTTATCATATTTATAAGGAGTTTTTCTGATGTTATTGTACCATGTTATCAAAGATAATTTGTTCGTTTTCTAACCATGGCGATTTAATTTTTATCTATCATTATTTTAGCTTTCCTTTTTTTCTTCTTCAATGGACGTTTAGTCCAAAAAAAAGAAGTCCATTTAGGACCTCTTTAAATCACATATAAGTTCTATTTAATAACTCTTACATTAATAATTCCTTCAGCTGCTTCAATACGTTCAATGATATCCTGGCGTACATCATCATTTGTATCAATAAGTGTATAAGCATAATCTCCACGAGAACGGTTAACCATATTTTCTATGTTTAAATTGTGATCCGCGAACAGTTTAGAAATACGTGCCAAAATATTTGGCATATTTTTATTGGTAATACATAGTCTTACTTTTGATTCTCTTGGTTGATTAACAGCTGGGAAGTTCACTGAATTTTTAATATTTCCATTTTCTAAGAAATCTTTTAATTCTTGAACAGCCATTTTCGCACAGTTATCTTCACTTTCAGGAGTAGACGCTCCTAAATGTGGTAATACAATAATATTATCTTTTCCAATAAATTCTTGAGCAGCAAAATCTGTAATATATTTACTTAATTTTCCTGTTTCAACCGCTTCTAATAGATCCTCGTTTACAACTAAGTCCCCTCTTGCAAAGTTTAATAAACGTGCTCCATCTTTCATTAGTGCAAATTTTTCTTTATTTAACATACCCTTTGTATCTTTTGTACTTGGTACATGAACCGTAATATAATCACATGTTTTAAAGATTTCATCCATATCTTTTGCTTTACGCACATGTTTTGATAAAGCCCATGCTGAATTAACAGACATGAATGGATCATAGCCATAAACTTCCATACCAAGTTTATTTGCAGCATTTGCGACTAAAACTCCAATAGCTCCTAAACCGATAACCCCTAGTTTTTTTCCTTCAATTTCAGGACCTACAAAGTTTGATTTTCCTTTTTCTGCTGTTTTTCCAATATTTTCATCATCCTTTAAAGTATTGACCCATTCAATACTTTCAACAATCTTACGGCTCGATAAAAATATAGCACATAAGACTAGTTCTTTTACGGCATTGGCATTTGCACCTGGTGTATTAAAAACAACAATTCCTTTTTCTGAACATTTTTCAACAGGAATATTATTGACCCCCGCACCAGCTCTCGCAATTGCTTTTACATTGTTTGTAAATTCATATTCATGTAAAGATGCACTTCTAAGTAAAATGGCATCTTCATTTTCTAACGTTTCCCCATATTCATAATCTTCATTAAAATAATCCAATCCTACTGAAGATATTTTATTCATCAATTTAACCTTATACATACTTGACTCCTTATCGATTATTTTCTTCAAATTCTTTCATAAATGCGACAAGTTTTTCAACACCTTCATAAGGCATTGCATTGTAAATAGAAGCACGAATTCCCCCTACAGAACGATGACCTTTTAAATTCGTCATACCTGCTTCAATACTTTCTTTTACAAACTTCGCATCTAAATCTTTATTTGGTGTTGTAAAAGTCACATTCATAAGTGATCTATTTTCTTTATCACTATGTGCTTTATAGAAAGTCGATTGATCTAAATAGTCATAAACTAATTTAGCTTTCTTTTCATTTCTTTCTTTCATGACTTCTAAACCACCTAAAGAATCAATCCATTCAAGAACAAGTCCTAAAACATAAATAGCATAAGCTGGTGGTGTGTTATACATTGAATCATTTTTGATCATCAATTTATAATCTAACAAAACAGGTGTTGTTTTGGCAACATCTTGAAGTAAATCTTCACGAATAATCGCTACCCCTAATCCAGCGATTCCCATATTCTTTTGAGCACCAGCATAAATCATCCCATATTTACTTACATCTACTGGTTTAGATAAAATATTTGATGACATATCCGCAATAATTGGTACACCATATGTTTCAGGAACATATTTCCATTCTGTTCCATAAATTGTGTTATTAGCACAGATGTGTAAATAAGATGCATCTTTAGATAAATCTAATTCATCTTGTGTTGGAATGTGTTTAAAATCATTGCTACTACCATCATAAACAATATGAATATCCCCATATTTTTTTGCTTCTGCAGCTGCTTTTTTACTAAAAGCACCTGTAATTGCATAATCAGCTTTCCCATTCTTTAAAAGATTTAAAGGAACCATTGAAAATTGTTGAGTTGCTCCCCCTTGAATGAAAACAATTTTATAATTTTCAGGAACATTCATCACTTTCTTTAATAATCCTTTTGTTTTTTCAAAGATATCTAAGTAGGAAGAGGATCTATGACTCATCTCCATTACAGACATACCGCTGTTTTCATAATTCAACATTTGTTTTGCTGCTTTTTCAAGTACAGCAACAGGCAACATTGAAGGACCTGCTGAGAAATTGTAAACTCTTTTTTCGGTCATATATAAAACCTTCCTTTCTTATTTGTATTGCTAACATTATATTGTATACAATTTTGTTTGTCTAGTGATATTGTATAAATTCATACAATTTATAATTTGTTATCAAATAGATAAAAAATTATAAATAAAAAGACAGATTACTCTGCCTTATATATATGCCAAACAAAAAGAATCATGCCAATCATTAAAGATACCATTGCCACAATCAAATAAGAATCAATACTTATAGATGAAATAGGAATATTTAACATCTTAATATAAAAAGATTTTGATATTTCAATTAATCCTATCATCATATAATCAATCAAGGCTTTTACTAAAAGAACTATTGAAAAAACCAAAGAAAAACCTGATTTATTTAAATTATATAATCTAAAAAAACATAATAATATCCACAATAAAATAATTATTCTAAAAAATATTGATTGCATAATCGAATAAATAAAAACAAAGATTTTTGAAAAAGAACTTAACTTATTTTTCATACGATGAATCATTTTGTTCCAAAACTGATTTTGTTTTAAAATATTCATAATTTGTTTTTCTTCAATAGATATATTAAAAATTTTAGA
>OLOA01001637.1_pt1 | contig 21930 bp, 16 predicted proteins | sample 1672201 | NCBI WGS metagenome assembly OLOA01 (sample SAMEA3136658, study PRJEB25190) | human gut metagenome
AGCTTCTCCTGCAAATAGCGCTTGCTCTTCTGCACCACCGCATTCAGCCGGACGCAAAGGGTCACCAGCTGTTCCATCTGGGCGTCATCGGGGTTTTCCGCACACGCAGATGCCTTGGCAATCAGTTCCAGCATGATGGTCTGCGGACCATAGAGGGCGTAATCCCCCATCTGCTTGGCAAGGGAAAGGTACTGCTTCGCCGTCACCGCATGAATGGAGGAGATGCCACGTTCCAGCAGGTCACGAACAAACTGTTCCGCCAGTTCCAGCCCCTCCAGCTGCCGTTTCAGCTTCTTGGCTGCTGCCGATGCGCCGGACGGCTTTCTCTTTGCCGGTTCCGGCTGGGCTGCCTTTTCCGCACGCTTTTCCAGCTTCTCCCGCTTCCGCTGCACATCCTCCGGAATCTCTGCCGGCTCGAAGGGCTTGCCCTCCAGATAGTCCAGCAGGATGGCAATGCCGTGTTTACAGGGAATCTGCCGGCTGGGACAGGAGCAGCGAAAAACCGGCGTATCTCCGGAGAAATCCACCGAGGTCTGGTATGCGCTTCTTCCGCTGCCCTTGCATGTTCCAAAAAGCAGGGTATCGTCTTTGCTGCGGAAATGCGTCTGAAATCCGCCGATGCGGGAAATTCTCTGTGCGTTGGAAAATGCCGAGGGATTCGCTGCTATGGAGCGAACCCACTCGAGCGTCACGCTTTCTGCACGAGCCATTGAAAAATCCTCCTATATTCTTTCCTAAAATAGTTTTGTAATTGTTTTACGGGCATAGTATAACACCGTGTTAAATAAATGACAAGCGTAAAATCGAGAATAAATATCGGAAATCGCTTTGTATTCGATTTAGTACAAAATATACGAAAAAACGCCCATTTTACGGGGAATTGTACGAACTTTAATACAGTAAAAATGTACCGTAAAAAGAACATTTTCCCCATGTGTACGGTCTGATTTACAGACAAATAAACAGCCTCTTTTTCTTTCAAAATTCACTCTAGGTACTTTTCCTCTATGATAACGATTTCGTTTCATGTTTTCTCTATATTTTTGTCAATGGAGTTACGTTCTGTTTTTTGATATAATAGTGCATTAGCGTATCTATATTTAGTTTATGAAAGAGGAATATTATGGAAATCAGAAAGACAAAACCAGAAGAGCTTGAAGTACTTCTTAAGATGTATGAGCATGCACGGACATTCATGGCAACTCACGGAAATGCTTCTCAATGGGAAAACAATTATCCTTCTCCACAGTTAATTCTGGATGACATCACTGAGGGGAACAGTTATGTCTGCACAGAAAAGGACCAGATAGTTGCTACTTTCTATTATAAAGAAGGGGCTGATCCGACTTACATGCGCATCTACGAAGGTGAATGGATCAACGACTCCCGTTACGGAGTTGTTCACCGCATCACTTCCACCGGAAATGTAAAAGGTGCAGCGTCCTTCTGCCTGAACTGGGCTTTGGAACAATGCGGCAATATCCGTATTGATACACACCGGGACAATATCGTAATGCAGCATCTGTTAGATAAGAATGGATTCAAATATTGCGGAATCGTATATGTTGAGGATGGAACAGAACGAATTGCTTATCAGAAAGTGGTTTAATAATACCAAAATCCATAAAGCAAGGAGCAGAGACATTTGATTTTAATGTCTCTGCTCCTTGTTGCTATATGTCTCACAGAATCTTGCTGCGAAGGACGGTTCTTCTCCACCTGCATAGAGATGTGAGATATCTCCTACTTTCAATCCACGGAAATATGCCGTTCCCTGTTCTCTCTCTTCTGTTACTACTTCTGTCACAGAAGTCGGTGCAAGCGCAAGGCAATGCCAAAGCACGAATGGTGATACATTCCATAAATGGGACAACAGCACGCAGCTGATTCCGAAATGGCAGAAAAATGTCACTGTCTCATCACTTTCTTTCTCCACACGATAATGCGCCCCTTCTCTTACATATCCATGCTCTGCGAGAAAGCGATCAAATTCTTCAATCACATGATCGTATACTTCTACAAGATCAGAATTTTTCGCCACTTCTGTTTCACGCCATGCATTTTTATCCATATAAGCTTCATGTTCTGTCCAATACCCCGGAACCATATCCCATGCAATTCTAGGCAGGAAATGCTCACCTTCTTTTTTCACATCGGGATATGCTTTTTCAAGTTCCGGATTTTTATTCAAATCAACCTGCGCCGGGAACTCTTGCAGCCAATCCAATATTTCTGCTGTTTTTCCAGTTACCTCAAGACATGGAGCCGCCGTATCCTTCGCTCTTCCAAGTGGAGACTTATAGCATTCCCCCATATTCATAGATACTGCACGTTTTGCAAGCAGTGCCGCTTCACGTCTTCCTTTTTCTGTTAATGTGTCATTTACATAATCCGGATCTCCGTGACGGATCAATAGAATTCTCATCTTGCTTCTCCTTTGTAATCAATTATTTTCTCCAGCCATTCCTCTGCCAGTTTGGGCCAGATCTGTACTTCTTTCAGAGTCTTTCGGATTTCTTCTTTCTGCTCTGCTGTCCATTTCGGTGGCTGTGTTCTTCCAATCCCATTTTTCACAAGCAGTTCTTCTCCCATTTCCTTTGGAAATGAAGTTTCTCCCGCAAGGATTGCTTCTGCCAGCATACGGAGTTGCTCCTGTGTATAAGGTTCTCTCCCTCTGCGTTCCAGCCAGTCCTCTGTTGCAACAGACATTCCATGTACGCCTTCTGAAAATACATGGTGCGCAAATGGAACTCCTTCTTCCAGACATTTCTGTGCTAAAAGATAACTATTCTGCACCGGAACTGTTCCATCCGTTGCTGTCTGCCAGATAAAGCATGGTGGCATTTCTTTTGTTACATGCTTTTCAATTGACATATATTCCAGCTCTTTTTTTGTAGGATTCTTTCCAAACAGAGCTACAAAAGAATCTTTATGTTTGTACTTTCCTGTAGTGATTACCGGATAAGACAGCACTGCAGCATCCGGTTTGTTTGAAAACTTCTGATATTTTTCATCCGGATCCTCGATATCCGCTCCATGCACACACAGACTCGCACACAGATGTCCTCCGGCTGAAAATCCACAAACCACGATCTGATCCGATAAAATATGCAGCTGTTCTGCACGAAAACGGATCATTCGCATTGCTCTGGAAATATCTTTCAGCGGCTGAAGCTTTAATGGTGCTTCATCCAGTGGATTCACTGTATATTCAAGGACGAACACATTATAACCGGCCTGATAAAATTCCATAGCAACCAGATGTGCTTCCGAAGGCGATACAAGTCTGTAACCGCCTCCCGGAACAACCAGCATCGCCGGATGCATCAGCTCATCCTCATGAATATAGCTGACCATAATCGGGATAAAACCATGCGCCGCAGGGTAATGATATTCTTCTTTGTGCCATAATTCTATTCTTTCGCCTATCATGTGTTAATTCCTCCTGTGTGATTTATAATTTGTGCTTTTCTGTTATTCTTTTAGGAGCACGGACTTTGCTCGTTGCTCGCGTAAAAAAGCCACGAAAGACACGATCCCCCAACCTTGTCTTCCATGACTCCCATTACATACACTCAACTTGCTTTACAGTTCGAATCCTTCCAGATATGGATTCTCTGCCTCAGAAAACTTCTCTTCCTCAACCATCTGCGCGATTGCCGGGTCAAGTGGCATCTTTCCGAGAACCGGAACATTAAGATCTTCTGCAATCTCATCAATGTGGCTTTCTCCAAATACTTTAATCTCTTTGCCACAATCCGGACACTTCACATAGCTGTAGTTCTCAACAATTCCAAGAACCGGAATATTCATCTGCTTCGCCATTCCATATGCCTTCTTCACGATCATCTGTACAAGATCCTGCGGAGATGTAACGATCACAACGCCATCAACCGGAAGAGACTGGAATACTGTCAGCGGAACATCACCTGTTCCAGGTGGCATATCAACGAAGAGATAATCAAGATCTCCCCACATAACATCTGTCCAGAACTGCTTTACAACACCTGCGATCACTGGTCCCCTCCAGATAACCGGTGCTTCCTCGTCTTCCAAAAGAAGATTGACAGACATGATCTTTGTTCCATCTGCTGCTTCACATGGAAGAATTCCCTGCTCAGTTCCTACTGCCATCTCATGAAGTCCGTACATCTTTGGGATAGATGGACCTGTAATATCTGCATCCATGATACCAACATTATATCCTTTTGCTCTCATCATTCTTGCAAGGGATGCTGTCACGAGTGACTTACCAACGCCGCCCTTTCCACTGACAACGCCGATCACTTTTTTAATAGATGAATACATGTTCATCGGTTCATGCATATCAACTTTCTTACTTGTGCACGTTCCTGCACTGGCACAGCTGGCGCAGGATTCCTCTGAACATCCTGCTGTTTTCTGCTCTTCTGCCATAATACCATAACCTCTTTTCTACAAATAAATAGTGGTATCATTGTAGCACATTTTCTCACAGAATGATAGGCTGAACCTATGCTTTTATTTTTCTAAGTGTTATACTTATGTTAATTGTTATGTTAATTCTTAATTCATTCTAACTTGAATACAATTAGAAAGGAGTTTTCCTATATGCCAGTAATATCCGAGCAGCTCAAGCCAATCGATACCGTCAATGGATTCCAGATCCGTCCCGGCTTTTTCCGTGAATTTGGTGCAGTCGCTATCCCGGGTGGTGTCAACTTTACGATTCATACACACGGAGCTACCTCCTGCGAGCTTCTGCTGTTTCACCGCAAAGCCGAAGAACCTTACGCCGTGATTCCATTTCCGGAAAGTTACAGGATCGGATTCTGCTATTCTATGATCGTCTTTGATCTGGATATCGAAGAATTTGAGTACGCCTATCGATTGGATGGTCCTTATGATGAAAAGAAAGGACTCCGTTTTGATAAAAACAAAATCCTGCTGGATCCTTATGCGCGCGCCGTCACCGGACAGAGCCAGTGGGGGCATGTAAATAACGCCCAGCATGGTTATCGTGCCCGTGTGGTACAATCCAACTTTGACTGGGGTGACCAACGTCACCATTCTATTCCTATGGAAGACTTGATCATCTACGAGCTACACGTCCGCGGATTTACCATGGATGAAAGTTCCGGTGTTAAGCACCACGGTACATTCGAAGGCCTGCGCGAAAAGATTCCTTATTTGAAAGAACTTGGAGTCAATGCTGTTGAACTAATGCCAATCTTCGAATTTGATGAGATGCGTGATGTACGATTGATTGATGAAAATGAACTTATTGATTTCTGGGGATATAATCCGGTCAGTTTCTTTGCACCAAATACAAGCTACTGTTCTTCTATGGAATATAACCGCGAAGGACTGGAACTCAAGACACTGATCAAAGATCTCCATGACAATGGTATAGAAGTGATCCTCGATGTCGTCTTCAACCACACTGCTGAGGGAAATGAATTCGGTCCGTGCTTTTCTTTCAAAGGCTTTGACAACAACATTTACTATATGTTGACTCCGGACGGACATTATTATAATTTCAGCGGATGTGGAAATACACTGAACTGCAATCACCCTGTTGTACGAGACATGATTTTGGAGTGTCTGCGTTACTGGGTCATCGAATACCGTGTAGACGGATTCCGTTTTGATCTTGCTTCCATTCTTGGGCGAAATGATGACGGAACCCCTCTAAGCCAGCCACCGCTTCTGCGAAGCCTTGCATTCGACTCGATCCTTGGAAATGTAAAACTGATTGCTGAAGCATGGGATGCCGGCGGACTTTATCAGGTCGGTTCTTTCCCTTCCTGGAAGCGCTGGGCTGAATGGAATGGGCGCTACCGTGATGATATGCGCCGCTTTTTAAAAGGAGATGACTTCCTTGCCCAGACTGCTGCAGCAAGAATCACAGGTTCTCCTGATCTGTACGATCCTGCTTACCGAGGTGGAAATGCTTCCATCAACTTTCTCACCTGTCATGATGGATTCACGCTTTATGATCTGTACAGTTATAACCAGAAGCATAATGAAGCCAACGGTTGGGGGAACACTGACGGAGCTGACGACAATAACAGCTGGAACTGTGGCGTAGAAGGCGAAACAGATGATCCTGCCATTCTGGCACTTCGTAAACGACTGATGAAAAATGCCTGTGCCATTTTGCTTTGCAGCCGCGGAACTCCAATGTTCCTCTCCGGTGATGAATTTGCGGACACACGTTATGGAAATAATAACCCTTATTGCCAGGATAACCTGATCTCCTGGCTGGACTGGAGTCTCCTCAAAAAAAATAAGGATCTGTTCGATTTCTTTCAATATATGATCCGGTTCCGCAAAGATCATCCTGTCATCCGTAAGGATCTCGAACCAAGTTATCTTGGTGTTCCGGCAATGAGCACGCATGGGCTCACTCCGGATGAGACAAATTTCTCCGGTGACAGCCATGTTGTCTGTGTACGATTCGCAGGCTATAATGAAGCAACCCAAAAAGAAGACCTTGTTTATCTGGCTGTAAATTCCGGATGGTTTCCGGTCACACTCACTCTGCCGGAACTTCCTGAACATTACAAATGGAAAGTTGCGGTCAACACCGGCGATCCTAAATGTCAGTTTTTTCACAAAAATTCAATGCCTACGGTAGAATCTAAAATATTTTTAGGTGAACGCTCTGTTATTATTTTCGTTGCTACCGCTATATAAATTAATTTTTTTAGCTATTTCTCAATATTTTTTAGAATATTTTTGTTTATTTTTGACAAGCTTGTTGTTTGTATAATATATAACAAGCTTGTCATTTTTTAAACTTTTCTTGATAATTTTTAGATTTATTTGTAGAATATTACTAAATGAAACTTTACTGGTTTGAAGATAGGTTTTTTCAAATACATTTCCTAATTTTAAAATCAGTCAGTAATGAACGTTATGGTAAAAGGAGAGGTTTAAAATGAGTAGACTTGAAATCCCAGGTCCAGACAAAGGCCAGCTCGTCGTTGAAGAGCTGTACAAAGATCTGGAACGCAGAATTGAATCCAGCCCTCCGGGATTATGTCCGGTTGACATGACTCGTGCATTCATCGAGATGTGTCAGACACAATCCTGTGGAAAATGTACCCCGTGCCGCGTTGGGCTGTGGCAGTTGAAGAACCTTCTGACAGATGTTATGAACGGTACTGCTACAATGGAGACACTTGATCTGATTGACACATTGTCTGAATCCATCCGCGAAGGATCTGACTGTCCGATCGGATATGAAGCCGGTGCCATGGTACATAAGAGCTTAAGAGACTGTCGCGAAGATTATGAAGAACATGTCCGTCAGGGACGCTGTACCTGCCACTATACACAGCCTGTACCTTGCGTTTCTCTCTGTCCTGCACATGTTGATATCCCTGGATATATCGCACTGACCGGAGAGGGCCGTTACGCTGACGCAATCCGTCTGATCCGTAAGGATAATCCGTTCCCGACAACCTGCGGTTTTATTTGTGAGCATCCTTGTGAGGCCCGCTGCCGTAGAAATATCGTAGATGATGCCATCAATATCCGTGGACTGAAACGTATGGCCGCTGATTATGCAGGCAAGGTTCCGCCACCGGAATGCGCACCTTCCACCGGAAAGCGTATCGCTGTCGTAGGCGGTGGACCTGGTGGACTCAGTGCTGCTTACTACCTGCAGTTGATGGGACATCAGACAACCGTATTCGAGATGCTTCCAAAGCTCGGCGGAATGCTCCGCTATGGAATCCCGAACTACAGACTTCCGAAAGATCGTCTTGACGAAGACATTCAGGCAATCCTTGAGACAGGAGTTCAGGTAGAATTTGGAAAACGTATTGGTAAAGATATCACAATTCAGAGTCTCCGCCAGGAATATGATGCTGTTCTTATTTCCATCGGTGCAAGCACTGATAAGAAGCTTGGTATCGAAGGCGAACATGCAGAAGGCGTGATTTCTGCTGTGTCCTTCCTTCGTGATGTTGGAGAAGACAAGAGCCCTGATCTTACCGGACAGGAAGTTGCTGTCATCGGTGGCGGTAACGTTTCCATGGACGCCGTCCGCACAGCAAAACGTCTCGGTGCGAAAAAAGTAAGTATCGTTTACAGACGCCGTACTGCAGATATGACTGCTCTTCCGGCTGAGATCGAAGGTGCAGTTGCAGAGGGAATTGAAGTACTCACACTGAAAGCACCATCCAGAATCGAGACTGATGAGAACGGACACGTTTCAGGTATCTACGTCACACCACAGATGATCAGCAAGATCAAGGACGGTCGTGCAAGTGTCTGTCCGACAGGTGAAGAAGATTTCCTTATCCCTTGTCAGACACTCATCGTTGCAATCGGTCAGGATATCGAATCCGAACATTTCGCAGAAGCCGGTGTTCCGGTTTCCCGCGGTAAGATCATGACAGAGCGTTATGGCGGTTTCGACAATATCCCTGGCGTATTCGCCGGTGGAGACTGTGCATCCGGTCCTGCTTCCGTAATCAAGGCAATTGCCGCTGCAAAGGTTGTTGCTGCCAATATCGATGAATATCTTGGTTTCCACCATATCATCAGCTGTGATGTTGAGATTCCGGAACCTCGCTTAAGCGACCGCGAACCTTGCGGAAGAGTTGAACTGACAGAACGCGAAGCATGCAGCCGTGTCTGTGACTTTGAAGGCGTTGAAAACTGTATGACAGAAGCCGAAGCAAAACAGGAATCCCACAGATGCCTGCGCTGCGATCATTTCGGTTATGGTATTTTCAAAGGAGGGCGGAAAGAAAAATGGTAAATGTTACAATTGATAATCAGAAAATATCCGTACCTTCCGGAACTACTATCATGGAAGCTGCGGCAAAGCTTGGAACTCCGATTCCGAAATTATGTTATTTGAAAGATATCAACGAGATTGCGGCCTGCCGTGTCTGCGTTGTTGAGATTGAAGGAAAAGACCGTCTGGTCACATCCTGTAATAACGTCGTAACCGAAGGCATGGTGATCTACACGAACAGCCCGAAGGTACGCATTGCAAGAAGACAGACTGTACAGCTTATCCTTTCCCAGCATGACTGCAAATGTGCAACCTGCGTCAGAAGCGGGAACTGTACACTTCAGCAGGTTGCAAATGATCTGAACCTGATTGATCTTCCGTTCAAAGAACGCTTTGAAGATACACCTTGGGACAAGACATTCCCACTCATCCGTGATTCACGCAAATGTATCAAATGTATGCGCTGTATCCAGATTTGTGACAAGATCCAGGGACTGAACATCTGGGATGTTACAAGTACAGGTTCAAGAACAACGATCAATGTAAACGGAAATAAAAAGATCAATGAAGTCTCCTGTTCTCTCTGCGGACAGTGTATCACTCATTGTCCTGTCGGCGCACTTCGTGAGCGTGATGATACAGAGGATGTATGGAGTGCGATTGCTGACAAGAAGAAAGTGGTGGTTGCACAGGTTGCTCCGGCAGTCCGTGCCGCGTGGGGAGAAGCTCTCGGCCTGTCCAGAGAAGAAGCAACAATCGGAAAGATCATGGACGCCTTGAAAAAGATCGGCGTAGACTACGTCTTCGATACTTCTTTCTCTGCTGACCTTACGATCATGGAAGAAGGAAATGAATTCCTGCAGCGCTTCACCAAAGGAGAATTAAAGCTGCGTCCGATGTTCACTTCCTGCTGCCCTGGCTGGATCCGTTTCATCAAATCACAGTACCCACATCTGGTGCCACAGCTGTCCACAGCCAAGTCACCACAGCAGATGTTCGGTGCTATTATGAAGACTTATTTTGCACAGTCCATCGGTGTCGCTCCGGAGAACATTTACACCGTATCTGTCATGCCTTGCGTAGCGAAAAAAGGTGAACGCAACATGGAACTTTTCTACGGCGAGTATGCCGGACATGACATTGACACAGTTCTCACTACAAGAGAGCTGACAAGAATGATCCGTGCTGCGCATATTGATCCAAAGAGCCTGAAAGACCGCGAATGTGATCCGCTTATGAAAGAGTGGTCCGGTGCCGGTGTTATCTTCGGTGCTACCGGCGGTGTTATGGAAGCTGCACTTCGTTCCGCACACTATCTTGTAACAGGACGTAACCCAGATCCGGATGCATTTAAGATTGTCCGCAGTCCATCCTTTGAGACGGGTGTTGTAGAAGCTGAAGTCCAGATCGGTGATGCTACAATCCGTGCTGCTGTTGTCAGTGGTCTTGGAAATGTACGCAAACTGCTTGAAGCAATTGAACACGGTGAAGTACACTACGACTTTGTGGAAGTTATGGCCTGTCCGGGCGGATGCGTCGGTGGAGGCGGCCAGCCGATCCACGACGGCGAAGAGCTTGCACACACACGCGGTGCAAACCTCTACTTCCTTGACAAGAACGCAAAGATCCGTTTCTCCCATGAGAACCAGGATGTTATGAAATTGTACAACGATTTCCTTGAGAAACCATTGTCACACAAATCTCATATGCTGCTTCATACAGATCATACAAAGTGGGATATGCCTAGATAATAATTCCTATATAAAACAAGAGCCAGAACAGTGGGAAGATGCGGTGCTGTTTCTGGCTCTTGCCAAAATCAGGCAGGACGGATTCATTTTCCCGACCTGCCTGATTCATCATATTCTTATTCTACTGTTACACTCTTTGCAAGGTTTCTCGGCTTATCTACATCAAGTCCCTTTGCAACACTTACATAATATCCAAGTAACTGCAGCGGAATCACTGCGAGGCTTCCCATAAAGTGCTCATCCACCTTCGGAACATAGACTGTAAAGTCTACCTTGTCTTCCATCTCATAATTGCCATAGTTTGTCACACCCATCAGATATGCGCCACGGCTCTTACATTCCATCATATTGCTGACTGTCTTCTCATACAGCTTGCTCTGTGTCAGAACTCCGATTACGAGAATATTGTCCTCGATCAGACTGATTGTTCCATGCTTTAACTCACCTGCCGCATAAGCCTCAGAATGAATATAAGAAATCTCTTTCAGTTTCAGACTTCCTTCCAGACACACTGCATAATCCACTCCACGACCTACAAAGAAGACGTCATGCGCATTCGCATATTTGGCTGCGAACCACTGGATTCTCTCCTTATCCTGAAGAATCTTCTCAATCTTCTCCGGAATTGTCTGAAGCTCGGAAATGTAATAGCTGTACTGCTCGTCTGTGATCAGGCCTTTCACCTTTGCGAACTGAACTGCAATACAATCAAGAGCTACAAGCTGTGCGCTGTATCCCTTTGTTGTAGCAACCGAAATCTCCGGTCCTGCCAGTGTATAGAACACCTTATCTGCCTCACGGGCAATACTGCTTCCGATTACATTTACAACTGCAAGTGTAGCAAGTCCTTTATCTTTCGCCATACGCATAGCTGCCAATGTATCTGCGGTCTCTCCGGACTGGCTGATCACGATAACCAGACCATCCTTCACAAGCGGCATCTCACGGTAACGGAACTCAGATGCAAGCTCTACTCGAACCGGAATCTGAGCCAGCTCCTCGATCACATACTGAGCCTCAACTCCTACATGCCATGCAGAACCGCACGCAACAATGTAAATCTGGCTGTATTTCTTAATCTCTTCCTCTGTAATATCAATATCCGTAAAGTCGATCACTCCGTCTTTCACAACAGAATTCAGAGTATCACGGATTGCTTTCGGCTGCTCATAGATCTCTTTCATCATGAAATGCTCGAAACCGGCCTTCTCTGCTGCCTCTGCATCCCATTTGATCTCTGTTGTCTCTTTCTCGATCTCGTCACCATTAAGATCATAGAAATGAGCCTCTCCCGGAACAAGCTTTGCAAACTCAAGGTTTCCGATATAGTATACATTTCTTGTGTATTTCAGGATTGCCGGTACATCAGATGCAACATAAGTCTCGCCATCTGCAATACCGATGATCATCGGGCTGTCTTTTCTGGCAACCCAGATCTCTCCCGGATAATCCTTGAACATCAGCTCAAGTGCATAAGAACCACGTACACGAACCATAGTCTTGGCAATCGCATCGATCGGTCCTAAGTTATATTTCTTATAATAGTAGTCAACCAGTTTGATCACTACTTCTGTATCTGTATCACTGTAGAATGTATAACCATGCTTTAACAGCTTCTCTTTCAACTCTGTATAGTTTTCGATAATACCGTTATGTACTCCGACAACCTCAGACTCAACTGTACCGGATCCACTTCTCTCACAGTTTCCGGATACATGCGGATGTGCATTGATCTGACTTGGCTCCCCATGAGTCGCCCAGCGTGTATGACCGATACCGCAAGTTCCCTTGAGTGCCTTACCACTGTCTGTCTTCTCTGAAAGATTACTCAGACGTCCCTTCGCCTTAACAACCTGTGCAAGATGCTCTCCGTCACGCACTGCAAGACCTGCTGAATCATATCCTCTGTATTCCAGCTTAGACAATCCGTCCAACAGAATCGGAGCTGCCTGATGGTTTCCTGTAAATCCTACGATTCCACACATAAATAATTCCTCCTATTAACTATCTGCATCCCTCTCTACAAATAGTTATATACATTTCCATGTTGTTTTCCCTTTTCAATGAGCCTATCACTTTCGTAATTGTTACAAAAAAGTTAAATAACTCATTCGTTAGTGTAACACAGATAGGCGAAATAGGGAAGTAAAAAATGCATTTTCTTAATCACTTTTCCATCACTACAGTGGCCAGTCCGGGAACCTTCCGTTCACGATCGCATGCATGATTCTGTCCTTCGCCCCTGGCGTCTCCCTGTTGATCTGCTCCATCAACTGTTTTGCATACGCTCTTTTTGTTGAACCGTCTACCGGGCACGTATTCTTAACCACACGGATTCCCTGGTCTGCAACAAAGTGCGCTACACCTCGCTCCGGAACATACATCATCGGACGGATCACCGTCACTCCCGCTTCCGGCAATTCTGTCACTGGTGGGAATGCATAGAACCGACCTTCATAGATCAATGACATCAATGCTGTCTCTATAAAATCATCCTTATTATGTGCATATGCCATCTTATTGATTCCAAGCTCTCCCAGCCGTTGATACATCGCACCCTTCCGAAGCTTTGCACACAAAGAACACGGTCTTGTATCCTTATTCTCCTGAAATACGATCCGGGCAATCTCTGTATCAACCTGCTCATAAGGAATCTCCAGATACTTACAAAACTCTGCTACGCCCGTAAAATCCATCCCTTCAAATCCTACGTTGCAGGTAATCGCAGATAATTCGAACCTCTTCGGGTAAAATCCCTGCAGCAGCTTCATCGCATAAAGCAGAGTCAGGGAATCCTTGCCGCCGGAAACACCTACCGCAATCCTGTCACCGTCTTCTATCATGTTGTAATCTTGTATCGCCTGACGGATCAGACTTAATAATTTCTGTTGTTTCATACTTCCTTCATTTTTTCTTTCACTTTATCCGGTACATCAATCAGTCCAAATCGATAAAACATTCCATAAATGTAGGTGACGCCCCTGATATCTCCAAGAGCCTTTGGCCTTTCAACTATTTCTCCTGTCTGCTTTATATTATGAAATGCCAGCCTCACCGAACTCCAGGCCAGGCTTTTACTTTTTTCCCTGCGGTCAATCCAAAGTTCTTTTGTATATTCACCATTTCTTCCTTTTCGCACTTCATAGGTGAACGACAAACCGGAATATGTTTTAAACGTTATATTTTGATAACTGAGGATCATATCCCATAAATGCTCCTCACTTAATTTTTCCTGCTGTTTCCTCATTAGATCATAATATCACTTTTCCATAATACTTTACAACAATTTTGCGAAATTCAGGTTGCGGATTTTGTAAGCACCTCTTATACTTTATTATTATGTATGATACAAGGGTCAAAAGGTCATGCGTTTCTTGCTTGCATGAAAAAGCATGACTTATTGACCCGCAAAACACCGAAAAGTAGCCATTTTTCGTAGAAAAATGAGCGGATTTGAGGTGTTTTAGGATTGCGAGAGCATGAAATGCGAAGCAATCCGTGTATCATAGGGGTCAAAATACCTTTTGACCCCAACATCTTATGTATGAATGCGGAGGGATGAAAGCATGAAGATACTTCTGATCAATGGGAGTCCTAAAGGTAAAAGAAGTAATTCATTAAAGCTTGCATACAGTTTTATTGAAGGATTTAAAAATGGATGTACGGATGATGAAGAAAGCATCTCCATCGATGAACTCCATGTAGCTTCAATGAATATAGCTGCGTGTAAAGGATGCTTTGCGTGCTGGCAGAAAACGCCTGGCATATGCTGTATCAAGGATGATATGCAAAAGGTTATTGAAAAGCTGATTGAGGCCGATCTTATTCTGTGGTCTTTTCCACTGTACTATTTTAATGTCCCAGGTATCTTAAAGAATTTGATCGACCGTCAGCTTCCTATGAGCCTTCCTTTTATGAGTTCAAAACAGAACGGATACGGAAGCGGAAGTCATGACTCCAGATATGATATGGAAGGTAAAAGACATGTTCTGATTTCCACCTGTGGCTTTTATTCTGCTGTCGGAAACTATGACAGTGTATTGCGGATGTTTGATCATTTTCTCGGCAAAGGAAATTATACGACCATCTTTTGTGGTCAGGGAGAATTATTCCGTGTAAAAGAATTGTCTGCAAGAACAGATGAATATCTTTCCACTGTAAAATGTGCCGGCTCAGAATATGCAATGACCGGAACAATCTCTGAAGAAACAGATGCAATACTCCACACGCTTTTATATTCCAGAGATGTGTTTGAAAAAATGGCAGATGCCAGCTGGGGCATCAGTAAAACAACCGGAGAAAAAGAACCGGATGATCTTGTATTTACCCGGCAAATGGCCGCTCTTTATAATAAAGATGCCTACGATGGAAAAGACCGCGTGCTTGAGATTCACTTTACTGATTTGGATCACACCTACCAGATTCAGCTTAGCAAGACAGGAAGCGAAGTATTTACTGATGGACGTCTTTCTCCAACTACTCGCATAGATACGCCTTTTACTGTATGGTCAGCTATTTCCCGTGGAGAAATCGGTGGCGCAGAAGCATTGGGGAAACAGATGTATACGGTATCCGGCGACTTTTCCTTGATGATTAATTGGGATAAAATCTTCGGAAGCGCATCTGTGGTCAAAAAAACAGAGAAAACGCCTCAAAATACAATTGAACAGAAAAAGCCTTCCATGACGACAATGCTGATACCATGGATTACGTTCTGGATCGCTGTTTCTATTCATCCGGAAGTCGGAGCTGTGATAACACTACTTGTGGTCGCAACAGTACCGTTTATTATGAGAAAACATAAATTTGTCATCTGGGATCAGCTCTCTATGGCAGCTGTTGCTATACTTTCTGCAGCGGCAAATATAACCGGAAACGGAGTTCTTCCAACAAACATCGGATATCTTGTATTTGGACTCTTCTGGCTGCTTTCATGCCTGACAAAAGAACCTTTATGCGCTGCATATGTAAAATATAATTATGGGGGTGAAAATGCGCATCAGAACCCTCTCTTTATGAAGACAAATTATATTCTTGCCGCGGCATGGGGCACGCTATATGTACTGACAGCAATCTGGACCTTTCTGTTTAAGAAAGCCGGGTTTGGAAATGTACTTATCCTTGTGAATAATCTGATTCCTATATTGATGGGGCTTTTCACAGCATGGTTTGAAAAATGGTATCCTGCACGGATGGCAAGAGGCAAGAGAAAATAGTATTTTCTCTTGCCTCTTGTGATTCTTAACTACCGCTTTCAATATATCTTCTGTACGCCCAACCTTTGACAATTCTAAGATAATATCTCCATGTTTAAATCTACAACTCTTTCAACAATTCCAGCAGTTCTTCCTTACTGAAACTTCCACTTCCCATTTCTTCTCCGCCAATAATCTGATCAGCAAGAGCCATCTTCTTTTCCTGCAATTTTACAATATTCTCTTCTATTGTTCCCTTGGCAATTAATTTGTAAACGGTTACTATATTCTCCTGTGATCATATCTCTCCTGCACTTCCGTTACATATTATTGATATCTCTTGCACTATTTATATTTCTGGCACTATTACAATACTGCTCTGCCTCAGTATGCTTTGCTCCATTAATATTTATAACTCAAACTCTTTCAACAGCTTTTCCTGATATTCCTTGTCAACTGCCGCTTTCAATATATCTTCTGTACGCCCAAGCTTTGACAATTCAATATTTAACTGGTTAATTCTGTTTACTCCTTCTATTCGTCCCTCTTCTCTTCCTTCCTCCATTCCAATCTTACGACCAGCTTCGATTCCTCGTCTTTCTGCGGTTAACATTCCTATATTGTAATCTCTGATTGCTCTTTGTCTTGTCTCGTATTCTAACCTCTTCTTTTCATCTGCGCTTAATTTATCCAATACGTCATATGCTTCTTCCAATTCAGAATTTTTCTTTGCCATTTCTTCAAAATCCTTTCTGGTTTTTCCTCCAAGAAAGCGCATCCACTGCAACAGACTTGTCTCATTCTTCTCTTCCGGCGGAAGTTTCGACAATTCTAAGATATGCATCTCCATAAGATCTGTATACTCTTTTCCTGTCTTCGTATCACAAAATGCAATTCTTCGATAGCACTCCTTATCATCTCGGAAATGATCATATGCAAGAATACTCACATGGATACACTTCTTCAAACAATCGTATCCCTCACCTTCTTTGATTTCACCTGCATACATCTTACTCAGATAATAAACAGAACGGTTTGCCCAACAATCAAATGCTTCTACCTGCATCTCAAAATCGATCTGTTCTCCATCTTTCAGTTTCACCCGAACGTCTAAAATCCCATACTTATCATCTTTCGATTCTTTTCTAAGAATCGTAGGCATAAGTTCTGTGTTCTCCACCTCACTGGACGGAACATTTAATAGTGCTGCAATGATATTCTTACGGATATTGTCATTCTGCATCAATTCCTTGAAACAGAAATCTACCGTTGGAAGCATGATAAAGTCTTCCTGCTTCTCTTTCGATGCTTTACAATGTGATGATGCTCGCCTGGTTGATACACTTTTCTTGTTTTCTTTCATAGAATTTTCCTCTCTTCTGTGCAATGAATGATTGCCTGAAGTAGAGGATTCTAAAGTTATATTTATCTTAACACAAGATAGTTTTCTATGGAAGTAACTATCCCTTAAAATCAGATATTTAAGAAACTTACTCCATCACATAATCTTCAAACAATATTCATCTTTTTGGTTTTGTCATCGGATTATCTGCTCGAAAATCTAAACTTATTGAATAATTACCGATTTGGTTCATAGATCTTTTTGCAATTCATCAGAATGATGACTGCGTGGTATTAGATTAACATGGGAATTCTATTATTGCAAGCTGAATTTTTTAATGCTTTGGTATTCGCAGATGTTGTGTTGTTGCTCTCACTACGTACAACCAGTAACGTACCTTCCGCGTCAATCCGCAAGTAGAAGAAGTGCCGGAATATCTAAAGATTATTCCAGCACTTCTTCTACTTCTTTACTGTACTTACAATGCTTTGTCTAAATACATCTTATCGTACATTAATAAAACTTTTATACATTATTCATTTTTGCTTTATGTGGTCAGACCACCGGTATGTCATTGCATCATACTTGATCACTTTCAGCCTGATGAGCCAAGTAAATATATCATTACTGCTGATAGAGGATACGAATCTTACGACCTGCTTTTTCATTGTGAGCTTAAACATCTTAGTTATGTTTTCCGTGTAAAAGCTCCTTCGTCACCAAAAAGTATTCTGTCTTATTACAAAAATGAGTTGCCTGATGAGCAAGATGAATTAGATGTAACGATTAAACGTTTCCTTACAGACAAAAAGACGAATATTATGCGGAGTCAATCTGATGTTTATCGTTATATGAATCCTTCTAAAAATATTCCTCATTTCCAACAGCTTTTGAATCATAAGCATCTTTATTTTATACAATTTCGCGTAATTAAAATGAAAGTGGCTGAAGATTCTTATGAGTACATCATTACAAATTTACCGTATTCTTTTAATCTGGAAGATCTCAAAACCTGCTATCACTGGCGATGGCAGATAGAAGTTGCTTTTCGCTATCTTAAACATGCTAACGGACTTCTCTACTTCCATTCAAAGAAACCGGAGTATTTAAAGCAGGAAATTTATTCCAACTTGATTCTTTACAACTTCGGCGTATTTCTTTCCAATGAAGCAATACAGGAAAATCAAAAGAAGAAACGTCGTATCACTAACAAATATCAATATGAAGTCGATTTTTCTTCTGCACTTAAGATTTCCAGAAAATATTTTATTCGTGGACGATCATCGGAAAATCGAATTATAAAGCTCATAACTAAATATATTCATGCTGTCAAAAGTGAATTCCGACAATTTTCACGTCCTTTACGCGGAATTGGTGCTATTCATTTTGGGTATCGATAGTTTCTTTTAATCAAATATTATTTTTTTGACAGATTTCTTCTCTGTCTTTTTGGCATGCCCTTTTTTACTGATTTTCTCTTAATTTTCTATACCCATTTTCAGATTTTGACATTTATTATCTACCAAACACTTTATCGAACAATTAGCTTAATGGCATTGACCGGTACTCATGGTTTACACTAAAATACTGTTCCGTATGCTCTATCTGGTCGATATATACATCTATTTCTTCATATCCCCCTTCAACTACTGCATCCGAAAAATACTTTATACACTTTTTTATGCTTCGATAATACCTGCAATATAATGTCAAACATCCATGCATATAATATTGCTATTCCCAAAGTTACAAATATATTATAGCACACCATATTGTATACTAAAAAATTAGTTCCCAATTTACTTGCCACTGTTGTTACAACTGTACTTATTACTCCTTCAAGAAAAAAACATTGCATGACATAAATCTGCAAAGTCTCTTTTCCAATTCGATTCACAAATTTCACAAATCTAAGATTCCTGTATTTTACATATAATAATTGCATTATTTCTGTAAAAACAATGCTTCCTCCAATTCCGATAATCCACCTATAAATATTGATTCCCATTTGAATATACGGCTTATACTTTGACGTCATAGGATTTACCCCGCTAATATAATCAAAGCTCCATTCCTGGTAAAAAAGAAACAAAATTATATATACAATTCCGGACCATACCAGAAATAATTTATTCAAATTAATTTCCCATCTACCGTCAAATTTCCTTTCTGCATATAGATAACCTACTACAAAAGGTACAAATAAATTAGCTGTATGCACTCCTATTATTCCATCTATAAATAAATTCCCCACCGCAGCACAAATCAAAAAGAAGTTTCTGAACACCAGTACTTTTCTATTTATTCTTTCTGTTATTTTTATAATTATAGCAACTTCAATTGTTATAATAAAAATACTCTGAAGGAACCAAATCCCATACCTAATACTTTGCAAATATTTCATTGCTGATAATTCTTCACGCAAAATAACAACTTTACGAAAATAAAGCAAGGTATTCCATACTAGAAATGGAATACCAATAGTAACTATACGCCGTATAACGATATCTTTTAATGTTTTATTCCGTGAATTCCAAAACAAATATCCACTGATAAGCATAAACAAGGGCATGTGAAAAGAATATATTATCTTGAACATCCAGTTTTGGAATATGTTAAACGAATCAGCATTACATCCCTGAAGACAATGTCCCCATAAAACCAGCAGGATTGCCCCCCCCGCAAAAAATCAATAAATTCATTCCTCTTCTTCATTTTTCTATGATTCCTTCCGTTTAATTTTATTCAATGCAGTAATAATTATCGGATAAAAGGTATCATCTCTTTTTACAGCCCAATAAACCAAGCATGCTCCGCCGAAAAAAGCTCCACCTACTAATATCTCAATAACATTTCTTTTAAATAATGAAATGTTTGTAATATGCTCCGCTACTCCTCGCACCGACGCATGCATTAGCACACCTAAAATAATATATTGAAAATTTTTTCCTAGCATTTTTAATACATTTAAATACTTAAAGCACACAAAAATCTGAACAAAACATACAATTAATTCTGAAATAAGAGTTGCATATACAGCTCCTACCGCATCAAATTTTCTTATCAATGAATAGTTCAAAATCAAATTAATAAATGCCCCAACAAAAACTGATATAATATAATATCTTTCATTATCATTTGGAATTAAAATTTGGTTTACAATAACTGTCGAAATAGCTTTGAAAAAAATTACAAATGCCAAAAAAGAAATAAGCGATACACATGGTAAAAACTCACTTCCAAAGAAAAGTGGAACAAATTCCTGTGACACAGCAAGAATTCCAAACGCAATTGCTGAACACATAAACATCACCAACGAAATTGATTTTTCCACCACTTTTTTATATTCCATTATTTTTTTTTCAGAAATCAATGATACAATACGTGGCAATGATACTGTTCCCAATCCAGTAATAATTCCTAACGGTATATTAACTATTTTATCCGCGCTAGAATAATATCCTACCTGTTCATATGTACTCAATAAACCTAGCATTGTTTTGTCCATTTGCTGATAAATACTCATAGCAACAACCGGAATAAATAATGTAATACATGGTTTTATATGAATAATCATTTCATAAAAAGTTGTTCTTGTTCCTTTAACATATTTTTTCACCTGTGAAACAAGGTACAGATCACTCAAAATTGTTCCTATTACTAAAATAAACGCATATATCAATATATCTCCTCGAGTTTTCACAAATATAAATATACCCAACAATGTAATTAATTTTATAATCAGATTTCTGGTAACGGTCAATTTAACTTTTTCCAGTCCCCAGAAAAACCAATTTATATCTATGAAACAATTTATAATCCATAAAGATTCTATAAAATATAATGATTTATTTTCCGGAATGCACACACTTACAAATAATAAATAGATGGCAACCACTACCGTTGCCATCAAACACTGTAATTTTCTAATACTAGAGAACGTATGAGCTAACTCATTTTCATTATGTTTTGTGGACGCAATCATTTTACTGCCATAATTATTGAACCCAAGCATCGCAAAAATTGTAAAATAATTTGCAATGTTAGCAGCATATGTATACGTTCCTAATTGCTCTGCCCCAAGAACACGATTAATGTATGGTGTTGTAATTAAAGGTAATGCTGTTGCCAACATCTGATATCCCGTCTGGTAGATAAAATTCTTCTTCAGACTAGCCACAATCTGTCCCTCACTTTATGCTTACTTTCCTATTATTTGAATTCTTTTTTTCTTATTTCTATATCGTTTCACTATGTCTAAAAAATATTTTGCATTAGAATATTTATATACTTTATTTACACCTATTTTCTTTTTTAATTCTACTGCCTTTTCTAACCAAAATTTAGGATAATCAATTACAAATTGCTGAACCAATGCCCTTTCAAGTTCTAATAACTTCTCATATTCTTCTGGATGACTATTCAAATAATTAATTTTCTCTATTGCATCTTCTGAATTAAATACCCAAGCTTCTTTCGGAAGTACCTGTCCACAAATAATATCACTCGGAGAAAGCAAAACAACCGTTCCTAATGAAATTGCTTCAATAGCTCCATTCCCTCTTGTTTGTCTTCCTCCAACTTTTAAGTAATATTTTGCTTTATACATTTCAATAAGATTATTCTTTATGTTTTGTTTATGAAGTAAAATAGGTTCTCCTGTAGCTTTACTTATTGGTTCAAATTGCGGAATGTTTTTTACTGGCCTTTCAGTAGTCGTGTTAATTTCTCCATAAATTCCAGATTTTTCTACTTCACCTAATTTGTCATGTAAAATTCTTTCCAAATGATCTTTATTAACAAAAGTATATGGAAAATCAATTACTCCATGTGCTAGATCATTTTCCCCTCGTATCAGCTGATTTAAACAGACATCATATCCAAAGTAGACTTTATCTAACATAAAAT
>OLOA01001649.1_pt1 | contig 21873 bp, 16 predicted proteins | sample 1672201 | NCBI WGS metagenome assembly OLOA01 (sample SAMEA3136658, study PRJEB25190) | human gut metagenome
ACCCCCTGCCGTCACCCCTCGGCTTTCCGCGCCTTGCCAGGTGACCGTAGGCTCGTGCCCATGCTCGGATATTTCGGCCCGGAGGGCACCTTCACGCATCAGGCCCTGCTCAGCGTGAGCGAGGACGAGGCGACGCCCTTCAGCACCGTGGCCGCCGCACTCGATGCGGTGCGCGCCGAGGAGATCGACGCCGCCATGGTGCCCATCGAGAACTCGGTGGAGGGCTCGGTCTCGGCAACCATCGACAACCTGGGCAGCCTCGACGCGCCGCGCCTGCAGATCATGCAGGAGGTGCTCGTGGAGGTCACCTTCGACCTGTGCGCCCGCCCCGGCACCACCCTCGACCAGGTGCACCGCATCATCACCCATCCGCACGCGGCCGCGCAGGTGCGTGACTGGCTGAGCCTGCACCTGCCCGACGCCGAGGTGATCGAACGCGGCTCCACGGCAGCTGCCGCCCAGGCGGTCTCCGACCCCGATTCGGGTTTCGACGCAGCCGTCTGCGCCCCCATCGCCGGACGCCTCTACGGGCTCGTGCCGCTGGCCACCGACATCGCCGACAACGACGCCGCCGTCACCCGCTTCGTGCTGGTGGGACGCCCCGGCCGCCCGGCACTGGCCACCGGCGCCGACAAGACCACGCTGGTGGCCTATATGCGCCATGACGAGCCCGGCGCGCTGCTCAGCATCCTGCAGCAGTTCGCGGTGCGCGGGGTGAACCTGTGCCGCATCGAGTCGCGTCCCACCAAGACCACCCTGGGCAACTACTGCTTCAACATGGACGCCGAGGGACACCTCGACGACTTCCGCGTCGCGGCCGCCCTGATGGGGCTCAAGCGGGTCTGCAAGGACGTGATCTTCCTGGGCAGCTATGCCCGCGCCGACCAGCAGCTGCCCAACGTCCCGGTGGGCGCCAAGGACTCCGACTACCGCGCCGCCGGCGCCTGGCTGGAGGGCCTGGGCGGCAACATGATCATCAACGCGCCCGGATCCACCTCCGCCTCGAACAGCGACCCCGACCCCACCAGGTCGCCGTCCAACTCGTAGGGCATCGGCTCGTCCACCTCGACGCTCATCGCGACGCCCGCGTACTGCTCCAGCGTCGGGTCGGCACCCATCCGGGTGAGCACCTGCGCGGTCGCACGCGCCCACGCCGACAGGCCCACCGGGGAACCCACCACCATCTCCATGCGCCCGTCGGTGGGGTCGGCGTCGGGCATGAGCTCCACCCCGCCACCGATCGAGGGCACATTGCCCATCACGGTGAGCACCGCATTGCGCCTGGTCTGCTTCGAGCCGTCCACGCTGATCTCCACCCGGTGCGGCTTGGTGAACAGCTCGGGCATCGCCGAGAACACATAGGCAGCCGCACCCAGCGCCTTCTTCAGCGACTCATTGGTGCGCTGCATCAGGCGCGCGTCGAAGCCGATGCCGGCCATCACCGCAAAGTAAAGGGGCTTGTCAGCCTGCGCATCGACGACCATCCGCACCAGGTCGAGCGGCGTCGGCTCGCCACCCACGGCCACCGAGATGGCATCCTCCATGTCAATCGGGATGCCCACGTTCTTGGCCAGCAGGTTGGCGGTGCCCGAGGGCACGATGCCCATCGGAATGCCGCTGCCTGCCAGCGCGCCCGACACCTCGCGCACGGTGCCGTCGCCGCCGGCGGCCACCACCAGGTCGGCCCCCCGGGCGATCGCCTCCCGCGCCTGTGCCGCGCCGGGTTGGGCGATGGTGGTGGGCAGCCACAACGGGATCTCCCAGTGCGCCCCGGCCAGCTCGCTGACCAGCTGGCGGCGGAACACCATCTCGTCGCGCATCTTGGCCGGGTTGTAGATCACCGCGCACAGGCCGCCGCGGGTACGCACCGCGTTGGCCGGATGCCGCGGGGCGATCAGCGGCAGCATGCGCACCCGGGCGAACAGCATGACGGCGCTCACCACGGCCGCACCCAGCAGGACGCCCGCGATGATGTCGGTGAAGTGGTGGGCGTTCATCAGCCAGCCGTCGAAGCCCATCGCCACCACGAAGGCGAAGCCGACCAGGCGCCACAGCACCACGGCCCAGCGCGGCTGGCGCGTCGTGGTGGTGACGCCCACGACCACGGCGGCGGTGGCGGCGGCCATCGCCATGTGCAGGCTCGGATACGACGACCCCTGGTAGGTGATCGCATCGGCCATCGGCGAGGGCGGCCGGGCCCGGTTCACCGACGCCTTGATGGCCTGGCAGATCAGCATCGTCAGCGCGCCCGACACCAGCGAGGTGACCGCCAGGTGACGCAGGCGACGTCGCCACGCCCAGATGGCGATCACCACGAGCAGCAGGCACATCACCGCCGGATGCGCCACGATCGCGAATGCGGACGCCACCTGGGCCACCGGGGAGTCACGCACCAGGCGCGGCACATTGCTCGAGGCGTCCAGCCCCGCGAACACCTGGGTGCGCAGCGTCAGGCGCGTCCAGGCCAGGAAGCAGGCGGTGAAGACCGCAGTCGCCCACGCAGTGAAGCGGCTGAACGGTCGGGTGGTCACATCGCGATTCTCCCAGAGCATGCAACCCGGGCACATCCGGCACCGGCAGCTCGTGGCGGCCCGGGCACGTCCACGCGCCCCACCGGATCGCGGTACGCGCGCAGACGGGGGCGCTGGCCGGGCGCTGCGAACGCTAACCTTGAGCCCATGATCGACCCGAAATTGTTGCGCACCGATCCTGACCGCGTCCGCCGTTCCCAGCGGGCCCGGGGCGAGTCCGTCGAGCTTGTTGACCAGGCCCTGGCGGCAGACGAGGCGCGCCGCTCGTCGATCAGCGCCTTCGAGCAGGCCCGCGCCGAGCAGAAGTCGCTGGGCGCGTTGATCGCCAAGGCCTCCGGCGACGAGCGCAATGCGCTGCTGTCGCGCACCAAGGAGCTGGCCGCGAAGGTGCGCGAGCTGGACGCGTCGGCCCACGAGGCCGATGAGCACTACACCGAGGTGGTCAAGCAGTTCGGCAACATCGTCTTCGAGGACGTGCCGGAGGGCGGCGAGGACGACCTGTTCGTCATCGACACCGAGGGCACGCCGCGCGACTTCGCCGGTGAGGGCATCACGATCCGCGACCACCTTGAGCTCGGCGAGATGCTCGACGCCATCGACATGGAGCGCGGCGCCAAGGTGTCGGGCAGCCGCTTCTACTACCTCAAGGGCCCGGGCGCGATGCTCGAGTTCGCCCTGATCCAGTTCGCGCTGCACAAGGCGCTGGAATGGGGCCTCACCCCGATGATCCCGCCGGCGCTGGTGAACCCGGCCGCCATGGAGGGCACCGGGTTCCTCGGCCAGGCCGCCGACGACGTCTACTACCTCGAGCGCGACAACCAATACCTGGTCGGCACCGCCGAGGTGCCGCTGGCCGCCTACCACTCCGACGAGATCCTCGATTCCAAGGAACTGCCGCTGCGCTACGCCGGATTCAGCCCGGCCTATCGTCGCGAGGCCGGCAGCTACGGCAAGGACACCCGCGGCATCTTCCGGGTGCACTGGTTCGACAAGTTCGAGATGTTCACCTACTGCCGTCCCGAGGACGCGGTGGCCGAGCACGAGCGGCTGCTGGCCCACGAGAAGGAGTTCATCAGCGCGCTCGGCATCCCGTTCGAGGTGCTCGACGTCGCCTCCGGCGACCTAGGGCTGTCGGCCGCGCGCAAGTACGACTGCTACGGCTGGGTGCCCTCGCAGGACAAGTACCGCGAGATCACGTCCACCTCGAACTGCACCGAGTTCCAGGCGCGCCGGCTCAACATCCGCATGCGCGATGGCAAGCAGGTGACGCCCCTGGCGACGCTCAACGGCACGCTGTGCGCGATGACCCGCATGATCGTGATGATCCTCGAGAACTACCAGCAGGTTGATGGTTCCGTGGTGATCCCCGAGGTGCTACGTCCCTACCTGGGTGGACGCGAGGTCTTCACGCCCAAGGACTGAGGTCCCCCGACCCGGCCGCTTCCCTGCTGCGCGATACTGGGTGACAACACCGTTGCCGGGTGCCTGTCGCGCACAGGGCACGTCCCGTACCGAGAATGTCCCGCAAAGAGGGGGGTCGTCATGGAACACACGGTCGATCTGGCCGGCGAGTACCTGCTGTTGGTGCTCGACGACCACAAGGGTGGCTTCCGCCAGGACCTGACCACCATCGATTACACGGTTGCGGCCGCCGAGCTGGTCGACCTGGTGGGCATGGGCGCCCTCGAGTTCACCGGCACCGGCGAGAACCGCACCTTCGTGCCCGGTGAGAAGGCGCCGCAGGACCCCCTGCTGGCCGAGCTTGCCGAGCTGGCAGCCGGACGCAGCTACGACGAGGCCATCACCGCGCTGAGCGGTGGCGTCTCGGTGGGCGACGACAAGCCCCGCTCACTGCGCAGCCTGGAGTTGGAACGGCTGGTGAACGCCGGCATCCTGCGGGCCCAGCACGGCAAGCTGCTCGGGCTCATCCCGCGCACCCGCTATCCGCAGGCCGATCCCACCGTGGAACTGGAACTGCGCGCCCGGCTCAGCGGCGCACTCGTCGGTACCACCGACCTTGATGACCGCTCCCGCGCCCTCATCGCGCTGCTCTATGCCGCCCACGCGCTGGGCAAGGCCTTCCCCGACCTCGACCAGAAGCGCATCTGGCGTCGCGGCAAGGAAATCGCCAACGAGTCCTGGGAGGACGACGGCCTGGCGCTGGCGCTGGCGCAGTACGCCACCTACATGGCCACCCTGTCCGCCGCCTCCCTGGGGCGCTGAGCCGCAGCGGAGCCGGTCACCCGGTCAGGCGCGCAGGTCGTCCGTCAGGGCCTCGACAGAATCGAAGGACTCCCCGATGTGGTGCTCCGCTTCGTAGCGGGCATGCGCGTGTCGAGTGAACTCACGGCCTCGGTCGAACTCATTGCTTCGCCGTCACGGTGATGATCCCCTCACCCGGCGTGACCGCGCCCTGCGCAGCTTGGGTGACCGAGGCGAACTTGCGGGGGTTGGTGACCAGCACGGGCGTGATCATGGAGTAGCCGGCTGATTCGATCACCTTGCGGTCGAAGCGGACGAGGACGTCGCCGGTGGTGACGCGGTCGCCGCGGGCGACGTGGACGTCGAAGCCGGTGCCGCCCAGGTTGACGGTGTCGATGCCCACGTGGATGAGCAGTTCGATGCCGTTGTCGAGCTTGATGCCGAAGGCGTGTCCGGTGTCCTGGGCGACGATGATCTTGCCGTCGCCCGGTGAGGTGATCGTGTCCCCGGTGGGATCGATACCCACGCCCAGACCCACGGTGCCCTTCGCGAAGACGGGATCGGGGACCTTGTCCAGCGGCACCACATAGCCGGCCACCGGCGAGGCGATCTGCGTGACCGCATTGGGGGCCAGGGCGGTGCGGGCCGGGGCCACGGCCGTCGCGACCTGCGCGGCCCGTTCGGCTGCCACCGTCGTGGTGGCCGCCCGCTGCTCGGCCTGGTCGGCCCGGGCCTCGGCGTCGTCGGCGCGCAGCTCGGCCTTGTGGGCCTCGGCGCTCGCCTTCCGGGCCTCCTCGGCGGCCTGGTCGGCGTCCTCGGTGGCGCGCACCTTGGCAGCCTCGGCGCGCTCGTCGGCCGTGCGGTAGTCGAAGAAGACCACCAGCAACATCGAGCTGAAGAACGCCACCGCGATCGAGATGGCATACAGCGGGATGTTGCTGAACGCCGGAATCGTCAACAGCGAGGTGAACACGAAGGCGTTCGTGGTGAGGCCGCCGCCGATGCCCTGCACCAGGCCACCCAGGAAGCAGCCCACCAGGATGCGTGGATAGATCCGCTTGAACCGCAGGTGGATGCCGTACAGGCTCGGCTCGGAGATGCCACCCAACAACCCGGCCGCCAGGGCGCCGGTGGCGGTCTGGCGCATCGTCACGTCACGGTCGCGCACCGACAGGAACAGCACGCCGGCGGTGGCGCCGAAGCAGGCGAAGTTCCAGGCACCCATCGGGCCCTGGATGAAGTCGAAGCCCAGCGTCTGGATGTTGAGCAGCATGATGGCGTTCAACGGCCAGTGCAGGCCCAGCGGCACCATGAACGGGTACAGCATCGGGATGAGGATCGCGAAGATGAACGGCGAGAAGTCATTGACCGCCTTGAGCCCATTGGCCAGCCCGGCGCCCGCATAGACGCCCAGCGGCCCGATGAGGAAGGCGGTGAGCGGAATCATGATGAGCATCGACAGGAAGGGCACGAAGATCAGCTGCACATTGGGCGAGATGATCTTCTTGAGCAGCTTGTACAAGGGCCCCAGCACCGCCGCCATCAACAGGGGTGGGAACACCTGCGAGCCGTAGTCGAAGATCGTCAGCGGCAGGTGGCCGCCGAACAGCCGCACCACGTTGATCTCGGAACCGGCGAAGGTGAGGTGGGTGGCGTACTGGCCCAGCGAGGTGAACCCGGGCAGCATCACCACGGCCATCACCGCAAACCCGATCCACGGGTCGGCGCCGAGCTTCTTGGACGCGTTGTAGGCCACCATCAGCGGCAGGAAGTAGAACACGCAGCGCCAGCACAGGTTGATGAACTGCCAGGTGGGCGACAGCTCGGTGCGCGGATCGGCCCAGTTGCCGATCACGCCCAGGGTGCCCATCAGCGCCATGAAGGTGATGATCAGCGACGCGCCCAGCAGCGAGCCCAGGATCGGCCGGAAGGAATCACCCAGGAAGTCGAAGAAGCTGTCCAGCCAGGTGAACCTGCCGCGCGGGCCCTTCTCCTTGGCAGCGCTCTTGACGTCGGCATTGCTGCCGGACTTCTGTGTGCCGGTCGCCGAGCCGCCCTCCTTCATCTCGGGCAGCGCCATGATGTCGTTGTAGACGCTCTCGACCGCCCCGCCGATCACCACCTGGTAGCGGTTGCCGCTCTGCGAGACCGCACCCATCACGCCGGGGATCGACTCCACCTGCTTCTCGTCGATGCCCGAGTTGTCATGCAACTGGAAACGCAGGCGGGTGGCGCAATGGGTCAGGTTCTCGACGTTGTCGGCGCCCCCGATGCTGGCAAGGATCTCTGCTGGGGCGTTGATATCTGAGGTCATGTCGAATCCCCGTTCTGGCAAGGACGTGTCAGCGGTGTGTCGCTGAGCAATCGCGCGCTGTTCATATCGTAAGGAAGCCGCGGCTGAATTGTTGCCACCGGGAAAGACCGGTCGGCGCCCCGATGCCGTGACGCGCCAGTGTAACGGCAGCCCGCCCCCGGCTGCGGTGATGCGCTCCGCTTGGTCCGGCGGCTCGCCGAATTATGTACAAGGCGGACACGGCGGGGCGGTGCGCGACAGAGTAGGGATATGAGCAAACCAGTGGCCACCCTCACCTTCCTCGGCGCGGCGCGCACCGTGACCGGCTCAAAGTTCCTGCTCGACCTCAATGAGCGCCGGCTCATGGTTGACGCCGGCATGTTCCAGGGTGCCCGGGAATGGCGTCGTCGCAATTGGGACGACTTCCCGGTGGACCCGGCGACGATCACCGACCTGCTCATCACCCATGCCCACATGGACCACAGTGGCTACATTCCCGCCCTGGTCAAGCACGGCTTCCACGGACGCATCCACTGCACGCCCCAGACCCGCGAACTCACCGCCATCGTGCTGCGCGACTCGGCGAACCTGCAGGTGAACGAGGCCCGCGACGCCGCACGGGGCGGCTATTCCAAGCACAATCCGCCACTGCCGCTCTACGACGAGGCCGACGTCGAGCGCTCCCTGCCGCTGTTCCACGACGTCGCCTTCGACCGCGACCTCGACCTGGGCGGCGGGGTGCATGCGCGCTTCACCCGCGCCGGGCACATCCTCGGATCGGCGAGCATCCGGGTCTGGCTGGCCGACGACCCGCAGATCTCGGTGCTGTTCTCCGGCGACCTGGGACGCGACCAGCATCCGGTGCTGCGCCGCCGCGAGGAACCCGAGGGCGCCACCTCGGTGCTCATCGAATCGACCTACGGCAACCGGGAACATCCCACCGGCGACGAGGAGGACCATGAGGCCCTGGCCGGACTGATCCGGCGCACCATCGCCCGGGGCGGCTCGGTGCTCATCCCGGCCTTCGCCGTGGACCGCACCGAGATCCTCATCAAGGTGCTGGGCGAGATGCAGCATGCCGGACGCATCCCCCCGGTGCCCATCTTCATCAACTCGCCGATGGGCTCGGCGGCACTTGACGTCTACCAGGGCACCGGGGCCCACGCCGAGCTGCGCGCCGACATCGACATCTCGGCCCTGCTCAACCTGCCGACGCTGCGCGATGTGCGCACCAAGGAGGAGTCGGTGGCGCTCAACCGGCCGGCGCAGCCGTGCATCATCATCAGCGCCTCGGGCATGGCCACCGGCGGACGCGTCGTGCACCACCTGCGCCATATGCTGCCCGATCCGCGCAACGCGGTGGTCTTCACCGGCTACCAGGCCCTCGGCACCCGTGGAAGATCTCTCGTGGAGGGCGCCAAGCAGATCAAGATGTATGGCCGATATGTGCCGGTGAAGGCAGAAGTGTTGCTGGACACCGCCTTCAGCGTGCATGCCGACGCCCCCGAACTGCTCGAGTGGCTGGCCGCATTGAGCCCGGCCCCGCAGGTGGTCTACTGCGTGCACGGTGAGCCGAAGTCCGCCGAACACCTGGCCGACACCATCAGCGAGGAGCTCGGCCTGATGGCCGTGGTGCCCCGCTACGGCGAGGTGGTGCGGTTGTGAGCGCCGTGCAGGACGCCCCCGGCGACGCGCCGTGCATCCTGATCGTCGAGGACGAACACTCGCTGGCCACCGTGATGGCCGGCTATTTCACCCGCAACGGGTACCGCGCCGAGGTGGTCGGTGACGGACTCGAGGCGGTGGCGGCAGCCCGTCGCCTCGACCCCTCGGTGGTGATCCTCGACCTGGGCCTGCCGAGCCTGGACGGTGTGGAGGTGGCGCGTCGCATCCGCACCTTCTCTGATTGCTACATCCTCATGCTCACCGCCCGCGCCGACGAGGTGGACGAGCTCATCGGCCTGTCGGTGGGTGCCGACGACTACCTCACCAAGCCGTTCAGCCCGCGGCTGCTGATCGCCCGGGTGCAGGCGATGCAACGCCGCCCCCGCAGCGCCATCACCCCGCCCGACGAGCAGCCCCTGCGCATAGGGGAGCTGACGATCGACCCGGCGGCCCGCGAGGTGCAGCTGGGCACCCGCGAGATCGCCCTCACCCGCACCGAGTTCGAACTGTTGGTGCACCTGGCGCGCAATCCACGCCGCGCCATCAGCCGCGATGAGTTGATCGAGGCCGTCTGGGGCGTCGGCTGGTCGGGGGACGACCAGCTGGTGGACACCCACATCGGCCACCTGCGCAAGAAGCTGGGCGATTCGGCGGCCAACGCCCGGTTCATCGAGACCGTGCGCGGCGTCGGCTATCGGATGGGACAGGGCCGGTGAGCGAGCCCCGGACCCCCGATCGGCCGGCGGGCACGCACCCGGCAACCCCGTCCGCACCCGACGTGCCGAGGGACGCCGCACTCGGGGACGGAAGGGACGCCGCGGGCACCGGGGACCGCAGGGACAGCAGGGACAGTGGGGCTGGCGTCCGGCGCTGGTGGCATGTGCTCACCCGCCGATCGATCGCGCGTCGGTTCCTCACCGGTGCCGCCGTGGTGGTGGGCGTGGCGGTGGTGACCATCTTCGTGGTGGACGCCCTGGTGAGCCCGGCGATCTTCCATGCGCACCTCATGCAGGCCGACCTGTCGAACCCCGAGACCGTGCTGCGTCACGTGGAGGAGGGCATGCGCTCGTCCAACATGATCGCCCTGGCGGTGGCGATCCTCATCGCCGTGCTGGCCGCGCTGCTCGTCTCGCTCTACCTGGCCACCCGGGTCTCGGCGTCGCTGGCACCCCTGGCCGCCGCCGCCCGCCAGGTGGCCGCCGGCGACTACACCGCACGGGTGGACGCCGGCCCCCTGGGCGCGGAGTTCGACGAGCTCACCGAGGCGGTCAATGCCATGTCGCAGCGGCTGGCCAGCGTCGAACAGTCACGCACCCGGTTGTTCAGCGACCTGGCCCACGAGATGCGCACCCCGATCGCGGTGGTGCAGGCTCAGCTGGAGGGCATCGAGGACGGTGTGGTCGGGGTGGAGGACTCCATCCCGGTGCTGCGCGCCCAGGCCGAGCGCCTCACCCGGCTGTCGAGCGACATCGGGCTGTTGTCGCAGGCCCAGGAACATGCGCTGCGCTACGAGTTCGCCCCCGGTGAGGTGGCGTCGGTGGTGCGGGGTTGCGTCGACGACATGGCGCTGCGCTACCGCGAGGCAGGCGTGCAGCTCACCCTGGACGTGGCCACCCATGCCCGCGCGCAGCTGGACACCGCCCGCTTCGCGCAGGTGATCACGAACCTGCTGGCCAATGCGCTCAATGCCACCGTGTCCGCCGGCCGCGGGCGTACTGGTGACCGGGGCGGCCATGTGCACGTGGGCGTGCGCCGCCACGGCAACGAGGTGGCGGTGCAGGTGCGCGACGATGGCGTGGGGATCTCACCCGAGGAGCTGCCGCATGTCTTTGACCGCTTCGCGCGGGTGGGGCCCGCCCGCGACCGCAGCAGCGGAGGCTTCGGCATCGGGTTGACGGTGGCCCGTGCCATCATGTCGGCCCATCACGGACGTATCAGTGCCGACAGCCCCGGACCGGGACGCGGCGCGACGTTCACCGTGACGGTGCCGGTGCTGCACTGATCGGGCCGGGCGTGCCCCCGAGTGCCGGGCGAATCCCCAGCCGGCCCGGCGTTCCCCCTGCTCAGGCCAGGTGCAGCGTCGTCAGGCAGGTGGGGTCGTCGGCCTTGGCGGTGGAGATCTGCTGGCTGGCCGACTTGCCGTCGTAGCTCACGGTCAGCGTGCCGGTGATGTTGCGCGGCAGCCAGACCCCGATGAAGCCGTTGTCGGCGGCGGTCAGGTCCTGGTCGATCACCGTGGCGCCCGCGGCGTCGGTGACGGTCACGTGCATCTGCTTGTTGCCCAACTCCGCCTTGCAGGTGGTGAGGCTGTGGTAGGTGCAGTCATGGGTCTTGTTCACATAGGGCGCGAACGACAGGTAGAACTGGGCGGCCGGCATCTTCACCGACGCCTTGTTGCCCGAGGTGTCCGACAACTGCAGCTCGTCGGCGCGCACCGAGGCCCGCAGGTCGGTGCGGCGCTGGCTCAGCGGGGTGGCCTCCAGCTTGTCCACCAACGTGCGCGCGTCGGCGCCCTTGAGCTCCTCGACGCCGGCCTTCGCCACGTCCACCGATCCGTTGGCGGCAGTGGAGCTGGTGTTCGACGCCGCACCGGCGGTGACGGTGCCCGAGGGGGTGCCTGACGACGGGCCGGCGGTGGCGGTGGAACATCCGGCAAGCACCACGAGGCTCAGGGCACTGGCGGCGAGGGTGGTGGCGAAGCGGCGCGACATGTGGCGGATCTCTCCTGTGTGATCGGGTTCCCCAAGGGGCTGTGTCCATAGCCTGCTCGCGCGCCGAGGCGCGGCTCAATGGTTGGGCCACGATCTTCATAGGAACTCCATGCAGCGGAGCTGCGTCTGGGTGACCTGCAGCGCAGCTGCGTCTGGGGGTGGCATGCAGCGCGGCTGCGTCTGGGGGTGACCTGCAGCGCCGTCACGCCCAATCACCACCCGGCGCGCCCGGACGGCCTATTCCCGTCTGCGCCTTCAGCCAAAAAACTGGCCATCACGGGTGCATCCGTCGTAGACATGAGTCATGTCAACGACTGCATTCCAAGGAACCCCCGTCCACACCGTCGGCGAACTGCCGGCCGTCGGAAGCCAGGCGCCCGACTTCGAACTGGTGGGCAAGGACCTGTCCACCATCACCCTGAAGTCCCTGCGTGGACGCCGCGTCGTGCTGAACATCTTCCCGAGCCTCGACACGGGCGTGTGCGCCACCAGCGTGCGCACCTTCAACAAGCTGGCCGCCGGGCTCGACAACACCACCGTGCTGGCCGTGTCGAAGGACCTGCCCTTCGCCGCCGAGCGCTTCTGCGTCGCCGAGGGCATTGAGAACGTGGTGCCCGCCTCCGCGTTCCGCAAGCATTCCTTCAGCAACTACGGCGTGCTGATGACCGACGGCCCGCTGGCCGGACTGCTCGCGCGCAGCGTCGTGGTGATCGATGAGAACGGCACGGTGGTCTACAACCAGCTCGTCCCCGAGATCGGCAATGAGCCCGACTACGACGACGCGGTGGCCGCACTGAAGTAGGCACGCCTGCTGGTCCGACGCCGCGCGGCGGACCATGGCACCGACTTGCGGCGACATCCGGTCGCAGCGGCGTCCAGTAACACTGCCGCGGAATGACCAAGGGACTGCGTTCACCTGAACGCAGTCCCTGTTTGTTGTCCGGTCCCGCCTGCGCCGGGCCCGACCGCTCAGGCCTTGTCGCCGAGCACCTCGTCGACGGCCTGGCCCAGCACCTTGCCGATCGAGTCGTGGATCACCAGCTGGGCCCTGTTGTCGGCCGGCGTCGCCGACTTGTTGATGAGCACGAGCTTGTCGCCGCGGTAGTACTCCAACAGCCCGGCGGCCGGGTACACGTTCAGGGAGGTGCCGCCCACGATCAGCACGTCGGCGGCCATGATGGCGCGCGTGGCGCCGTCCATCACGTCGGGGTCCAGGCCCTCCTCGTAGAGCACCACGTCGGGCTTGATGATGCCATTGCACACGGTGCAGCGCGGGATGCCGGTGCTCTGCTCGATCGCCTCCACGGGATAGCTGCGGTGGCAATCGACGCAGTGGTTGCGCAACACCGAGCCGTGCAGTTCAAAGACCTTCTGCGAGCCGGCCATCTGGTGGAGTCCGTCGATGTTCTGGGTGACCACGGCGGTGAGCCGGCCCGCCTTCTCAAGCCTGGCCAATGCATAGTGCGCCGCATTCGGCTTCGCCTCGGGATGCAACATGTTCTTGCGGTAGAACGCATAGAAATCTTCGGGATGGTCGGCCCAGCAGCTGTGCGAGAGCATGTATTCGGGCGGGAATTCGCCCCCGGACTGCGTCTTGTAGAGTCCGGTGGCCGACCTGAAATCGGGAATCCCGCTCTCGGTGGACACGCCTGCGCCGCCGAAAAAGACCACGTGGTCTGCCGGGGCAAGTATTCTGCTCAACTGATCTGCACTCACAGCTCCACCCTAGGGCGAGCTGGCAGAATGCAAGCGTGTCGGTGCGGGGGAGTCCCCGCCGCGCCAACATTTCCGGCTCCCCACGGGCGCCGGGGAGCGAGTGGACGACCGGCCGACGCGCCGGCCACCGGATGGCCGGGCCGCGCAGCGCGCGCCGGGGTCCGCACGACTCGCCGTCACAGGTACGGAAGGACCGGCAGATGAGCGAAGAGCCCCAGGGTGGGCATGTCGACGACCCCTCGTCGGCCTCCCGCGCACGCCGGGCTGCCCGCGCAGCCGACGATCCCGGTGACGGCGCCAACACCCCGAGGTATGCCGACTCGGCCGCCAAGCGCCGCAGGGGCCGGTTGCGTCCCCGCTGGGGTCGCATCGCCGCCCTCGCCATGGCCCTGGTGCTCTTCGTCGTCGTGGCCGCCGCCGGCATCTACATCTGGCGCGCCAACGCGGGCATCAAGCGATCCGGCGCGATCGCCGACAAGACCTCGCAGAGCTCCGACCTCGACCTGCTGGTGATGGGGCTCGACTCGCGCGTCGACGTCAACGGCAATGCCCTGCCCTCCGACATCTACGACGCCCTGCATTCGGGTGACGCCTCCGATGGCGGCCTCAATTCCAATGTGCTCATGTACGTGCACGTGCCGGCTGACGGCTCGCAGGCCAGCGTCTTCGCGATCCCGCGCGACGACTATGTCGACTTCCCGGGCTGCCCCGACGGCGTCTGCAAGGGCAAGATCAAGGAGGCCTACGGCTACGCCGCCGACGCCAAGACCCAGGAGCTCGACAAGCAGGGCAAGACCGGCCAGGACGCCTACCAGCAGGCCCGCGATGCCGGACGCGCCGCCGAGGTGAGGACGGTGGAGCAGTTCCTCGGGGTGGAGATCGACCACTTCATCGAGGTGACGATGGTGGCCTTCTTCCAGATCGCCCAGGTGGTGCAGCCCATCACAGTGTGCGTCAACGAGAAGACGGTCGACACCTATTCGGGCGCTGACTTCAAGGCTGGCGAGCAGGACATCAACGCCGAGCAGGCGATGGCCTTCGTGCGCCAGCGCCGCGACACCGACAATCCCGACCTGGCGTTCACCGACCTCGACCGCTCCCGGCGCCAGCAGGCGTTCATCGCCTCGCTGCTGGTGAAGCTGAAGAAGACGAACCTGCTCACCAACCCCGGCCAGCTCGACAAGCTGGTGCAGGTGGCCCAGCAGAACACGGTGCTCGACAAGAACCTCAAGATCTCCCAGCTCACCTCGCTGGCCACGTCGCTGGAGGGTTCCAAGCTGAACTTCTACACCCTGCCGGTGGAGAGCTTCGGCACCGCCGACGACGGCGCCGCGATCAATGTGGTCGACAAGGCCAAGATCCAGGGCATCGTGCGCTCGATCCTGCACCCGGGGCAGAGCGCGAGCCCCTCGGCCAGCGCGAGCACCAGCGGCTCGGCGAGCTACAGCCCCACCTACGGGATGGGTGCCACCGTGTCGGTGATGAACGAGTCGGGCGTCACCGGGGCCGCTGCCTCGCTGGTGGGCCAGCTCACCGGTTTCGGGTTCACGGCCGGCCAGGCGACCAATGGGGCCGACATCCTGCAGGAGTCCAGCGTCAGCTACGGCTCCGCGGTGGCGGGCCAGGCCAAGCAGTTGGCCCAGCAGTTGGGCGGGTTGTCCGCCAATGCCGATTCGACGCTCGGGGCCAATGCGGTGGTGGTGCACATGGGCACCGGCTTCACCGGGTGGCCCTCGGCTTCGCCCAGTGCGGCGTCCAGCGCCGCGAGCACCGGGGGCTCGTCGGTGTCGCCGTCGGCCAGCAGCACCGCCATTCCCAGCGCCGTGGACGCCAATAGCGGCGGCCAGAGCGGCCCGGAGCCCAGCCAGCTGACCCAGATCAGCGGCGGCGGTATCCCCTGCGTGAAGTAACCCCGGGGACGATTCATCCCATCAGTTGAGACTTCACCGTCCGCATCGTGAGCGGGTAACGGGGTTGCCCGCGTGGGGCCGCATTTTGCACCTTCCCGCACTTGCACCCGGTGCAGGATTGGTCTGTACTAGGTAGAGCCGCACATAAGGCAGCCCGCGCGGTCCTGTTCGCAGGATCGCCGAATGGTCACCGGGAGGATGGGGGTGTTCTCCCAGTGATCAGGAGCCTCGAGCGGTTCGGCGCTCGTCCGGAGCAGGGGGTCTTCGGGCGGGCGCCTTCCACATTGCCTGCGTTCCATATGACGTGCGTTGTTGCGTGCGTTCCGGGTGGTGCGCCGTCCGCATCGCCGGATGCCACGGCCGTGGACGTGGACGAGCCCCCGCAGATCAGTCTTGTGGGCAGTGTCCCCACACAAGCCGAGCGCCCCGCGACGAACCACCCGGAGGCGGTGCGCTGCGGAGCGCTCGGTTGTTCATGCCGGTCGGCCCGTCATCAGATCGGGCCCGGGGGCTACGACCTGTGCTGTATGGGCCGGGTGACTGGTCCACACTGGCGGGTGGCCGGCGATGGTGACTGTGTGCGGCCCACGGGGGGTGGGCCGGTTGTGAAGGGGTTGGCGACCTAGTCGGCGCCGGTCTCCATGGCTGCGTTGTCCAGCGGCGTGGCGTGCGACGTGCCGGCATGCTCGGGATGGTCTGCGATCTCGGAGGCCTTGCCGGGCTCCAGGGCACCGACCAGCTTGGCGGCCTCGCCGCCGGTGAGCTGGCCCTGGCTCGCATACTGCTCAAGGCGCGAGCGCGAATCCGAGATGTCGAGATTGCGCATGGTGAGCTGGCCGATCCGGTCGAGCGGACCGAAGGCGGCGTCCTGCACGCGCTCCATCGACAGGCGCTCGGGGTGGTAGCTGAACGCCGGGCCGTCGGTGTTGACGATCGTGTAGTCCTCGCCGCGACGCAGCCGCAGCGTCACCTCGCCGGTGACCACGCTGGCGACCCAGCGCTGGATGGACTCGCGGATCATGAGCGACTGCGGGTCGAGCCAGCGACCCTCGTACAGCAGCCGGCCCAGGCGCATGCCCTCGTTGCGGTAGTTGATGATCGTGTCCTCGTTGTGGATCGCGTTCACCAGGCGCTCGTAGGCGATGAACAACAGGGCCATGCCGGGGGCCTCGTAGATGCCGCGGCTCTTGGCCTCGATGATGCGGTTCTCGATCTGGTCGCTCATGCCCAGGCCGTGGCGTCCGCCCACCTTGTTGGCCTCCAGCACCAGGTCGACGGCCGAATCGAACTTCTTGCCGTTGATGGTCACCGGACGGCCCTGCTCGAAGCCGATGGTCACGTCCTCGGTGTCGATCGTGACCGACGGATCCCAGAACTTCACGCCCATGATCGGCTCGACGGTCTCCAACGACACGTCAAGGTGCTCCAGGGTCTTGGCCTCGTGCGTGGCGCCCCAGATATTGGCGTCGGTGGAGTAGGCCTTCTCCTTGGAGTCGCGGTAGGGCAGGTTGCGCTTCTGCAGCCACACGCTCATCTCGTCGCGGCCACCGAGCTCGGAGACGAAGTCCTCGTCGAGCCAGGGCTTGTAGATGCGCAGTGACGGGTTGGCCATCAGGCCGTAGCGGTAGAACCGCTCGATGTCATTGCCCTTGTAGGTGGAGCCGTCGCCCCAGATGGAGACGTTGTCGTCGTTCATGGCCCGCACCAGCAGCGTGCCGGTGACGGCGCGGCCGATCGGGGTGGTGTTGAAATATGCGCGACCCGCGCTCTGCACGTGGAAGGCGCCGCAGGCCAGGGCCGACAGGCCCTCCTCGACCAGCGATTCTCTGCAGTCGACCAGGCGGCTGAGTTCAGCCCCGTACTGTCCGGCGCGCCCGGGCACCGACGCGATGTCGGGCTCGTCGTACTGGCCGATGTCGGCGGTGTAGGTGCAGGGGATGGCGCCCTTTTCGCGCATCCAGGCGACGGCGCAGCTCGTATCGAGGCCGCCGCTGAAGGCGATGCCGACCCGCTGGCCGACCGGAAGAGATGTCAGAACCTTACTCACAACATCCAGCATAACCCGAAACTTATGCGATGTCGATCCATCGGCTGAGCGTGAATCAGCCGACACTTATGCTTTTGAAGGAATATCTATGCCATCAGGCTGTCGTGACCGGGGATGGGTCGGCGTCCCACGTGGCGACGCCAACCCTCCCCGGCAGCACGAGCATGTGCGGCTCAGACCACCAGGATGATCTTGCCGGTGTTGTCGCCCGATTCGAGCAGCTCATGGGCCTTGGAGGCATGTGCCATCGGCACCTGCGTCTGGTTGCCGGGCTTGATCGCGCCCGACGAGAGGAGCGGCCAGATGGCCTCCTCCACGCGACGGCAGATGGCCGCCTTGCTGGCCAGCGAGCGGAACCGCAGGCTGGTGGCCGTCACGGTGCCGCGCTTGTTCAGCAGCACGGCGATGTTCAGGGTGCCCTTGGTGCCCTTCTGCATGCCGATGATCACCAGGCGTCCGTCGTCGGCCAGGCAACGCACATTCGCCTCGAGGTACTTGGCGCCCACGATGTCGAGGATCACGTCGACGCCGCGATCCTGCGTGGCCATCATCACCTGGGGCTCCCAGTCGTCGTGGTAGTCGAAGCCCTCGTCAGCGCCCAGCTTGCGGCAATAGGCAAGCTTCTTGGCCGACCCGGCGGTGACGATCACGTGCGCACCCAGGGCCTTCGCGTACTGGATGGCCAGCGTGCCGATGCCGCCCGCGCCACCGTGGATGAGCACGGTCTCGCCGGCCGACAGGTGCACCCGGTCGAAGTTGGACACCACCGTGGCGGCCACCTCCACCAGTCCCGCCGCGGCCAACGGGTCGATGCCGGCGGGCAGCTTCAGCAGCTGGCCCGCGGGCACCACGAAGAACTCGGCATAGGCGCCGCCGCTGACCAGCGCCAGCACCTGCTCGCCCACCTGGTGCCCCTCGACACCGTCGCCAAGCTTCTCGATGACACCGAGGGCCTCCATGCCCATGATGTCGGTGATGCCGGCCGGCGGGGGATAGTGCCCCTGGCGCTGCAGCACATCGCCGCGGTTCACGCCCGCAGCCTGCGTGCGCACCAGCACCTCGCCCGGTCCGGGATCGGGGATGGGCACCTCGGCCCAGCTCATGACATCGACGCCGCCCGGTTCGTCCACTGTGATCGCGTGCATGTCCCCAGACTGCCAGACCCGCGCGTCCGCTACCATGAAAATGCGTCCACCGGACGCGTGGCGAGGTCGCATAGTGGACGAGTGCAGCCGCCTTGAAAGCGGCCGAGCGAAAGCTCCGTGGGTTCGAATCCCACCCTCGCCGCCACCGATGATGTCGCGGGCGGGAGTTCGCGTGATCGTCGAGCCTGGAGGGTCGTCCCTGCGAGGTGGCCCTGACGGCAGCAGGCCAACGCGTGATGAGGGAGAGATATGAGCAGCTACATCCTGCGCCCCCGCATACCGCGTCGTGCGTTCGTGCTGGGCAGTGCGGCCACCGTGGTGGGCCTGGTGCTGGTGGTGATCGGGCTGGTGCAGAACTGGGCGATCCTGGCAATCATCGTGTTGGCGGCGCTGCTTGCCGTCGGCCTGCTGACGCTGCTGATGGTGGCCTACTCGATGGTCAACCACCGCATCCACATCGACCTCGACGCGAAGGGCTACCGCGTGCACGGTCCCGGCATGGACCGACGCGGCACCTGGGCCAAGGTCACCCGGGTGGCCGTGACGCCCGATGGTTCACGGCTGATGATTGCCTCCGGACCGGTGAAGCGCACCTACATCAGCTGCCCCAAGGGCGGGGACGATCCGGCCATGCAGGCGCTGATCAAGGAGATCTCGGCGCACCTGCCCGAGCACTCGCGGCGCTAGCGGGCTGGTTGGCGGCGCGCGGCGGTGCCGGTTCTCCGGGGGCTGGGTGGTCATGGCGGCGCGGTACGTCGAACCATGAACGCGAGGCCTTGTCGGGTCCCATCCACTGAATCCGGATCCACTGGTTCGGGCCACGACCCTTGTCACTCAGTGGGCAGTTGTGCGGGAATGACGCCGCACAGGTGACCACTCAAGGGGCTCGGGGTAGAGGTTTCTGGCCAGGTGGGCAGTTGTGCGGCAATGACGCCGCACAGGTGACCACCCAAAAGGGTTTCCGGCTGGGGCGGCGTCGGGCCACTCGGTCGGGCATACCCACGTGAATACCCACGTGATAGGTGCGGATAAAGCACCGTAGACGGTGCTTTATCCGCACCTATCACCGCGTCCGGCATCAGGACCAGACCGGCTCGACCGCACGTGGAATCAGACCGGCTCCACCGAGGTGGAATCAGTTGGGGTGGTAGTCGCAGGCCCCGCTCATGTTCTCTGCGGTGCCGGACGGGGTTGCTGCCGCACCGGCCGCGCTGGCACTCGTCGACCCGCTGCCGGCCGCTGATGCGACGCTGCTCGCCGATCCCGCACTGCCCGTGGCCATCGGTGAGCTGGACGCCGATGCCGGCGCCGACGGCGTGGTGCCATTGTCGCTGGCGGTGATGGCACCGGAGATGCGGTTCCGGATCGCGTTGTAGTCGGGGTTGCCCGGATTGATGTCACCGACCTGCGGGGCGGTGCCGATGGCCTGCGAGAACACCACGCGGCTCACCTGGGCGTCCTTCACCTGCAGGGCCAGGTTGGTGGCGTCGTCGAGCAGGCTCTCGGGGATGTCGGTGCTCATCATGTTCTTGCCGGCGGCCGCGATCGCCTCATAGCGGGTGAGCATGGTCTGCGGATTGGCCTGCCGGATGATCGCATTCACCAGGCAGCTCTGCCGGCGCATGCGCCCGTAGTCGTAGTCGGGGTCGTTGCAGCGGCTGCGGGCGTACCACATGGCATCGGCGCCATCGAGCTTCTGGTCGGGCCCCACCGACAGGTTGCCGTCGACGCCACACTCCTCGTCGCCGTATCCGTCGACATGGCCACCCTTGGCGATCGGGAAGTTGATGTTGACCACCACGCCGCCCATGGCGTCGACCAGCGCCTGGATGCCGTCGATGTTGATCATCGCGTAGTAGTCGACGGTGAGCCCGGTGATGCCGCTGACGGCCAGCTTCGTGGCGTCGGCGCCGGGCTGATCGGTGTTCCTGAACAGCTCCGGATGCTCCAGCGGCACCTCATTCCACACCGCGTTGAGCATGTAGTTGTCCTCGGTGCCCGACGACCGGTCCCAGACGCGTCCATTGGGGTAGACCTTCGCCAGGTCGCTGCCGGCGGGGAAGGGCACGTTCTCGAGGTTGCGGGGCAGCTGGATGAACACCGTATTGCCGGTGTGGGTGTTGATCGACGCGAGCATCACCGTGTCGGTGCGCAGGCCGAGGTCCTCGTCGCGGTCCGCGCCCGAGTCGCCCCCCAGCAACAGGATGTTCACCCGGTCCTTGTTGGCCCAGTCGCCGAGCGGACGCGTCTGCGAGCGGGTCTTGGAGTTGCCGAAGACGTCGCTGACGACGATCGCCGATTCGAACGCGTAGGCGGCGCCCACCGAACTCACCGAGCCCACCAGGGCGGCCATCAGGAAGACGACGATGGCGCCCGCGATGCGTTGCCAGCGCTTCATGCGCCGCGGCCGGGTCACCAGGTAGGTGCCGGCGACGATGGCCATCCAGATGATCGTGACGGCAACCAACATGGTGCCGATGGCGGTCAGGCCCACTGAGTTCATCACGGTGGCCATCAGCGCGGGCGGGTGCACCACGGCGGCCAGGATCACGCCGGAGCCGAAGACCACCGTCATCATGAACAGCAGCGTGCCGATCATCGTGAGGCGGGTGCCGATCAGGCCGGCGCCGGGGATCAGGGAGCCGAGTGTGGTGCGCAGCATCGTCCAGCCAAAGCCGTGCGAGCCGGTGTCGTCGCTGCGCTTGGTGAACGCGGCGAAGCGACTGCGCAGCGAGGCCGGTTCGGGTTCGGGCGGTGGCGGTGGCGGTTCGCGCAGCCCCACCTGCTCGACGTCGAACAGTTCGCCGTCGTGTGCGGCAGGTTCGGTGCCGGCTGCGGCGCGTCGGGCGCGCTCCCTGGCCGCGGCCCGGGCGGCGGCGTTGGCATGCCGGTAGTCGGGGGCATGCAGGAAGGCGGTGTGCTCGCCGAGCGGCTCACCGCCCAGCGTGAGGTTGGCGCCCCGCTCGGAGCGGGGCGCGGTCGGTGTGCCGGGTGTGGGGGCGTGGGTCGTCGGGCTGGGGGGCGTCGGGTCATGGGGTGCTGGGCTGTGGGGTGCGGCACTGTGCGGCGTGGCTGCGGCCGGGGGCGTGGTCGCGGGCGTGCGCCGGGAGGCTACGTGCTTGTCGGGTGCGGACGCACGTGGGGTCGGGGCGTCGTGCTGCGCCGCCCATCGGGACAGTATGACGTGTTTTGCCACGGTACGGCGCGCCTGTCGGGCCGCGTGCCCGTAACGGAGGAAACCTGCTTCCGCATCGCCTCCGTCAGCAAGCTGGTGATGGCCTTCGGCGTGCTGGCGCTTTGCGAACGCGGCGCGCTGAATCTGGATGAGGATCTTTCCGTCTATCTGGGCTATCCCGTGCGCAATCCTCATTTTAAAGACGTGCCCGTCACCTTGCGCATGCTGCTCACCCATACCGCCTCCATCCGCGACGAGGGGAATTACGGCTCGCGCGGCATGCAGAAGGGCTGCACCCTGCGCGAGCTGTTGGAAAACGCCGATAACTGGCTGCCCGCCAGACCCGGCGAGGCCTTTCATTATACCAACCTCGGCGCGGGCGCGGCGGGCGCGGCGATGGAGCGCGCGGCAAACCGCCCGTTTGACGATATCATGCAGGAGCTCGTCTTCGCGCCGCTTGCCATCCGCGCCAGCTATG
>OLOA01001665.1_pt1 | contig 21734 bp, 15 predicted proteins | sample 1672201 | NCBI WGS metagenome assembly OLOA01 (sample SAMEA3136658, study PRJEB25190) | human gut metagenome
ACCTTCGAAGAAGTGCGCCACAATTTCGCCTATATTGCTCTGGCCGGCTGGTGCTGGTACGTCTGGAGCCTCGTCAAGGAGGCCGAAGGCGACTTCGTGGGCGAATGGCTTTACATTTACTACAACTATGCGAAGAAATATCTCGGCCGCGTGCTGCGCTGGTACGACGAATCGTTCTACACGGAAGGATAGACAATGAAGTACGGACTTTTCAGTGGATGCCTTTGGGGCCTGGATACCGTCATCTTAGGCATCGCCCTCACCCTGGTGCCGTTCATCGGCACGGCGGAGGCCCTGGCTCTGGGCGCTATCGTCAGCTCGGCTTTGCATGACGTGTTCTGCGCCTTGTGGCTGCTCATCTACATGGGCGTGCGCGGCCGCTTGAAGGACACGCTGGCAGCACTCAAGACGCGAAGCGGCAAAGTGGTTATTCTGGGCGCGCTTCTGGGTGGTCCTATCGGCATGACGGGCTACGTTATCGCCATCAACAACATCGGCGCCGGCTACACGGCCATCATCTCATCGTTCTACCCGGCCTTCGGCACCTTGATGGCCGTGCTGCTTCTGAAGGAGAAGATCACTCCCGGGCGCGTGGTGGCGCTCATCGTAGCGCTGGCCGGCATCATTGCCATGGGCTACCTTTCGGCCGACACCACTGTGACGGGCGACCCCATCATCGGCCTTTTGGGCGCACTCGCCGCCGTGTTCGGCTGGGGCAGCGAGGCGGTGCTCTGTGCCTGGGGCATGCGCGACGACGCCGTGGACAACGAGACCGCCCTGCAGATTCGCGAGACTACATCTGCGCTGGTATATCTCATCGTTGTGCTGCCCCTCTTCGGTGCCTGGGCCTTCACGTGGAACGCCATCCCGAACCCGGGCACGGCGGTAGTAGCCCTGGCGGCACTGGCCGGCACCTGCTCGTACTTGTTCTACTACAAGGGCATTTCCGTCATCGGCGCGGCCCGCGGTATGGCGCTGAATATCTCGTATTCCGCTTGGGCTGTGCTGTTCGGACTCATCCTTCTGGGCACGGTGCCCGGACCGGTGGAGATCGTCTGCTGCATCGCCATTCTCTGCGGTACGATTCTCGCCGCCTGCGACTGGAGCGAACTGTTCGGCACCAAGAAGACCGAGGCGTAGAAGATACAGCGCAACTCCCGAAAAGAATGCCCCTCGAACTCGAGGGGCATTCTTGTTGGTATTCTATTGCGCTTCCGAAAAGCCTTACCGCATCGTTTCCGGAAAACCCTACCGCGTCTCATCCCAGAGTCCTGAGGCGTCAACGTGATAGCGGCCGATCCACGTGTTGGTAGCCATTGCGCCTGATCCGGTAACGTAGTAGTTGCCGATCCAGCGGTTTGCCTGCATAGCCCCCGAAGAATTCGAATAGTACCAGGTATTGCCTACCTTGTACCAGCCAGTTGCCATAGCGCCCGAGGACTTGAGATAGTACCAAGTCCCTTCCACCTTGGCCCAGCCCGTCGCCATCGCTCCGGAGGATTTCAGGTAGTACCATGCGCCTCCTACCTTCTGCCAGCCGACGGCCATAGCCCCAGAGGACTTAAGATAATACCATGCGCCTCCAACCTTTTGCCAACCGGTTTGCATAACGCCTGCACCGTTCAAATAGTACCAGGTACCTTTCACTTTCTGCCAACCAGTAAGGTTATGCCCCGTCGAATCGCGGAGATACCACTCCCCATTTGACGTATACCAAGCAGCCGTCCCCGAAGAAGCCGTCGTCCCTCCATTAGAATCCCCCTCAATCAACGCACCCGAGCTGTCAAAATGGTACGTTACGCCCTTGATAACCTGCGTTCCGGTAACCATCGCTCCATTACCGGGAACAAAATAGTAGCTTTTACCATCGATTGTTTGCCACCCGGTAAGCATCTTACCCGAGTGGGAATCGAGGAAGTACCATTTTTCTCCAAGTCGGAGCCACTCTGTTCGCATAGCACCAGATTTGTCGAGATAGTACCAGTTGCCATCATAGCTGAGCCAGCCAGTCTGCATCACACCATTGGAACCCAAGAAGTAGCGCTTTCCGTTTATGTTGCGCCAGCCTTTGGCATTCACCGAACCCGATCGGTAATACCAGTTCCCGTTTTCCTGCACCCATTTGAAAGGTTTGGCCGTATCCCCATAGAAATCGCCAAGCTCGAAATTCAGGTCTACTCTTCCTTCATTACCCGTAATGCCATTGACGGCGCCCGAACTCGTGCACTGCCACAGCTGATACGTTCCCGTAAAGGTGCAGCGGTAGTTGTATTGCGCCACCCAACGATCCCAGTTGTCGAACACGGGATCTGTTAAGTAGTTGTTATGCCAACTCGTATTCGCGTATACACCAGGAGTGTAGCCAGCAGCCGCGATCTTATCGCAGAACACCGTCGCCATATTTGCTAGAACTTTGACATACAGAGGACGGGCCATCGTGTCCTCTTCCAAGTCGTAATACACGGGATACGTGGGTGAGTGCCCCTCAAGCAAGCGCAGCACATGATCGGCCTCTCCACTGGCGCCGTTGGTTGTCGAACCATCCCCATAAGGCGAAGTGGCATAAGAGTAAAGGTAGACACCGTAAGGAATGCCCAGACGCTCGCATTCGCTAACATTACGCAACCACTGCTTGTCATCTTGACTTGTTATATTCTGACCGTAGCCGCATCGAAGAATAGCGAAGTCGATGCCATCGGCTTTCACTTTTTCCCAATCGATCGTGCCATTATGAACACTCACGTCAATACCCTTCCGGGTGGCATTGGGAATGATCTCTCCGCGACTATTCACATACCCATTGGCTGTTTTTGACCATGCGGGCACCGTTGGTCCACTGTATGTAGAGATGGAGAGAGCCATCACACCATCGGAAGTCTCGTCCTCGGCTTCAGCGCTTGCGGACGATTCATTATCGCCGTATCTCCAGCTTTGAGCGTTATCAGTCGCCTCTTCCTGACGATAGGACGGATCGGGGGCCGACTCTGAATCTGCCAATGCGTAAGCCGGGATACACGTGCACGTCAAAACGCCGGCAAGAACCATGGGCAGTAAACGCCTTCCAGAGAACTTTGTCATGAGCCGCAATCCTTTCTATAGTCCAAAATCCACCTTATCGCCTCGCGCAAAGTCAAGAGGTGGGAAAAAGCATATGCATCTTGTTGTTTCGTTCGATTTTGGGAAATAATACCATTTTCCAAAATCGAAAGGAACGTACTATCCACTTAGAAGAACGGCCCCGGCCAAAGCCGGGGCCGACTCCTCGAGGCTGCCTTCTTAAGGTATCCCCTCTTGCCGGATTTTAAAATGCGTTATTTAGTGGCATCCCACACGCCAGAAGCGTTCACGTGGTAATTGCCGATCCACGTGTTGGTAGCCATAGCGCCGGACTTGGTCAGGAAGTAGTCGCCAACCCACTTGTTCGCAACCATCTCACCGCTGCTAACGAGGTAGTACCAAGAACCGTCTACCTGCTGCCAGCCGGTCAGCATAACGCGAACATCGTCATAGTTGCCAAAGAGATACCACTGGCCGTCAATCTTGCTCCAGCCGTACTTCAGGGCACCGCTGTTGCTGCCGTAGTACCACTGGCTATCGAGCTTTTTGCCCTCGGTATCGCGATTGGTGTACTTGCCGGTCTTCGAATCGAAGCGCCAGTTTTTGTTGTACCAACCCGTCTTCATCGCGCCATCGTAGTCAGCCACGTAGTCCTCGCCATCACAATCGGTGAAGTAGCCAATTGCCAGCGCTTTACCGTTGTTGAGCTCATCCAGGTAATACCACTTACCCTGAATCTTGTTCCAACCGCTCTGGAGAGCACCACTCTTGTTGGCGTAATACCAAACAGGCTCGCGATACAACGTAACCTCGGCACCGTTTTCGTCAGTGGCGGTGTAGGTGGTAGCGTACTTGCCCGTCTCGTCGTCAAAGCTCCAGTTCTTGTTGTACCAACCCGTCTTCATCGCTCCGTTATAGTCAGCAACATAATCGGTGCCCGTATTGTCAGTGAACTTGCCAATACGCATCGAGGGGCTGGACCAAGTTCCCAGGTAGTACCAGCTGCCCTTGATCTTGTTCCAGCCAACCTGAGCAGAACCGTTTCCGCCCAGATAGTACCACGTGGGACGAATATAGTCCTTCGTACCATCCGAATAGGTATAGTAATCAACGTACTTCTTCTCAACGCTATTCCAAATGAGGTTGTTATTGAACCAGCCGGAAGTCAGAGCGCCAGAGGCGTTGAAGCCCCAGGTGTAGCCGTCGGCGTCAGTCCAAATATCGGCAGCCACCATTACACCGCTGTTGGGGTACAGGTAATACCACTTGTTCTTGACCAGCTGCCAACCCTCACGAGCAGCGCCATCACTGCCGAGATAGTACCACTCAGGCTCGCCGGTTTCTTCAGGCTGATCGCAGTACCAACCCGTACGCATAATGCCATTGGCGTCGAAGAAGTACAGCTTTCCGCGAATCTCCAAACTGCCATTACGATAGCTAGTGCTGTCGGGATCGGCGGCCACATAGTCGCTCTCGCCAAACTTGTACTTCCACTGATTGCCCGCCTGCTCCCAGGCACCGGCAACAATCTCAGTCTCGGTTTCCTCGGTAAGGACAATGTCCTTGTACTTGTAGGTTACCGTAATGGTCACCGTACCGCTCTTGACTGGCGTAATGCGCAGGAAAGTGTCCTCCGGATCGTAGCCATTGGGGACGGACTCGCCAGATACCACGGCCACCTTGGCAATAGACTCATCGCTCGACTTCACCGTAAAGCAAGACGGAGCCTGCTTCTCCGCATCGTCAGCAGCCTCCCAGTCGGCATTGTCGTATACATTAGCACTAACCCACTCGTACTCGCTCTGACCGGTATACTGGATGTGCCAGGGAGCGCCACCGGCGATGTAGCCATCGACCTCATCGGTCACCTCATCGGCGTAGGCCGACGACGAAACGCCCGCAGCCAGCGACAGCGACAATGCTGCAGCAGCAGCCGTTGCGAACAGCTTCGTTGCCAACCCCTTTCCTTCAACTTTAACCATATGTTTTCCTTTCCTCGAGGATTCACCCCTGTCTCTCCCGCGACCGGCAAAACGCTAGAAAAACATCGGGGCGTCGATTCATTATCGACAAAGGCACCCCCCCCCCGTCAAGACTTTTTGTCACTTTCGGAAACACATTTGCCCTCATCAGCATCTCGATAGACTCTCACCGCCGTTGCAAGCGCCAAAGCGCCCCGCACAGGCAAACTTCAACTCGAAAATTACGGCACGAACCCACCACTTTCGCGGATTTCCCCTCGATTGTGATACCATCGTCGCTGCACAAGAGGCCATGCGCCAATAGACCGAAGCCCGAGCATTCCGGCTGCATGTTACTGGCGCTCGTTCGCAAGGAGTGTCTATGGGTCTTACTCAGCTAATGAAAAAATGCACAACCATCGGGCTTGCAGCCACGCTCATGCTCAGCTGCACGCCCCTCATACCGGCGAACACGAGCGACACCGCTTTCGCCGACGAGATCACCGCTCCTCCGTCGAGCACCGAAACGACCTCCAACCAAAACGGCGAAGACGTTCCGGGGAACGTCCCCGTAACTGAACCGAATCCCGAACCCACGCCAGACCCTGAGCCAGATCCCGTGCCAGACCCGGATCCCACGCCAGACCCTGAGCCAGATCCCACACCCCAGCCTGAGCCCACCCCAAAACCCACCATCCCGCCTCTCAGCGCAGGATGGAACTACCAGCAAAACGCATGGTACTGGGGCAACAGCGATGGCACGCCGCGCACCGGCTGGCTCGAGAAAAATGGCGTTTGGTATTGGCTCGACCCCGAAAACAACGGCCAGATGGCCACGGGATGGACGCGCGCCGACGGCCGCTGGTACTACCTGGACGGCTCGGGCGCCATGCAGACGGGCTGGCTCCAGCGCGGCAGGACGTGGTACTACCTGAACGCCTCCGGCGCCATGGCCGAGGGATGGAAGCAGCTCAAGGGCGCCTGGTACTACCTGACGCCCGAGTCCGGCGCCATGGCCACGGGATGGCTCGACCTGAATGGCACCTGGTATTGGCTGGACGGATCGGGCGCCATGGCTACGGGCACTCGCACCATCGATGGCCGCACCAGCCTTTTCAACAAGAACGGCGCTTGGCTCGGCTACGACAAAGTGGAAGAGCTTTTCACCAAGTGGGCTCAGGCGGAATCCAGTTCCACCAATTGGCTCGTTTTGGTAGATACCAGTCGTTGCAAAGTCGGAATCTTCCACGGCTCAAAGGGAAACTGGGCGCTGCAGCGCATGATGGACTGCGCCCCGGGCAAATCGTCTACCCCCACAAAGAAAGGCCGCTTTACTGTTGGAAGCAAGGGCTACTACTTTGATTCCGGTTCGGCACGCTGCTTCTACTTCACCCAGTTCAGTGGAAACTACCTCTTCCACTCCGTGCTCTATGCCCAAACCTCCAGCCCGCAACGCGTAACCGATGCTACCATGGGACGTCCGGCCTCGCACGGCTGCGTACGGCTGCAACTGAGCAATGCGAAGTGGATTTACGACAACATTCCACGCGGCAGCAAAGTTTACGTGTGGTAAAAGCCTTTTTAGTTAACTAAGCATTAATCTTCCCGCGAGCGAGCCACCTTCTGCCCAAGCTCATCGCGGGAAGATGACAATGCGATGGTCTGCGTCAAAGTAACGATTTTGCTGCGCAGTCGAGCATTTTCTACCGAGACAATCAGCTGGCGGTAAATAACGATCGTCAGCATGCACAGAAATACGAAATTAGCAGGCGATTCAATTCCCAGAATGGAAGACAGGAAATAAACAATCTGAGGGAAAATCGCCATAATGATCAGAACAAGTGCGAGCACAAACCAAAACACAGCGTCCGCTGTTGCCAACTGGTTGTGCCGAATCTTCACGACAACGTAGGCGAGAGCTAAGATAGCGCCAATAACGAGGATGATCCAATACATCTAGTTCCCCTTCTTCCGGAACCATTGCACGAACATAATGGAAATGCACACACGCAGCATATAGGCCACCGACTTCGTGAAGTTCAAGTAGCTCTCCCCCGCCGTGCGGTCGCGCATCTCTACCTGCATTTCAGATACTTTAGCCCCATTCCGAATGCACAAAGCAATCGTGTCCGGTTCGGGACTGTAATCGTAATTCAACGCAAAACGGCGAATCATTTCGCTGTCGAATAGTCGCATTCCCGAGGTCGGATCTTGAATTACCTGACCCGTCGTGAGGCGAATCATGGCAGTAATGAGTGCCGAGCCCACCATACGCGCAGAGAACGGCTTCTTCTGTGCGCAAAAGCGGGATCCTATGACGATATCGTCGTTGTTCGCAACAGCCTGCTCGACCATAGGCCATACATACGCAGCTGAATGCTGCCCATCGGCATCGAACTGCACCGCATAATCGTATCCGTGGCTGAAAGCGTACTTCATACCTGTCTGAAAACCGCCCGCAAGTCCAAGGTTAACGGGTAGCGTGATAACGTTGAAGCCATGCTCGAGGCACAGGGCCTCAGTGTTGTCCCGAGAGCCATCATTTATAACAACGTGATCGACGCCGGGGGCATTTGCGAGCAGGTCTGACACCGTGGCCACGATGTTATCTTCCTCGTTGTAGGCAGGTACAATAGCAAGAACTTTCAACTTGTCACCTATGCTCTCATTCGAAATCGTCTATCCCAGGCACCCCAAGTTATCCAGCTATATCATAGCGCCCGAGGCATCGAAATGGTAAAGAACGTCATCAATGACACGGCTATTCTCCACCATAGCGCCGGAGCCGGGCGCCAGGTAGTACCACTTGCCGGACAGCTTCGCCCAGCCCTCGACCATCGCGCCGGAGCCGTCCAGGTAGTACCACTTGCCGCCGAGCAGCTGCCAGCCGGTCTTCATGGCGCCGGAACCGTCGAGATAGTACCACTTGCCGTCGGCCTGGGCCCAGCCGGTGGCCATGGCGCCGGAGCCGGGCGCCAGGTAGTAGCGATGACCCGCGTCCTCGACCCAACCAGTCGCTACAGCGCCACTCGCGTCGGCGTAGTAGTACCATTTGCCATTTATTTGAGACCAACCGTTGCCAATGCGCATGGCCCCATCCGCTTCCAGGTAGTAGTGCAGGTTGCCATCGCTAACCCAGCCGGTTCTCCTGAGACCACTTCCTTGGAAGAAGCAGTACCATTTTCCATCAATTTGATGCCACCCGAGCGCAACAGAGCTATCCTTCTGGAAATAACGCCAACCGTCTCTCATTTCCTCCCAACCGTCCCGATCCAAAAAAGGCACACCATTCGAATACAGGAACGCCGTTGGCGCCTCATTGCGCTTTTGCAAGACATAATCATCGCCGTCAACGTTAGTCGTCACGCCCGAAGCGCCCAAAGATGCAACAAACGCGCTCTTTCCAAGATCGGAGGCTCGCGTGACATTGAAGTGCCGTACACCAATGCTATGCAGAGCCTGCACCGTCTCCAAAGGCATTAGGCTGTACAAACCCGTTTGCGCAACAACAGGACGAGCGCCGCCAGATACTGGCCGCAGGATCGAACGCAAGAAACTCGGCGTGTTGGAACCCGGGTGTCCGTGATGTCCAAGCTTCAGGAAATCGACGCCACGCAGCGTTTCGGCGAGCTTCGTCTCGTCTCCACCGCCCACCGACTCATCGACGTCGTTTCTGTCATCAATATCCCCCGCAAGAAATGCCACGCGCCCATTAGCAGCGGTCACCTTAACGCCGTAGGAAATATCATTCGCATCGGCAATTGAGTACTCGGCGTAATTCGTATCAGGCAGATCGTAGTTCATGATCTCAATCTGAGCGGTACCCAAGCTCAACTCGGGCGATCCCGTATGAGCAGTCTTGAACGATTCAAAATCCTCCTCGCCGCTATCGGGCGTATCGACAGGGCCGCCCTCTTCGGGCAACTCGCCGGGATTCTCCCCCTCTAGCGAATCATCACCCGGGCCCTCTTGCCAGTCGGGATCGAAGAACAGGGTGAGCGCCCCACCGTAGGACTCGACAGCATCGACCAGCCTATCGTAGACGTACTGGTTGTCCCATAGACGCGATTCGTTGCGAATCATTTCGTCGTAATAATACGGGGTGTAAACATAGTCCGGCTGGAACGCCCGCAAAACATCAGAGGCCGTACCGATATGATCGCTGTGAGGATGCGTCCCGATGTAGAATTCGAAATTGTCCCGCGTTACGCCTACGGAACGCATGTAAGCAAGAAGCTGATCTTCGATTCCGCTGCCTTTCGTCACTCCCGGTCGCAGGGGGTAGGCACCCGTACCGTCAGGATAGCTAGAATCTTCCCCCGAATCGACCATTCCAAAATGGCCGTCGCATTCCACGAGAATAGCATCCATATTGTTGTACGGCATGATATGGATGCGAACCCCGGAATCGGCATAAGCCGTAGCCGGCAGAACAATTGAAACGAGCACCAAGATAGCGGCTGCGAAAAACCCCCCGCCAAGACTTCGACTCTTTCTCAGCATATAAAACTCCAGATCAACGCTCTCTATCCACTGACACAGCTAAAATAATTAGTGTATCAGCATTCGTCAAGACAAATCACCTTTCTCCACAGCGTCCACCATGGCCCCACAAGTTCTTTTCCAGAAATGGCGAGGCCGCTTGACACGCCGCAACTCCAAAGCATGAAGATCCACCCACAGCCCCCTCCCTGCGCGCATATTCAAGGCTATAATGACCAAGATGTCCAATATGCTCGAGGAAGAAAGCCCGTGCGAAAACTCAGTTTGAAAGAAATTCAAGAAGCCGAGATGTGCATTCTCGACGAAATCGATCGAATCTGCCGCCAACTCAATATCACGTACTTTTTGGGCTACGGCACTCTCCTTGGAGCCGCTCGGCACCAAGGGTTCATCCCTTGGGACGACGACATGGACATCTTCATGCTACGGAAGGACTATGAAACGCTTCTTTCCCGCTTCAACGACATGCCCCACGATCTGCCGCTCAAGCTTCTCGTGTATCGCGACGGCGTATCGAATTTGCCCTATGCGAAAGTTGTAGACACTTCCACTTCGGTCACCATGAAGCTGGTAAAAGAAGAGTACTCGACGGGCATTTGGGTCGATGTATTTCCCCTCGACTTCATTCCCTCCAGCACGCCGCCTGCGCTGCTGAAAGAGAAGGCCTACTTCTTCGCCCGCGTCCTCGCCTCGTCTATCCCGGCCCCCGAAAGACCTGCATGGCAAAACGCCCTGATTAAGTTCGCCTCAGCTACCACGTTGTTCCGAAACCCGCTCTCCTTGGCGAAAAAACTCGATCAGGCCGCTCAAACCCACACGAACGGCCCCACGGATTATCTGTGCGATATCGTGGGAGAGCCTGAACATCCTCGTTGTTATCTGCGAGAATGGTTCAGCCCTATAGAAATGCCGTTCGGTTCGCGCACCTATCTAGCCCCGGCAGGTTTCGAGTCGATCCTCGAAACCTCTTACGGAGACTGGCGCAAACTCCCTCCGGAGAACCAACGCATTCCCCACGGCGCTGAAGCTTATCGCATCGACTAGGCAGCACGCTTGCAAAACAGCACGAGTACACCCGAGGAGCCTATGACAACCGAACCCACTGTCAGCATCGTCCTTCCCGTTTACAACGGAGATCGCTACCTGCACGAGGCCCTAGATAGCGTGCTGGGCCAGACGTTTACGTCTTGGGAACTCATAATCGTAGACGACTGCTCTACCGACAACACACCAGTCATCGCGAACTCCTATGCAGCCAAGGACAGCCGAATACGCTATATCCGCAACGAAGTCAATAAAAAGCTTCCGGCCTCTCTTAATGTCGGCTTCTCCCACGCCAAGGGCAAATACTTCACTTGGATATCGGATGACAATCGTTTTGGCGAGAACGCCCTGGAGTTGATGTCCAACGCCCTCGACAACAATCCTGAAGTCGATCTTGTTTATTGCCGCATGCAACGCATCAACGAGGCGGGCGATCTCATAAGCCCTCTCAGACTCCCCCAGAACGGCTCGTTTATCTATTGCTTCAACGTAGTATTGGCGTGCTTCCTTTACCGCCGCAAAGTGCAGGAAGCACTGGGGGGATACGATGAAAACCTTTTCCTTGTGGAGGATTACGATTTCTGGCTTCGCGCCTATCGTTCGTTCTCTTTCCGACATCTTCCTGAAGCCCCTTACTTCTACCGCGTTCACAGTGGCGCCCTTACGAGCACGCGAGCGCTTGACATTCGAGACAAAGCGTGCCAAATCATCCAGCGCGAGAAGAACTGTCGCGATCTTGGGGTTTACAAAAGAATCTGCGCCCACGTAGGCCTTGCCGTAAATCGCGGACGCCGTCTCCTCGTCAGACGAAAGCACGCAAAAGACATGCAAAAGCAACCACAGGAGTAACTGCACCATGAAAAGCATTCTTCTCATTTTTGGCACTCGTCCTGAAGCTATCAAAATGTGCCCCCTCGTCAAGGTTCTGCAGCAGCGACCCGAGGAATTCAAGGTGAGCGTTTGCGTTACGGGACAGCACCGGGAAATGCTCGATGCAGTGCTCAGAACCTTCGACGTTACCCCTGATTACGATCTGGCAATCATGAAGCAGGGACAAACCCTTTTCGATATCACCTCTGAAGTCCTGCTGAAAATGAAAAATGTCCTCGAAGAAACTCGACCAGATGTGGTGCTTGTGCATGGCGACACCACAACGAGCTTTGCGGCAGCACTCGCCGCGTTCTACCTCCAAGTTCCCGTAGGGCACGTAGAGGCGGGACTCCGCACCCGGAACCTCTATTCTCCCTTCCCGGAAGAATTTAATCGCCAAGCGGTAGACATCATCACAAAGTACTATTTCGCCCCCACCGAAACGGCTAAAGAAAATCTTCTCGCAGAGGGGAAAGACGTCGCAGACATTTTCGTCACCGGCAATACCGGCATAGACGCGCTGGCCACCACTGTGCGGAGCGATTACGTGCACGAAGATCTCGAATGGGCACGCGGTTATCGTCTCGTCATGCTCACAGCCCATCGCCGCGAAAACCTCGGGGCGCCCATGCACCACATGTTCCGCGCCATTCGCCGTGTTACTGAAGAGCATCCCGACGTGCGTGTACTATACCCCATCCATATGAATCCCCGCGTTCGCGAGGTGGCCGAACAGGAGCTTTCGGACTGCGATAGCATTCGCATCATCGAACCTCTCGACGTGCTCGATTTCCACAACTTTCTCGCGCAATCGCATTTGATCCTCACCGATAGCGGCGGCATCCAGGAGGAAGCGCCGAGCCTAGGCAAGCCAGTGCTCGTCATGAGAGACACCACCGAGCGTCCCGAAGGCGTCGCTGCGGGAACGTTAAGGCTGGTCGGCACCGACGAGGAGCCCATCTACGAAGCGTTCAGCGAGCTTTTGACCAATAGCGACGCCTATGCCGCTATGTCAACCGCCTCGAACCCCTACGGCGATGGGCACGCCTCCGAACGCATAGCCGATATCCTCGCCAACCGCCTTTAGCAGGTAAGCACTACCATGGCCTCAAAGAGTAATGCCGAGGGTCTCTCCCTGCGCCAGAATATGTTTTGGAACGCTTTCGGCTCACTGTGCAACCTTGGATGCCAGTGGCTCATGACCGTCGTGATTGTGCGCCTATCGGATAATTTCATCGACGCCGGACTCTTCGCTCTCGCGATGTCAGTGTACGGGATATTTCTCCCCCTCGCCCAATATCGAATGTATATCTATCAGATATCTGACACAAGAGGCGAGAATACCCCAGGCGAGTATCTTGTTTTTCGGGTAATAACATGCACTGTGGCTCTCATGCTATGCATCATCTACGCTGCAGCGACGTGCTCCTTGGACGCCATCGCCCCCATCGCGCTTTACGGTCTTTACAAGACAGCCAACCAAATCATCGATGTCCTCCATGCGAGCGACCAAATGTACGCGCGCATGGACTATATAGGTAAATCGCTTTGCCTCCAAGGCCTCGGAGCCTTCGCTTGCTTCGTCGGCATGTACGCCGTCACCAAGAACCTCAACCTCACGCTCGCCGCAATGGCGTTGGCTGTACTGCTTGTGGGGGTTTTCTACGACGCGCCCCGCACCAAAAAACTCGTTTCCGTTCGGCCGTCCATCACATGGAAGAAAGTTCGATTTCTCGCCCTTACTTGCTTGCCCGTCGTTATCGGCGGCATCGCCTTTTCTGCAGCGCCCCAACTTCCCAAACAGTTTCTTTTTATGCTGCAAGGAGATTCTGCGCTAGGCATCTACGCCTCTGTGGCCGCTCCGATAGCCGTTATCCAAATGGGGGCATCTTACATCTACTATCCATTTCTCACCTATTTGACCAACTACTTCGAGAGGGGCAACCGGAAGCAGTTTCTTGGCCTTATTTTGAAATCCATTCTGGCCATTGCCTTCTTGGGCGTAATCTGCGCCCTATTGCTGGAATGGCTGGCCGTTCCCCTGCTTGTCCTTATGTACGGAGGAAGCATCGCCAATTACGCCTATCTGGTGCAGCCACTACTCGCATCTGCCATTATCACCGGATACACATGGTTCATCAATGATCTCCTCATCGCTCTACGCAACTTCAGAGCCGTCCTCATTTCCAGCATCCTCGAACTTGCCGTCGCGCTAGCCGCCTCCATGCCCCTTATTGGTTCATTCGGAATGAACGGCGTAACCTTCGCGACCATAGCAGCCTGCACAGCAGCTCTTTTAGCCATGGCTTACTTCCTCGTGCTTCAACTGCGCAAACACTTCGGCAGCTAGCCAACCTCAAACGAGCTTCTTGAACCTCACCGACCGTCACCCTCGCTCATTCCGCTCCGATAACCTTATGGGGAGCCCAAAAGGTATGATGCAATGAGTGTTTTTAGCTTTCGAAGGGACTGCCACTATGAGCGAAGCAAAAGTGTCGAACCGCGCTGTCAATTGGGATCTTCTCCGAGCCCTCGCCATGTTCCTCGTGGTCGTCGTCCATACGGCAAAATACCTCGGACCCATTCATGGCTTTGGCACCGCAACCCTCGTCTCAAAGACAGCCATCATTTGCGATCCGATCTTCTTCGCCATGTCGGGCTTCTTCGCCATTCGCCCCTCCAAACGCAATCTGGGAAACTACTATCTCAATAAGGTTTGCACCATTCTTTTGCCTTTGGCCGCCTACATCGTGTTGCTTTATTTTTACAGCACTGGCTTTTCGAATATGTCTCTCGGAAACTTCTTCCAGTACTTTGCGAGCACGCTTTCGGGACGCTGGTGGTTCATTCCGGCACTCGTACCGTGCCTGGTGGCAGCACCGTTTCTAGCCAAAGGGCTCGACGCGCTCACGAATCATCAGACAAAGATGCTTACTGTCGTGACGGCTGCCTTGTTCCTGTCGGGAGCAGCGCTCACCACCGCGCAATGGCTTTTTTCAACCATCGGCATAGAGACACTGGCAAATTTCTGCAGCCTCCTGCTGTGGCTCGTCCCCCCCTCTGTGCTCACCTCTAGCCCCGCGTACGTCCTATTCTTCATACTCGGGGGGTTGTTTCGACGCTTGGCGCCCCTTATCGGCAGAAAAAACGGAGCTCGAATCATCGCGTGGGGCATTGTTTTTTGGATCGCGGATGTCACCTGGGCAACGCTGGGCATACCCCGATCAGATCCGAGCTATTTCTGGCTCTTCTCCACCTTCGGCATCATGCTTCTCTTCGATAGGGTCAATATCGGATCGGACATTGCTTCCAGAGCAATCTCATGGGTGGCCCAACGCTCGTATAGCATCTACCTGCTTCAATACACGACCATAGCCATCTCTTCCGCGCTTTTTTACGACCAAGCCTTCTTTGGCGTTATTCCAGAGATGGCGGCTCCCCTCCGCATTCTCGGGTGGATCGCCATGACCTTCAGCGCCTATCTTCTTGCATTGGCTATAGCCAGCATAGTGGACACCCTCATCCTGTCCCCGCTGCAGAAGCTTTTCAGAAAGCTCTTCATGTCTTAGAAACGACGAGACGGCTCCTCAAGCGCACAGTTCGTGGAGCCGTCTCCTCATTCTAATCGTTTTGCCTAGCGCGTCTTATCCCACTTGCCGTCGGCATTCACGTGATAGCGGCCTACCCATTGGTTAGTCGCCATAGCGCCGGAGCTTTTCAGGTAATAATTGCCGACCCAGCGGTTAGCCCCCATGGCGCCCGAGGCGTTCGACCAATACCAGCTGCTGCCGACCTTGTACCAGCCCGTTGCCATAGCGCCGGAATCGGCCAGATAGTACCATGTCCGCCCGAGCTTGAGCCAACCGGTTTTCATGGCACCGGATCCGGAAAGATAGTACCATTTGCCGCCGACCTTGAGCCAGCCGGTCTGCATCCATCCAGAACGATCGAAGTGGTACCAGGCGCCATCAATGCACTCCCAGCAATTCGACGGATATCCGCCGCCGGCATTCTCGTACCACCATTTTCCCCCAGACTTCACCCAACGTCCGGCTGCAGGCAATTTCGCCACCTCGCGTGTTTGGCTAATACCACAGTTCGCACAGGTTCTGGCATCCAGACCCGTAGCCGCCGTAGTAGGATCTTGCACGCGCGCCCATCCGCCCCACGCATGCCCCGTAGGGTTCACCGTCCTCGATCTCGTCTGTCCGCACTTCGAACAGCTCGAAGTGCTCACTCTCTCTGCCGTGCAGGTGGGACGCTTTGTCACAATATAGGCAGACCACGCATGACCTGTCGGCTGCAGCGTTTGAGTGCGTTTCTTGCCGCATACGGAGCAGGTCGAAGTGCTCTGACCGGCAGCTGTGCAGGTCGCCTTTTTCGTCACAACGTAAGAGGACCACGCATGATCCACCATGGACATGGATTCCGACACCTGGGCACCGCATTCAGTGCAGGTTTTCACCTGGTGCCCCATATTCACGCACGTAGGCTGCTCAACTATTTCGAAATCGCCCCATTTGTGCTTATGCCCATCAATCGCCGTGAAGTCAGCGTGAACGCTGAAAGTTCCCTCGTATAAGGAGTCGCTCTCGCCATTGCTCTCGTTCGTATAGGAAACGCTCAGGGACGCCTTGTTGGCATTTCCGTTTAGATCCACTTCCCATTGACGCTTTTCCAGCTCGCGCGCGAGCAAGTTGTTATATATCGTCTTGCTGTTCCCGTCATAGGCTCGAGCCCAATACGGATAGCTCGCGTTCCTCTCGCTTATGGTGAAATCTGAATTGCCCTTCTCCAGTTGACCCATCACATCCGCAGCCAGCTCTTCAGCGTGCTGGCTCAGAGCACCGGATCGAATGAGATAATTGCCATCGAGGGAGTTCGACTCATAGCCCGTCACAGGCGCCGTATGCCCCTTATGGGCATAGCCCATAAGCTCGTCGGTTAGCCCGAAGTACAAATGCCTCAAATCGAAGGGCGTGTATTTGTAATCAACGTCATCCCAGGTTACATCCACCTGGCACCACTGATCTTCAATCTTCACCGCAGTCCACACATGATGATCGGCCTGCGATTCAATCCGGCCAGCTTCGACACCCACCGCTTTCAACAACCTCGTATAGGCTGCGTGATAGCTCTCGCAATTGCCCCTGCCACGCGCCAAGACGCCCTCAGCTTTCACGTAGCGCAAATCGTAGGTGGCGTTGTCAATCAGGTAATCGTGAAGCCAAAGCGCCTTGTCATAGGAGGACGCATCCGCCCCAACCGCACTCACGCAAGCTTTTGCTACCGTATCCACACGCTCGGCAACCGAGGGGTATTTGGAATCGGAGAGGATCACGTTGAAAGTGTCCGAAGCAGATGCGTAAGGCGGCTCGTTGTAGCGCTTATCCATCACATGGGTGCGAAGCTGATAGGTTTCCGAGGCATAAAACTCGAAGAGGAACAGTCCTCGACGAGCATACCCGTACTCCCTTTTAAACGACTCGTTCAGTGGATCGACAAGCGTTGGATGCGTATCGACGCGATCGAAAACTTGAGGCGAGTCGAACGAGTAGTAATAATCCCCCGTCCCGCCCCATGCCTGGGTGTAGAAACGCATAGGCGCATCCGCGCCCATGCTATTGGCCGACCGCTTCGTGATGAGAGTCAAATCTTCCGTGCGGGAGGAACTGCGAGCAGCGCACCACTCGTTCCCCTCAGGGGCGTAGTTCTTCCACTCGCGATTATCGTAGCGGGCATCGTCGTCGATCATCGTCGCAGCATCGAAGCCGTAGGTTCCCTCAGCTTCCCACCCATGATGTTGGCCATTCACAAACTTGCTCTCGCTCTGGAGGAAATAGGAGTAGTCGGGCTGATAAGCGCTAGTGCCAGAATTCGCAGCCTCGGCCGTCGAGTCATCCCATGTGGCGTCCACGTTGTACCAGGAACCCTCTACCTCAACCATATTCCAGGCATGGTTCATAGCAGTGACGAGCAACGGCGCGTTATCCACCCCCGCGCGGTTGAGCAAATCCGCCAACGCAAGCGTATAGGACTGGCAAACGCCCAAACCTTCAGCCATGCACCCATAAGACGTGAACGACCTAGGGTACACGTCACTCGGATCCTGCCCCGTCACTTCAGTTGCGGCGGTATGATAGGTGGCACGATCGCACAGCCAATCATGGAGGGCATAGGTCTTGGACACATCGTCCATGTCGTCGGTGACACAAGCAAGCGCCCTGCCAACCGCCTCTTCGTAGGCCGTTTTCATCGGCTGGTAGTCGGCTACCGTAGAAACCACATAAGAGGGGCGAACTGACACGATAGTCCTTGCCGAGTTGTAGCTCACCGCCAGATTCGTTCGCACGTTGAACCTGTCAGGATGGGCAAGAATAACATCAACATAGTCCTCGAAAAACGAAGAAAAGCTATTGTCGTCGGCGATCTCGTACTGGAAAGCCGAAACGTCAATCATTTCCGAGCATGCGTCCCAACCAGCCAACAGCGTATCTTCAAAGGTGCCAGCATTCACGCTGATCGATGCCGACGAATCGCCACCCGAACTCATGGAACCCGCCAGCTCGCCCTCAAGCGCAGGGCGAACGTCGACGGTGTAGCCGTTCTCGGGAAACAGCGGATCGAAACCAACCTCCACTACTTCATTGTCGTCGATATCCAAGCCGTCGAGAACTTCCCAGAGCTGATCAGCGGCGGCAGTGCCTTCCGTTGAATCGACTCCCCTCTCGACTGCTTCCTCGGTCGAGACCACCTCGGCAGCCTCCCCCGACGAGGAAGGCTCAGCGCTCTGAAAGCCATCAGCAGCAAATGCCCGAGCAGGACCCATCCCTACAACAAGCGCTAGCACCATCAGCAAGCGGAGGAGGCCATTTGCGCTCATAGGCTTTCTTGCGACCACGGAACTCACCTCATTTTGATCTAGCGTCAATGCTTCTCTCCATCGGGAAGCATAGCATCGCCGAAGTTACAAGGCAAGACGCGACCACGCACTTGCGCGACTGATGAGAATCGCTTTAAGCGTTCCTACGAATTGCGGCCTTCGCCTTGCGGCCAGGGGCAGTTATGACGCGACCCACACGGTAGGACGTACTATTCTCCAGCTCATCGATACGACGCTCCAATCTCTCGATCTTTTCCTCGAGCTTTTCAGCGCGACGTTCGGAAGCCGCGAGGGATTTCTCCCCTTCGCGAATCTTCCGATCTCGTTCGCGCAACCTATCCCGCGCCGCAAAGGAGACAGAATCGGCATCCATGCATTTCACGAAGGCCTCTCTGTCCGCATTGGGCATCGCCAACAACGCCCCTTTCGCATACCAGGGCAGCGAGAAATAGGTATGCCGGGCAGCTCGCTGCACACCGTAGATGAGAGAAAGCGCGCTTTGAAAGGTTTCGGGCTCAAGATCAGGAGCCGAGTCGCACAGCATTCGCATCATATCGACTCCGCACACATGGTACCCGTAGACGTTTGCGAACGACTTGGGCTTTGTCATGATGGAGTTGTCGCGCATGAAGCGCAGATAAAACGGCTCTTTCACATGGGCTGCACGACGCGCGCTCATATACGCGGCAAATGTAAAGCCATTGTCTTCGTGGATCACGGCGGGATGGAACGACATCCCCTCGCCTTCGATCAGAGAACGGCGCAAAAGATAGAGGCATGGGGATGGTTTGTAGTCGCCACTTGCCACCATGGCAGAAACAAGCTCGGGGCCTGGCACGATATCGGAATACTCCCGAGAACGCTCGTAGTAGTTGGCGTAGTCGCTGTTCTGTCGAGCGATCTCGTCGTTAAGGAAAATCGTCTTGGCATCGAACGCTAACAGGTCAAGCTCATCTGCCTCCGCACGGCATACAAGGCGCTCGTAAGCCTCCGGGACAAGCCGGTCATCGCTATCGACAAAGGAGAGATAGCGGCCCCGAGCGACAGACATACCGGCATTGCGAGCCGCACTCACCCCTTTATTCTCCTGCCCGTATACCAAGATGCGAGAATCTTCTTGCGCACAGCGAACTAGCCGATCTCGGGAGCTGTCACTAGATCCGTCATCCACACAAATGATCTCAATATCTCCGAGGGTCTGGGCGCAAAGAGAGTCAATCGTCTCCACTATATGGTTTTCAACATTATAGACAGGCACAACCACCGACACGGCAGGGTTGGTCTCTCCAGGCCTGCCTGTGACAAGCGTCGCATTGCCGCCAGAACTCGCCAACGCCTCCTCGGCCCGCATGAGCCGTAGCTGAGCGATTGCCGCCTCCAGGAAGCCTGCATTGTCAGAGGCTTTGTAAGAGGGGTACCAAGCCTTATCCCTAAAAAGTCCCAGCTCTTCCGCAGCTGGCGCTTCAAGAGCGTCAATCCCCTCTCGACGCTTATCGCAATTCCCTGTATCCTCCAACCTCTTTCTTAGGGCAGCGAGCGCTTCCGAAACAAATCCTTTCTCATCCCCTCCTTCTCCAGCATCGTGCAATACGGACTCCTCATCGTCCCTGTTTTTCAACTCGCGCTTTCGAGCAACGAGACAGGCCAGAAGCTCTCGAATATCTTCAGCGTCTCCGCGTTCCCCGGCATCCGCATGCGAGTAAGCCATGGGCAACCTCCTACAAGCCGCAACAATATGTCTTTGTCCAAGCAATCCGGGATGCACATCCAACAACTGACCAAATATCAAATCACCCCAGCATCTCCCATATTAACACGCTGTTTACGCCCGTCACTCCTGAAAATAGGGCGCGGTTCTTTGTCAAGGCATCTTCCGTCGCCATTGCCCATTGCCTATCCTCGAGGATTCGCAGCAACTAGAACAACAGTGACGCTCATACTCTCACGGTCATGCATCTTTGCACTCAAGCAAAATAAAATAACGAAAATCGTCTAGTTGTTTAGCTCTTAAGGCCCATAAAGCCGGAGAAGCGACTAGGGTTCGCTATTCGTCAAGCACTGGGGAACTCCCCCTAAAAGAGCGTCATGCATCGCCAAGCAACCTGGTGCTACACTTCTCAACGGATATGAGCTGCGCCCGAGGGAAAGGGAAACGACATGAGTTCACCACTAGCAAGGAAAGCGGCATCGGCAGCCCTGGCCGCCGCGCTCGCAGCTGGATGCGTCGGAGGAGTAGCAGCAGCCGCTATAGCTTCCGACGCGCAGCCCGCCTACGCAGCACAGACGGGCACCTGGAAGAAGTCATCCGGAAAGTGGTGGTATGCCTATCCGGGAGGCAGCTACGCCAAGTCGGGCTGGGCGAAGATCGATGGCAACTGGTACCTGTTCGACAAATCCGGATGGATGAAGACCGGCTGGCAGAAGGTTTCGGGCAAGTGGTACTACCTGAAGAGCTCCGGTTCCATGGCCACGGGCTGGCAGAAGATCGGGAAGGCTTGGTACTATCTCAAGACCTCCGGCGAGATGGCAGAAGGCTGGCAGAAGATCTCGGGCAAGTGGTACTATCTGAAGCCTGGGTCAGGAGCGATGGCTTCCAACAAGTGGATTGGAAACTACTACGTCGGATCATCGGGCGCAATGGTGGTCAATGAGTGGATAGGGGGATACTATGTTGGCCCCGATGGTAAGTGGGTAAAGAATGCAAAGCTCTTCGATAAAGAATCGGACTTCGACTATAAGCTGAGAGGAGGCACGGTCGAGATAACGGGGCTCAAGAACGAGTTCGCAATACCCACTGATGCAGTAGTTTTCGTTAAGCTCCCCAGCAGCATTCAGGGATGTCCCGTCAAGATTGCAAACGTAAGCTCTGGAAATTGCCCCAATGGCTACATGGATGTCTCTCGATGCGGAGCCCTCGAATCACTCACTTGCGTTGGAGCGACAGAAATAAACATCGGTGTGAACGATAACCTCACGAGCGTACAAATCGAAGCTTGCCCTAACTTGCTGAAGCTTGTGCTTGAAACGCCAAACCTCGAGAGATTGCACATCACTGGAACAAAGCTGCAGAATCTGGATCTAAGCCAATGTCCGAAGTTAACTTACTTACTTTGCAGCTCCAACGCGTTACGGTCTATTCAGTTTGCCAGCAACGCAAGACTCGAATGGCTCAACTGCTCAGGCAACTATCTTCGACAGCTGGATACGAGCAAAATAATCGCTATCGAAAATGGCATTTGCGGAATGATCGAGTGCTCAAGAAACGATTTCGATTCAAATACATTAAAAGCGCTCTACATATGGAGAGATTCGGGAGGGACTCTCTATATTTAGGAGGCTGCGCGGCCAATTAACGCCTAGGTGCGTACGGTACGCCTGAGCGGTGACTGTTCCACGCTACGCCGATGATGTATGTC
>OLOA01001679.1_pt1 | contig 21591 bp, 9 predicted proteins | sample 1672201 | NCBI WGS metagenome assembly OLOA01 (sample SAMEA3136658, study PRJEB25190) | human gut metagenome
ACGCTACCGCAGTCAGTTATGGAAAAAATTGCGTACCCGCGTGTTATGGATTAGCGGCATTGGCGTCAGCGGCTTGATTCTTTTAAAATTATTCGCGATTCACTCCGTGGGGGATTTGACCCCAATTTACGGCGCCTTGTTTTTCGTGATGTATCTGGCCTCGCTGGGCGGCCCGATTGTTCAGCTACTATTCGTTAACTGTGATTCGGCAATGCTCTTTTACCCATTTTATCGACAACCTAAAGCCGTTTTAAGCGGGTTTTTCTATCGATTTTGGCGGATCGTTCAGTACAACGCCGTGACAGGTGCGTTAATCTATGGTCTGTTACTTGCCCTTCAATTGGTGACACCAGTGCCGGATCACTTGAATTTCTATTTGGTTTTATTGTTAGAAGTTTGCGGGATGGTGTTGTTCTTTTCCTTTCATGATTTGTTTATCTATTACCTGCTACAGCCGTTTACGGAAGATATGGAAGTCGTGTCGCCGTTATATCGTATTTTATATTGGGTTGCGTGGGTGTTCACTCAGGTCCATCTTTCCGGCTACACTTATGCGCTTGCCATTGGGGTGATCACATGCATCTATGTGGTGGCGGGCACCATCGTGATTTATCGCGTGGCGCCTAAAACATTCCGTATTCGCTATTAAACATCGCGGTTAGATTGATGCTATCATCAATGTCAATCTGAGTTGATGGGACAAAGCTAAGCGGGTACTTTCAATGCCGATGAGTCGAGAAAAACTGATTTATCGGTATTTTTGTGTGGTTTTTTGGCCAGTTTGCACGGGCTACTTTTGATGAGCCTGACGTCGACAGCTGTTTGAACGTGTTGCAAGCGATTCCGCCAGCGGGTACAGTAGGCATAACGAAGGAAAATATTCTTCAAAAAGAATGCTAATTAGTTTCCATGAATAAATTGTTGTCAACAGGGAGGCAAAGCTGATGCTAAGTGATGAAAGGCTTCGCGGGACAGTGCTTGCAGTAGACGATGATATCGATATTCTAAGGATGTTGAATCGTTATTTTGCTGCCCGCCTTCCGACGTTTAACCTAATCACGGCCGAGTCAGGCGCGGGTGCGTTGCAACGGTTGACCAATAATCCTGATTTGATTTTGCTTGATGTCAACCTACCTGATACTGACGGCTTTTCGTTGGCGGAACGAATTCGGGCGATAACATTGGTACCAATTATTTTTCTGACCGCACGGGTGACTGATGAGGATAAAGTTCGTGGACTCGGTGCAGGCGGCGATGATTATGTGACGAAACCGTTCAGTCTTGCTGAACTTGGTGCTCGCATTAAGGCCCACTTTAGACGGGAAAGCCAACCGCAAAAACGTGCACGGATGGCGATTTTTGATCAGATTCTCATCGACTACCGCGCTAAACAAGTGTCAATTGGCGATCAAGTTTTAAGTCTTGAAAAGAAGCAATATCAACTAGTTGAGCTGTTAAGCCTGAATCCGGGGCAAGTCTTTAGTCGTGAACAGCTTTATGAAAAAATATGGGGTTATGACGCTCTTGGAGATGATCGAGTCATTACGGAACATATCCGCCGCATTCGACTTCTTTTTGATCGATATCAAGTAACCTCACCAATCGAAACCGTTTGGGGAGTGGGCTATAAATGGACAAGTTAAAGCAGCGCCTAACGCGTTTTCCAATAAAAAAAGCTTTGCTGCATCTGATTCTGATCGGCACAATTGCCGCTGCATTGGTGGTGTTGGTCTACTTGCTGATTTGGCATGTGGTGATGATGCCAATTGCAACTGCCTTGGCCAAGCGCTGGTTCATTGGCGGGATGAGCTTATACTTTGGTGGGGCAATTATTGGTAGTTTTGCCATGCTATACGCAGTCATGAATGTCACAGCCAGACTTTTTTATCGTGTGAAATTGGGGCCGCCGTTGGATCAACTACAATATGGTGTTACTCATATTCAGGCGCAGGATCTGGACTTCACACTACAGCCGACATCTGATGATGAACTCGGTCAATTAGTAGCCGCGTTTGAGGAAACGCGCCAAGCATTACGCAAGGCGCTCGAAACCGCATGGCAATTGGCTGATGATCAAAAACAAGTCAACGCCGCGTTTGCTCATGATTTGCGGACGCCGCTAACTGTCTTGCAGGGAAATCTGGAATTGTTAACGTTCAATGAAGAAGGCCAGCCACCAGATCAACATTTACTAGACGAGATGCAGCGACAGCTTGATCGGATGAACAACTTTATCAAAACGATGAGTCATGTGACCTCTATTCAAAATATTCGGTTGAATCATCATGCAATCACAGAAGCACAGGTTGAACAACAGCTTCGTTCAGAAGTGGATAAATTACCAACAGCCAAGACGATTGACTGGCAAGTTGATAGCACCCGGTCGACAGACAACAAGTTATCGGTTTCGCCAGACGCTATCCTTGAGGTGTTTGATAACCAGATCAATAATGCCCTCCGGTTCGCTAAGGCAAAGGTGGGGATTCATCTCACCTTCAATGACCAGCAAATCACCTTGCAGGTTTGCAACGATGGCCAGCCATTAACGGCAACTGAGCAACGCAAGGTCAAATTGCCTTATTTTTCAAATGATAAAGCAGCGCATCACCTTGGCGTGGGCATGTATATCTGCAATCAACTATGTGCAGCACATCGCGGTTACTTTAAAATTCAAAACCGTGAACATGCGGCGGGTGTTTGTTCGACAGCGGTTTTCGGCTATTTTGACGGCAGCGCCAAAAGCTAATGTTACCAACGATGTCAGAAAAATGCTGAAAAAAAGTATTGTTGTCAGAATCTTGTGAATTGCTTGTTAAGGTCTCCTTGTAAGCTAAAGGAGGCTTTTTTCATGGAAAAGATTAACATCGAAGGGCTCACCAAACGCTATCGCGGCAAGGCGGCGCCGGCGCTTGATCAAGTATCGCTAGAAATTGAGACGGGGATATGTACGGGCTGTTAGGCAAAAATGGTGCTGGTAAATCAACCTTGATGAAAATTCTGACCACGCTGGAGCAGCCGACAGCAGGTACGGTTGAAGTCTGCGGGGTGCCGATCAAAGCGGCAAAAGCGATTCGTCAACAAATCGGCTATTTGCCGCAAAGATTCGGCTTTTACCCCAACATGCGAGTCGTCGATGCCATGACTTATCTTGCGGTATTAGCCAATGTCCCAGCACGGGAGCAATCTCAACGAATTCAACATCTGCTCGAAGAGGTTCATTTAGCAGACAAGGCCCGCACTAAAATAAAAGCTTTGTCTGGCGGCATGTTGCAACGTTTGGGGATTGCACAGGCGCTCGTCAATCGTCCAAAAGTTTTAATTGTCGATGAGCCAACTGCTGGTTTAGATCCAGAAGAACGCATTCGCTTCCGAAATTTGCTGACAGATTTTGCAAATGAGCGCATCGTTCTTCTATCGACGCATATCGTGTCAGACATTGAGGCAACGACCAATACGATCGGAATTCTTGATCAAGGCCGGCTTTTGTTCAATGGCACAACCGATCAACTCCTATTGGCGGCAAATGGCCACGTGTTTGAAAAAGAAGTGTCAGTGGCAAAGTTAAACGAGTTTAACCGGCATCGTCGGATTACTGAGCAAGTAACGGATGGGACAATGGTTAAGTTGAGATTTTTAGCTGCCAGTCAGATCAATACCAGTGCGCAAGTTCTGCCAACGTTGGAGGAGGCTTATCTATATTTGCAGATGAAGCATGAGGAGGCCTTCTTATGAAACTATTTTGGATGGAGGTCAAACGGCAAACAACGAGCCTGACTTTTACGATTTATACCTTATTAGTGATGGCATTTGTGTTGTTAAATATGTGGCCAATGCTCGCACGAAACGTGGCGGCGTTGCCGACATCAACTAATAGCTACGACGATATCACAGCAACCGACTTCCAGACGCGCAAAACAAACGGCGTTGGCCAGTTACGATACGACTATCAGCACAATACTTACGTCACGTATCCCTTGGGGTTTGCAAAAACAGTGACACTACCAAAGGCAGATCAGGCCCGCGTTCGTAGTTTGCTGACACAAGCCAACCAAGCAGAGACACAAGCCACATTGGTGAAAGCACTGGGACAGGTGGACAGGCTGATTGGCGGACAATCGGCTTACGGTTCACAGAACATTCAGGGGTTTGCATCGCGACCGATGACAAAAGCCGAGGCACGGCAAGATCACAATCTGATTCTCACAAAAGACCGTATCAGTGGCACCTTTGCTCGACTATTTGCCGATTACGCCGGTATTGTTATGGGAATTCTACCCACCGTTGTCGTCATCGCTTATTGTTATGCTGATCGTCGAAGTCGTGCAACGACAAGTCTGCAATCGAAAATGACCAGTACTTGGCGACTAGTAGGCAGTCGATACTTAGCAAGTCTCGTGACACTTTTGATGCCGATTTTTTTGATGGGAATCGTCTTAACCATTCAAATCGCTCTGCATTATCAAGGGTATCAAATCGATTATCTCGCGTTCTTCAAAATGACCGGACTGTGGTTATTGCCAACAGTGATGGCTAGCAGCGCAGTGGGCTTTTTAAGTGATGCGCTTTTTGGCAATTTTCTCGGATTCGTGGTGCAGATTGGTTGGTGGTTGAGCACGATGATGATTGGTGCGCGGCAAGTTGCTGGCAATTATGGCTGGTTGCTGATACCGCGACATAATTCACTGCATAACGTTGCCTACTATGAGGCTCATCTACCAGAATTACTGTTTAATCGGTTAACCTATGCCGCGCTCGCCATTGGTTTTATTTGCTTAGCGGTGGTGTTGTTAAATCTTCAGCGAGGAGGAAAATTTCATGCCATCAACTTTGAAACGCTTGGTCGGGTTAGAACTCAAAGCCAACGAGTGCAGCACTAGTTTGATCGTGCTTGGGTGTGGCCTGCTCATGCCGGTTGTTTTTACGATGACGCCAAGCAACTTAGCGCAGGCTGCCATGCCGGGCGAGTTGTTTCTGCCACTGCTGACCATTTTTGCTTTTGGCAGTCTGTTTTTACCAGAACAAACGGTCGAGATTGGCGCAGTCATTAATAGCAAGCAAACGCAACTCTGGTGGCTTTATCTGTTGCGATTCATTTGGTATGCGGTGGTACTGGCGATGCTGGCCACAGTATTGATCGGCGTTTATGCTTTTTTGAATGTTGGGGTCAATCTGCTCATACTTTGGTTCGACTTTGTCGTCAAAATTTTTTTAGTTGGGAGCATCACGGTTTTGAGTTACAGCTTATTGCGATCGCTGGCAGTCGCGTATCTCTTGCCAACAGCGTATTTTGCATTGTGTATCGGTTATCGCTATTTAGGCGCGGTGAATATCATGACGTTCATGCGTCATCGGGCAGTGTCTGACAACTGGATTCAGTTGCTGCTAGCTGGACTATTTTTGGCGATCAGTTTTCTGAGTTTGAAAAGTCGACCGGTTCGGGGATGACAGGAAAAAAGTTTGACAGCTAGTTGGTGCTTTAGTGCTCGAGTTAGTGGTGGGAAGGCGGCGATTGGAAATTGTGCGATAGACAGGCAAAGAGCTTCATGCCGGTTGCTGCTGGCATGAAACTCTTTGTTAGTGTTTGTTGATTCGGTGATTTGTCTTGATGCTGTTAACTGACTGATTAGTTGCAATTAGTTTTTTTCATGTTTCTTTTTACTCGTCAGGCCGATGCTTAGCGCAAAGACCATACCAAGGAGGGCGATGCCTAGAGCTTGCAACCAATGACTGTTTTGCATCCCCATTGGTGGTAGGACTTTCGCAGCTGCTTTAGTTGAATGGACTGATTTTGCCAGTGTTTTTTCTTTTGACTCTTTTTGTTTGAGAGCCGACGTTTTTTGATCCAAAGGCGAGGCGGGTTCCGCATCCTTAACAGTTTCTGCTTTGAGACCTTTTTGAACAATAAGGATTGTGTCATCCTCTTTTTCAACTATATTAGATTTCGGATCTTTTTGACGCGTCTTGCTGATGGTTTCCTCGTCATCAGTCACTTTGGATTTCGGATTTTTCTCGATAGCAGTCGGATTTTCCTGGTTATCTTTGTCCGACTTTTGGTCGATTACTTTTTGATCAACGTTCGGTTGGACGGGATTGTCTTCGGTTGAAGGCGTTGGTTTAGTTGCTTCAATCGAAATAGTAGGTTCGTCGGGTTGCGATGTTGCGTCTGTTGACGAATCCGTGGTGTCAGGGTGATTGGTTGCATGGTTTGAGCTCTCGACTTCAGTTTTAGTCAGCGTGTTTTGGCCAGATGTTGTCGTTGCAGTGCCGAACTCCGCCGTATCGTCGCTTGTTTTAGCTGGTGCGATGGTCTCAGACGAAACCTTCTTGTCGTCAGTTGCTGGTGTCACGGTTGTTTTCGAGGTGTCGATTTGGGTGTTTTGCTCACTTCCCGTTGTGAGTGTTTCGACCGTTGATCCAGTGGTTGTGTTGTCACTTGATGGGGTTGCCTTTGGATCAACTTTGGACTCAGCAGCAGAATCTTTGCCAGCCTGTGAGTCACTGACGGATGTTTCCCCGATATCGGGGTGATGGCTCTCGGTGTTTTCGACATCGACGCTTTCCGTTGTGGCTTTCGGCGCTTTGTCAGCAGTTGGTGAGGCTGTCGCTGGCGTGATGTCGGAATTAACGGCACGATCTTTGTCAATTGCTGGGTCAGTGACAGGTGACGGGGTGTCAGTGGACTTATGGCTTTTGACTTTTTCGACTCCGGTAGTTTCCGTGACCGTTTCAATGGCCTTGTTATCAATTGATGCGATTGTCGTTGCGTCCATTTCCGACTTAATGGAATTATCTTCGCTTGCCTTCGGGTCTGCGGCAACTGTTGCAATGGTACCAGCTGCAGCCTCTCGATTGTCTTCGGCTTTAGCCTCTTCCACGGTTGTTTCATCGATGTTGTCTTCGTTTGGTGTGATTGCTGATGCGTTTGATTCTGACTTAATGGCACGATCTTCGTCTGTTTTCCGGTCTGAAACGGTTGGTTCGACATCATCGGATTTGTTACTTTTATCATGTTCACCTTTGGCGTCTTCCGCGACTGTTTCACCGACCTCGGTTTTACTTGGCGCGGTTGCCTCTGATTCAATTTCTGACTTAGTGGCACGATCTTTAATCGGTTTCGGATGAGTGACCGTTGCTTCAACCACATTGACTTGATTGTCTTTTTCATCTTCGGTTGGTGTGTTTTCCTTTGTTATTTCAGTGGCTGTGGCCGTGTTGCTGCTTGGCGTGGTTGCCACTGATTCAATTTCTGATTTAACGGTACCTTCATTGTCATCTTCTGTGTCAGTAACAGCTGATTCAACAGTATCGGTTTTATTACCCTTATCATCTTTGACATCGGCATTTTTCGTTGCAGTCCCAGAAGATGTCGCCGTGTTATCACGTGGCGCGATGGCTGTTAAATCTATTTCGGACTTTACACCACTGTTTTTGGCCATAGTCGGGGCGATATTCGTTTCAGCAGAATCAGATTTACTGCCTTTATCATTTTCGGTTTTGCTATCTTCCATGGCTGCTTCAACAGCTTTGTCGTTACTTTGCGAACTTGCAGCTGAATCGATTTCTGGCTTAACGGCACTATTTTTGTCAGTCGTTACATCAGTGATAGCCGGTTGGGTGTTGGCGGATTGATGACCTTCCTTTTCAGCAATTTTATCGTTTTCTATGGCCGCCTCAACAGCTTTGTCGTTACTTTGCAAACTTGCGGCTGGATCGGATTTAGGTTGAATAGCACTATCTTTGCTTGTCGTGAGGTTTGTGACAGTTGGTTCGTCGTCATCAGTTTTATTGCCTTTGTCCTCATTGACTGTGGTTTCTGTTGCGGTCTCAACTACTTGACTGTCAGGTAGTGAGGTCGCTGTTGGATCAACTTCCGACTTAGTGGGGCTCTCTTTGTTCGTCGCCGGATCAGTGTCAGTAGGGGCAGCGGTTCCTGGTGTGTTGTCTTTGGTGTTTGTTGCTTCAGTGGCTTCGGCGTCAGAATCAACGCCCTTAGCGTGATTCGGCATCGTTGTGGCTGCATTAGGACTGTTATCAACTGGATTTTCATCAACACCTGTTGTTACTGATGCTGGTGTTTTTGTTGCCGTGTCACCGTTTCCGTCACTTTGAGCTTCCTTTGATGTATCTATTTCGACAACGGGGTTACTTGTTTCAACCTTGCTGTCTTCCGGATTGACCATCGTTGGTTCGGTGCTTGGCGTCACCTCAGTTTTTTCATCGCTGGATGATGTTGTGACCGGTGCTTCACCTGCATCATTCTTGGGTGTTTGATCTTGTTGTTCAGGAGTAATTTCTAGTTCATCCAAGGATTCTTCCTTGAGAAGTTTTGGTATCTTAGTGACGTTGAACGTTTTCGTTACCATGTTGCCAACCTGATCAACTGCCTGCAGGGTAATGATATTGAGGCCATCGGTTAATTGATAGGTTTCGTCAAATGATGCTGCACCATATGGGTTGTACCCGTTTGTAAGTTGATTCGGCGTGGCCGAAGATTGATGTGCATTGAAACCCGCCAGATTTTGCTGCGTGAAGATGTTGTTACCGTTGCTATACAAACGATAGCCGCCGATATTGTCAGTCACACTCCCCTTAATTGAAAAAGTGTCAGCGTCCGTGGTGACAAGGTAGGTTCCATCATCGTCAATTTTCATTGAATCAGCATCTGAAAGCTCCAGTGTCGGCAAGGTTGTATCCATATAAAGCAACAGGAAGCCGCCATTGGTCTTCTCTTTACCGTCTTTATCGAGAGTTGTGAGGACATAGCCAATATTCCGCTCCTCAGTCGGGTTGCATGGCATGGTCATACTGAAAGAACCATCTGCTGCAAACGTCACTTCATTTTGAGGATCATTTTGTCTCGGGGTGACAAAAATGCGTAACTTACTGTTTTTCGGATCAGATACCTTGCCACGAAGCGTGAGGGTCTTAAGCTTGGCGTCGTAGAAAGTGCTGGCGCTGTCAATGCCTACCAATGTTCGTTTGTTATTGTTCAGGTCAAGAAATGCAATGCCGTTGATGAACTTTCCCTTTGTGGTGATTGGTTTTGAATAGTCGGCACCCGAAATCACCTTGGCACGGCCCATCACGGTAGCTTCGTCATCAAACGGGTCGGTTTTAGTCTTTTCGTTAGAGTATCCAGTGTATTTTTTGGAAGTGAAGATGACGAACTCAGCAATACTAGGTGATTGAATGAAATCACCAAACCCATCTTGGGCTAATGCAGTGATGCTAAGGCGGGCATAAGGATACCCAGTCGCATCAACTTTAAAAGTGACTGTCCCGGTCGTTTTATCAAGATTTCCTAAATAATCGCGTCCACTTTTACTGTCAGTCGCGGTGACGATAAAATCTTGTCCCGCGGGCACCATCGCTTGAACCGTATAGATGCTGTCTTTGGTTGCCGCTTGGTAGAGGCCATCTGGTCGGATGATGTTATCAGTGCCAATTGGAAGCGACCAGCGTACTTGCGGCCAAATGAATGGCGGATCAACTTCCTTATTTTCACCATTGATTGCTTGAATGGAAGCTTCAGAACGATTACCTGCGAGGTCTGTGATGGTCAGCATGAGCTTGCCATCTCCTTTTTTCAGAAGGACAAGCTGTTCATCGCTTAGCTGATAACTTAACGTTCCTGAGGTTGATTGATTGTCGTGATTTAAAGGAATGCCATAGGTTGCGGAACCGATGGTGAGTTTGGCTTGACTATACGCGGTGAAACCCACGCCTTGGTCGCTATAGTCAGCCGTTAGCTTGCCGTCTGAGTAAGCCAAATTGGATAGCGTCGGTTTAATCATATCGACGGCCACTGGTAAGCTCATGGTTTGCATGTTATTTTCGCCTGGTGTATAGGTCATACCGATCAGACGATAGGTGTAAATACCATCCTTTGCAGGCACCATTTGACCGGTGGTTTGATCATAGACTTGACCGTCCCATTTGAGCTTATCAGGATTCAGAAACATTGAGATTGATTTGGCAAGATCAGCATTGGTAGTGCTGCCGACCTCAAGGAAAGACTTGGTGGTGTCAGTTTCTTGATCAATGACCCGCATTACTTTGTCATCTTGATCTAAAATCTGTGCAATCACTTGTTTAAGATTTTGCTTGGTGAAGACATAGGGGGTGATGGTGTCAGAAATGCCATCGCCATTTGGTGAAAAAGCGACTTTGTTGTTCTGAACTTTGGCCCCAATCGTTTGCCAAGTGAAACCATTCGTTGGGTTATTGACTAGCTCGCTCAGCGATGTTGGATCGGTAATGCCTAATGGATTGTGGTTGTTATCGACAAGGTAGCCACCTTTAAAGATACTGCCTTCTTCGTTTGCGGGCTTGTCGAACACGGCCTCATCGTTGGTGGAACCATAATATCCCATGTAAGGAACCGAAATGGATTGACGGTCATCGGCGGCTTTGAATTTGATAAAGCCTTCTACCACTTGATTTAATTTAACCGTGTCATCAAGCGAAAGGGTAAAGGTGATCTTTTTGGATGCTCCGGCATCAAGCGTGAAAGTTGGCGTAGCAGTTGTGAGGGTGGCACCAGACAATGTGCGATCATGAACGGTTTTGTTGTTGGCGGTGTCAATCACTTCGGTAGCAGGTTGGCCAAGATCAAGCGTGTACGTTTGCTGATCGGTACCGCGATTTTCCACCGTAATGACGAATGATTTGCTACCGGTGAATTGTTGTAATGAAACAGAACCTGCATCATCGGTGCCTTCTGCACTGACCGTCAAATTTGCAGCTTTTGCAACATCGATTTGACCTGCGCCTTGACGCCGAGGAGAGATGATTTGTCCAGGGTAATTGATATCGAGTATTGGGTTAGCGGCATTCATCAAGGCTAGTTTCACTGCCTTTACGAGTTGCGCACCAGTTAAGTTTGTACTGCGTTTCAGATTTTGCATCACCAGTAAGCTGGCACCGGTAACATAGGCATTTGCCTGTGAAGTGCCGCTCACTTTTCCAAGTCCATCATTCAGTAAGGTAGAGGCAACTTTTTCACCAGGTGCTGTGATATCGGGTTTTAATTTGTAGGATGCTGTTGGTCCCCATGAAGAAGCGGATATCAAAGCGGCCTTAGGATCCAGAACATCGTTTCCGGCAGCAACCGCCATAGCTGATGGCGTTGCGCTAGGTGTCGTCAAAGTTGAAGCATTGGCAGGGTGATAACTGGTTGTGATTCCATTTGAAGCGGACTTGTCGTAAATACCACCGGCGTGACCATTATTGCCGGTAGCTACTGTCACAAAAACACCATGATCGGTTGCAAATTTAATGGCTGCCTGTCCTTCAGCGGTAGGATCATCAATATCAACGCCCATGCCAAAGGAGATATTGATGGCATTCGCACCTAAGTCCACTGCATCATAGATGGCCCGCGCGGCATTATTGAGTGAGTCAGAACTGGACTTGCCTAGTATTTTCATGCTGAGAAGTTGGGCTTCCGGCGCAATTCCAGTTACATATTTCTTTGAATCACTAGATTGACCATTAGCAGCGATGATACCAGCGAGATGTTGACCGTGATTACTCGTGTCAAATTTTAGATTTTCGTTGACGTTCTTGGTGTAATCGTAAAAGAATGGGATCTTTTCATTGACATAATCGCCATAGCCATGACTTGCAGTGAATGCTTTGATTTGATCCTCTGAAAGTGCAGCCGTTTTGGCATCGCTGAGTCGAAAGTCTTGATGTGGCTCAACACCTTGATCAATAACGGCTGCCACCATGCCTTGACCCTTGATATTTTGATCCCAGAGAGGTTGAACATTGCCTTTAGTTAGACTGGCTTTGTTTTCTGGGTTGGATGTTGGGGCTGGTTTTGCAATTGGAGCTGGTTTTGCTGGGGCTGCTGGCGCCTTTTGTGCTGGCTGGCTAACTGTTTTTTGAGCAGTTTTGGTATTGGTTGTTGCCGGGGTGGAGGGGGTGACCGATGTCGGTTGAGTAGGTTGTTTTGCCTTAGCCGATGCTTCTGGTTTAGCCTGTGACGCTACTGGTGCTGGGGTAGCAGGTTTCGCAGTGGCTGTCGGCGTTGCACTTGCAGCTGTTGTTGTTGGGGTGTCGGCTGAGGACGTTACTTGTCCAGTGGTCGTGGATGCTGGCTTGCTGGCAGGTGAGTCAGCAGCTGTCGCGGTCGGTGCTGCTTGTTTTGATTCTGTTTGGGTTGTCGTTGGTGGGGCAGCGGCGTCAGCAGAAACACCTTGAGCAGGTTGCATCATCAGAAAACTCGCTGCACCAAAAGTCACGATGGCACTGTAGACCCAATGTCGCCCTGACTTATACATTTTGTAGCGGCGCTTTTCCTGTGAAAATGGCTTGACTCTGTTCATTTTTATTTCCTCCAATGGTATTTAAAGCAGTCGTTTGTAACCGGTGCCATCAGCGATATGTGCGTCAATAAGTGATCCAGTGAATCCTTGTTTGTAATTTAACCCGTTATAAAACTAATGTCAATCATAAGGCGTAGAAAATTAACCCGGTTTAACGTTTTATTTAGTTATTACTGTAGGAGGTGAATAATTAAACAATTATAAAAATATTCAGATGGGTGTTTAACGAAATGGCTAGATTTATTTAACGATGAATAATCATAAAATACACGAATCAACTAAATTATTTGTGTGATATAGATGGATACCATATGCGTGTATCTATGAACAAACGCTTGTTTTATGACAGGCGTTGAGCGAACTTTTAAATGCTTTCAATCATACAGAATAAAAATCAATGCCTTCAATCAAAAATTGGGTTCAATATCAGGTTCACCGTTACGAAAAAATGCTAAGTACTGTTTCCAGCAATTAGCATTTTCTCTTGGCTGAGGTTGAAGGAATACTGAACACAATAGTTTTTGTGGACGGCTTTCCCTTGTTTAAGAATTGACCTTGTTTTTCTCGCGTTTCTTCTTATCAGTGACAACTATCCCTAGCGTTGTCATCAGGCTGATGATGATGACCCCTAGAATTTGCAAGGCATTACGATGCGAATTCGCCATTTGTGGCAACTTGGAGCTGACACCGGATTGAGCGTCGTTTCTGGTACTCATGGCAGGTGTTGGGGCTGCGTTGATTTTGGTGGCTAGGTCATTGTCAGTGGTAGCATTTGGTACAGTGATCTTTGGAGCATCCTTGTCGCCACCATTAGCGGTTGATTCAAAGGAATCCTTTCGCTCGGTTTTGATGGCAGCGTGCGCACTGACTTCCTTTTCATTATTTTTGTCGTCTTTAAATGCTCTCTTAGCTTTTGGTTCAGTGGTCAGTTCTGTAATTGCTGATTTAATGCCCTCTTTACTAGGCATTTTTTTCTTCCCATTTTCTGTTAAAACAGAAGCGAAGGCAGCTTCAATGTCGATCTTCTCGTCTGCGGTTGCCGTCAGAGCGGTATGACTGGCGTTAACTTTGTCACTTGAGTCTGTGTCCGCTGCTGAATCATGAGCTTCATGAATGACCGCTTGCGAAGAAGTCTCAGGTTTAGCAGCTTTTTCTTCGTTGATATCGCTGCTATCTTGAGGTGCTTTGTCATTGAGAACCGCTGTTTTCACGTGGGTATCTTTGACTTCAGTGTCAGTCACTACTGAAGATGAATCATTTTTAGGGGTGGTATCGTCATCAAAAGAGACATTACCTTGAGCGTCTTCGATACTGTCAACAGCTGGTTTCACATCATTGGTGTCTTCAATTGCCTTATCATCATTGGGGGTCACTTCACCTTTAGATGCTTCGGTTTCGCTAAGGGCTTCCTGCAAAGAAATATCACTTGTAGCATCGTTGTCCTCGTTTGAAGTCACGCTGTCTTTAGACATTTTGGCATCACTAAGGACCGCTTCAAAAGAAGTATCTTCATCACCATCCGAAGTTGTCTCATCCCCAGGTTCCTTGGCTTCACTGAGGATTCCCTCTGCCGAGATATCGTTTTCAACATCTTTATCTCCGTCTGGGAAAATGTTTTCGTCAGATTCTTTGGCTTCGCTAAGGACTGTTTTCGAGGAAGTGGTCTCTTCGCTGTCGTTGCCGCCATCCGGGACTAAGTCATCTTTAGCTTCTTCAACTAAATCTTCGTCAACGACATGTTCTACAAAGGCATCTTCTGCAGAATCTTTGACTTCACGATCTTCACTTTGAGGATCCCGCGTATCATCAGAAGCCATTACAGCACTAGCGTCAGTCACGCCGTCGCCGTCATTAGCCGATTCCGTGCTTGAAATTTCAGGACTATCCGTCACCGTTTGATCTTCGAGATCAGACTCAGTCGGTTCAGAATTTTCCGTTACAGCAACTTTCTTGATCTTGAACACTTTGACGGTGCGGTTGCCGACTTGATCGACGGCTTCCAACCTGACAATGCTCGTACCAACGGGCAAAATATATCCGCGCTTAAACGGCACCGGGTCATATGGGTTCGATCTGTTTGCGCCTGCCTCAGCTGTTGCCGCCGGTTGATGGATGTTGAAACCAGCACGAGCATGCTGGGTGAGGACATTGCTGCCGTTACTGTAAAGCCGATAGCCATCAACGTTATCGTCAATGGTGCCTTCAAGGGTAAAAATATCGGCACTGGTTTCGGCGGTGTAGACCCCGTTTGCGTCAACGGTCATGCCATCTGTGTCACTCACGGTCAATGTTGGTGGTGTTGTATCTAAAATGATTTGAAGGAAGCCGTCAGTGGTCACTTTCTGACCAGTTGCGTTAATGGTCGTTAAGGCATAACCGACGTTCTTTTCTTCAGTTGATTTGAAAGGAACCGTGACGTCAAACGAACCATCTGCTGCGAGGATTGCCCGATTTTGCGGGTCACTCGGATTCGGCGTGGCAAAAATCTGCAAGTCGGTATGCGAAGGATCTTTAATTTTTCCTCTGATGTGAAGCAGTTGATGCTCGGCATCGTAGCAATGACTGGCTTTGTCGACACCTACTAAAGTCAAGCTGTTGTCGTTCAGATCGGTAAACATCAAACCGCTTGTTGGCATGGCGCTTAGCAAGTTGTCCGAGAATTTCCGCCCCGGCAATGGTTCGGCACTGCTTAATCGCGTTGCAGCGTTTTTGGCCGTTGCTTCGTCATCAAAGCTTTCAGTTTTGGTGTTGTCATTGCTATAAGCGCCAGCGTCAGGATCGTGGAAAACCAACAGCGAAGGAATAGCCGGTGATCTGATGAAGGTTCCGAATTGTGGCTCATAAAGCGCATAAACGTCTAGGTTGGCATAGAAGTAGGGGTTTTCAACATCGAAAGTAGCGATGCCGGTGGTTTGGTCGCTTCTTTCAACATAGACATTGCCGGTGACACTATCTTTTAAAACGACAAGATAATCACCATCTTTAGGCACCATCACTCGAACCGTGTAGTTGTCATCTTTGGTTCTGATTTCATAATTGCCATCCATTCTGAGTCCGTTACCATGAACAATCGGAATTGACCAGCGAACTTGTGGCGTCGGCGTGGTGTCCACTTCTGGCAGATACTCGCCGGCAACTGCTTGAATCGTCTGACGGCTGCTGTTGCCGGCCAAATCGGTGATTGTCAGCGTCAGTTTGCCATCGCCTGCTTCCAGCGCGTCAAGTTGATCGTCGCTTAGCTGATAGGTCACGGTACCGGTGTTTTTAGTTCCATCATTGCCAAGAGGGACTTCATAGGTTCGCAATCCGATGGCCAATACTGCGGCGCTATATTGGGTGAAGCCGACACCTTGATCTTCGTAATTGAAGGTGATGTCGCCATTGTCATAAGTGAAGTCCGTGATCGTCGGTTTGACGGTATCAATCGCAACTGGGAGATTAATACCTTGCCGATTTCTTATCCCAGCAGTGTAGGTGGTGCCAACAAACTGGTAAACATAGCGACCATCTTCGGCAGTCACCAACTTGCCTGTTGCTCGATCATAAACTTTACCGTCCCATTTGAAACCATCAGGATGGCGCCGCATGCTATCAGACAAGGTTAAATCCGTATTATAGTTAGTATCTTGCACGTAATGTGACTTAGCGGTGTCATTTTCAAGATCAATGACGCGGACAAGATGACCGTCTGTGTCTAGAATTTGGGCGGCGACCTGTTGAAGGTTTTGTTTAACAAAAATGCGCGGGATGACGGCATCTGAAACCCCATCGTTATTGGGAGAAAATGCCACTTTATTGTCTTTTGCAGAGGCGGCAACGGTTTCCCAATTAACGTGATAACTACCGCTGTTAACAATGTCGCTTAAGGTGAGCGGATCGGCAATGCCCAGTGGGTAATTATTTTCATCAAGCAAATAGCTGCCTGTAAAAGTACTTCGACCTTCATTAGCAGCATTATCAAAGACGACTTCTGCATTGGTTGAGCCATAAAAACCCATGTAAGGCATGGAAATGGATTGACTGTCGTCCGCAGCTTTGAAGGAGATGAAGCCTTCAATGACTTGATGCAGCCGGACAGTTTGATCTAGGGTCAACGTGAAGGCCACGGTTTGTGACGCGCCTGCTTTCAAAGTGAAAGTTGGCGTTGCAGTTGTTAGCGTCGCACCTGGCAAGACAACAGCATAAATGCCATTAGTGTGGGCGGTGTCAAAGGTTTGCGTGAGGGGATGGCCGGGCACAACCGTATAAGTTTGACCGGTTGTGCCGTGGTTGGTCAACGTGATAGTAAACGTTGGTGCTGCCTCGAATTGTTGCAAGGAAACGGAACCGGTTTGATCAGTACCTTCTGCCGTCACCGTTAAACCGCTGGCTTTGGCGACATCAATTTGACCAGCCCCTTGACGTCGTGGTGAGACAAAGTTGCCCGGATAATCATGATCCATCATAGGGGTAGCAGCATTCATGAGCGCTAATTTGACAGCTTTGACGAGTTCAACACCAGTTAGCTTAGTTGTTTGCTTGAGATGCTGCATAACGAGTAAGCCAGCACCTGCTGCATAAGCACTGGCAGCCGCGGTGCCGCTCTTGGTCGCTAACGCGTTGTTTTTGCCAATCGAGACGGATTTTTCACCAGGTGTCGTGAGATCTGGTTTCAGTTTATAGTCAGTAGTGGGTCCCCAAGACGAGTTATACGCCATGGCGGATTTAGTACCCAGCGCTGAATTTTCCGAAGCAACAGTGAGGGCACTAAGGCCGCCACCTGTCAGCGAAAGCGTGCTATTATTTGTCGTGATATAACCAGCCGTAGTGCCGCCGGGGACGGAGGTGCCGTGAATCGCCATGGCATTACCGTTGTTACTTGTAGTTTTGATGACAAGAACGCCATGATCGGTAGCAAATTGAATCGCCGCTTGATCTTCAGCAGTGGGATCTTCAACATCGACAGTCTTGACCAGCGATAGATAAATCACATCTGCACCTAGCGCGACCGCGTCATACACCGCACGGGCAACGTTATTTGTGGTCAGTGATTTTGCTTGGCCCAAAACCTTCATGCTTAGGATCTGTGCTTCCGGCGCGACCCCGAGGATATAGCGGCCATCTGGTCTTTCTTGTCCATTCCCGGCGATAATGCCGGCTACTTGTTCACCTTGAATATGATTATCTAAATGCAGATTAGTATTGCTATTGGTGGTGTAGTCATAGAAAAAAGGCAGCTTGTCATTGAGATAGGTACCATAGCCGTGACTAGCAGCAAAGTCGGCAATGGTTTCTTTTGAAATCTTGGCCGTCGTGTTGTCGCTTAGTCGCAACATATCATGCGGTTCAACGGCGCTATCAATGACGGCAGCAACCATGCCTTGTCCTTTAATATTTTCATCCCAAAGCGGTTGCACATTCCCTTTGGTTAAAACGGCCTGATTAATCGGTGGTTTGGCTGGCGCAGGTGTTGGCTTTGTTTGGACCGCAGATCGCGGAGCAGCGGTTGGCGCCATGACTGGTGACGCTGGTGTTTCAACAGGCACAGTGACTTTAACTTTATCGGTTGCAACAGGTGCAGTTTTTGGCGTAGCGGTTGGTGTTGCTGATACGATCGATGCGGCATGGCTGTCAGACGCTGCCTTCGAATAGTCAGCCGGTTTTGTTGAAGGCGCTTCGACTTGATTGGCCGCTGATGTTGGCTGAGTTTCAATTGCGGGGGCCGCTGGTTTGTCAACTCTGGGCTGGGGGTTATCAGTGGGAGTCGGTGATGCGGTAACGGGCTGTTTGTCTTTGAGTTCGGTATGCGATTTGGCAAGCGTCGTCGCGCTGGCAGTCGGTGATGCTTCATCAGCAAAAACGGTTTGCGTTGGCTGAAACATCAGAATGCCAGCTCCGCCTAAAACAGCAATGGCACTATAAATCCAATGCCGTCCCGCCTTATACATCTTATAGCGGCGTTTTTCCTGTGAAAAGGGATTCAGTTTGTACACGTTATTTCCTCCGGTAGTCATTAAAACAAAATCTTGAAAAGTGAGTTGTAGCAGCTCTAGAGAAGCGAGTGTCTTGCTCATTTTCTCTCATGTCTGTAATTTATCCTGAGATAAAACTAATGTCAACCATTAGAAAAATAAAATAAATTGGTTTTAGTATGTTAGCTAGTTGTTAAAATAAACAATTCGCATTATATTAATTGACTTTTAATCGACAATTGAATTTCTAAATAACTGAGGATCTTAAAGGTTATTTAGCAGCATTTAAAAATTGAATTATCGGTAATATCTGCGGACACGATCAGTTGAGAAACGGCCTGACACGCAAGTTCAATAACCGTATTTTCACGCATGTAATTTTTTTAAGTCGCTGAGCCGATTTTTGGCGAAAAGAAATAAGTCTGTCGATTTCAACCAACACCGTGAGCTTTTCGATACTTGGCAACCCCGTAACCGTCTGGCTTGGCGTATAATGAGCGTAATCTTACAATTCGAGGAGGAAATTATGACTGAAGCAACGCATTTTTATCAGGCATTTCAACCGGCACATTATGAGCTTTACTTGGCTATTAACCGGGCAAACAAAACGATTACCGGGAAAACAACGATTACTGGTGAGGCGAAGCAAACCGCGATCGCTCTTCATCAAAAGTATCTGAAGGTGAGTGTCCTTCAGGCCGATGGTCAGGATGTACCGTTTACGATTGATGATCCTGCAGAAGCGATTCGCATCACTTTGCCCCAATCCGGAAAGGTGACGCTGACGATTGACTACACGGCACCATTGACGGATACCATGATGGGGATCTATCCGTCTTATTACGAAGTTGATGGAGTCAAAAAGCAGATTATTGGGACACAATTTGAGACAACCGCTGCCCGTCAGGCTTTTCCAAGCGTTGATGAACCTGAGGCCAAGGCGACATTTGATTTGGCTATCAAATTCGACGAACAGCCGGGTGAGACGATCATCAGCAATATGCCGGAAATTCGCGAAGAAAATGGTGTGCATTACTTTGACACCACCGTGCGGATGTCGACTTATCTGATCGCGTTTGCTTTTGGCGATCTGCAAAATAAACAAACCACGACTAAGAGTGGTGTGAAGATTGGCGTTTTTGCTACCAAGGCTCACAAACCAAACGAGTTAGACTTTGCTTTGGACATTGCCAAGCGGTCGATTGAATTCTATGAAGACTTCTATCAAACCCCATACCCATTGCCGCATTCTTGGCAGTTGGCACTACCGGACTTTTCGGCTGGCGCGATGGAAAACTGGGGATTGGTCACCTATCGTGAAGCGTTGCTGACGATTGATCCGGACAATACCTCCCTCGAAACCAAGCAACGCGTGGCAACGGTGATTGCGCACGAATTGGCCCATCAATGGTTTGGCGATTTGGTAACCATGAAGTGGTGGGATGATTTGTGGTTGAATGAAAGTTTCGCCAACATGATGGAATATGTCGCAGTGGATGCCTTGCAGCCTGATTGGCATATCTGGGAAGCTTTCCAAACCCTTGAAGCACCAATGGCCTTGCAACGTGATGCAACAGATGGCGTGCAATCGGTTCACGTGCAGGTGGAAAATCCCGCCGAAATCGATTCCTTGTTTGACAGCGCCATTGTTTATGCAAAAGGTGCGCGGATGCTTGTCATGGTGCGAGCACTGATTGGCGACGATGCGCTTCGGGCTGGCTTAAAAGCTTACTTTGAAGCTCACAAGTTTGGCAATGCAGCCGGCGCTGATTTATGGACGGCATTAGGTAAGGCGTCGCATCTGGACGTTGGCAAAATTATGCAGTCATGGTTGGAGCAACCGGGCTATCCAGTTGTCACTGCAGCTGTGGTGGACGGCAAGCTGACCTTGTCGCAACAGCAATTCTTCATTGGTGCTGGCAAAGATGTCGGCCGCCAGTGGCAGATCCCGCTGAATAGCAACTATGCTGTGGCACCCCAAATCTTTGCCGAGAAAAAGGTTACGCTTGGCGACTATGCGCAATTACGCAAGGAAAATGGCAAACCATTCCGCGTCAATGTTGGCAACAACTCGCATTTCATTGTTCAGTACGATGAACAATTGATGACCGATATTCTAGCCAATGTGGATCAGCTGAATGCGATTGACCAGCGGCAGATTATCCAAGACCTGCGGCTGCTAGCTGAGGGTCGTAAGAATTCATACGGCAATATTGTGCCATTGCTGCCGCGGTTTGCTGCGAGCCACAGCGCGATTGTCATGGATGCTTTGTTCCGCGTAGCTGGCGACTTGAAGAAGTTTGTAGCACCTGATTCAGACGCTGAAAAGCAGTTACAGGCATTCTTTGACAAGCTCAGTGCTGGTCAGCTTGATCGCCTTGGATGGACGCCAAAAGCTGATGAAAGCATTGATGATCAGTTGACCCGTCCATACATCCTGAGCATGGCGTTATATGCTAAGAATCCAGACGCGATTGCGCAAGGACATGAGTTGTTTACAGCTAATCAAGCACAATTGGTTGCTTTGCCAGCTGACATCCGGATGTTCGTTTTGGAAAATGAAGTGAAGCATTTTGGCAATGCAGACTTATTTGATCAGCTGCTAAAATCCTACACGCAAACGACAGATTCCAGTTATAAAGCTGATATTCTGGCAGCGTTGACCAGTACAACTGATCCAACGCAAATTGCCAAATTGGTTGATAAGTTTGAGGATGCGGACACGATCAAGCCACAGGATCTGCGTTCATGGTTCCGCGGGGTTCTGAATAACCATGCTGGCGAGCAAGCTGCTTGGGATTGGCTCCGTAATGAGTGGCGGTGGCTTGAAAAGACTGTTGGCGGCGATATGGAATTCACGACCTACATCACGGTGATCGCCGGCGTTTTCCGCACACCGGAACGATTGACGGAGTTCAAGGCCTTCTTTGAACCAAAGCTGCAAACACCGGGTCTGACGCGGGAGATCACTATGGACACCAGTGTGATTGCCAGTCGCGTCAGCCTGATTCAAGCTGAGCAACAGGTTGTGCAAGCTGCTGTGGCAGAAGCTGTTAAGTAAAAATTTTTAATTCAATATCTAAAAACCGTCACTTTGAAAATAGGTGGCGGTTTTTCTGTGTGACATGCAGGAACATAACTTATAACTGACGAATAAGGGCGAATAACTATCCGTATTGGGCAGTATTGCGAAAAATATCATAAGTTGTTTGACTTTTCTGTTTCATGAATAATTTGATGGGGTATGAAGACACCAGTGCCAAGGCGGAGCAATCGTAGGCCAGATGGGGCTCAGCCGTGCAAACAAC
>OLOA01001686.1_pt1 | contig 21554 bp, 16 predicted proteins | sample 1672201 | NCBI WGS metagenome assembly OLOA01 (sample SAMEA3136658, study PRJEB25190) | human gut metagenome
CGGCCGAAGGCCGCCAAACCCCGGCGAGGCCGGGGTGCCCTGCGGGCCGTAAGCTTGCGGGCCGCGCAAACCGGTCGGAAGGCAGAAAAAGCGACCCTGTGATGGGTCGCTCTTTTGGCGCGGGGGAAAATTATTCGGCTACTACAATGGGGGCGTCAGGGGCGTTCTTGCGGACGCTCTCAATGCCATTGAGACAGCTGGCCTTGGCCTTGTAACCCTCGGAGGTGGCGATGATCTCGCCATTGCGGGCCTTGAGGCGGAAGCGGAACTCACCGGCTTTATCGGTGTAAACCTCAAACTTGGGGTTGGTGACGGTCTCGAAGCCCTCAACGGTCTGGTCTTCCAGCTTGGCTTCTACGGCATTTTTACGCACGCTCTCGATGCCCTTTTTGCAGGCGGCATCGCCGGAATATGCCTCGGAGGTGGCAATGACTTCGCCGTTGCCGGCTTTCAGGTCGAACTTAACGCCGCCGTTTTTGGTTTCCTTCATAACAAACTTGCCCATGTGACAGACCTCCTAAAAGAAGTTTCTTGGTACTTCTATGTTACATTGTTTTGGGTAGGAATGCAAGCAAATGAGCGAAATTCGCCGGGAAAAGGTTTTCTTTTGGGCAGAATCGTGGTAAAATAGGAACGGAATTTACAGCGAAAAGGAGTGACTGACCATGCAGATGGTGGAGATAAACAGCAAAAATGTGGATAGCATCACCCGGGAGGGCAAGACCTACCTGTACTTTACGGCGGGGTTCAGCCCCTTTGCGGCGGCCATGGAGCCGGTCTATCAGAAATTTTTGATGGAGGCGGAGCAATACGATGTGAAGGTGTGCCGCATCAATGTGACCGATGATATCGCGCTGGGGGAGCGCTTCCATGTGAAGGACCTGCCCACTATGCTGGTGTTCCGCGATGGAATGCGGGTGCACACCACCGAGGGTATTGTGCTGCCGGAGCATTACACCAATTTACTGAAGTTTTATTGAGAAAAAAGAAAGCCTGCCGCTTGGCGGGCTTTTTTAATAACCCGAAAGATGGGGACAGTGGGAAGGCGGGCGCGCCGCAGCGGGGAGGGCTGCCCGTCAGGGTCAGCATGACAAAAGCGGAGGGGCGCCCGCCGTGGTGCGCGGATAGAAAGACTCTGAAAAGAGCTGGCCGGGGGAGAAAAAACGCGGTCAATAAGGGTGAAGTACTTCAACCCAAATGAAAGGAGGCAGGAGCATGAAGGACGAGGAAATTCTGCGGCTGTACAGGGAACGAAGCGAAACAGCTTTAACCGAAACCGAGCGGCAGTACGGCGCCCTGTGCGGCACCATCGCCCGAAATATCCTGCGGAACAGGCAGGACGCCGAAGAATGTGTGAACGATACATGGCACCGCGCATGGAACAGTATCCCGCCGGAGGAGCCGAGAAGCCTGGCGGCCTACCTGGGGCGCATCACCCGCAATGTGGCGCTGAACCGGCTGGAAAAGCAGAACCGGCAAAAGCGCGGCGGCGGAGAAATGACGCTGATCTGGGAGGAGCTGGGCGAGATGCTGCCCGACCGGGACACCCCGGAGCAGCATTGGGAGCGCAGGGCCATAGCGGCAGCGCTGGAGCGCTTTTTGCGGGGGCTGACCCCGGAGGAACGGATACTGTTCCTCCGGCGGTACTGGTGGGCGGAGCCGGTAAAAACGGCGGCTGCTCACAGCGGCATTTCCCCGCGGCGGGCCAGGAGCATACTGGAGCGGCTGCGGCGCGACCTGCGCAGCGAGCTGGAAAAGGAGGAGATCACGCTATGAAGCGAAAGGAACTGTGGGAGCTGCTGGGCGAGGTCCCGGCAGATATGATAGAGGAAGCGAGCATTCCCCGCAAGGGAAACAGGGTGCTGTGGCTGCGGCGGGTACTGCCTCTGGCGGCCGCTGTGGTGCTGCTGACCGCTACGGCGGTGGCGGCGGGGAAATACTTTGGCTGGAAAGACATACTGGGTACCCCGACCAAGGGAGTGGAGGAAAACACCGAGCCGCTGGCGGTGCAGGTGGATGCCGGGGACATCACCTTTACGGTGACGGAGGCGCTGGCGGATGAACGGGTGCTGTACCTGCTGTGGGAGATGCAGGCGCCTGCGGCGATCTTCGGGGAGAGGAGCACCGTGGATGGCCGGCTGGACTTCGGGGAGGCGAGTGTGGATGCAGGCGGCGGGGTGATCTTCTCGGCGCAGCCCCCCAAGGGAAAAAGCAATATTCTGTGCGGCTATCTGGTGGCGGACTGGAACGACGCCATGCGGGACAGCACCGCCCACCTGCGGGTAAGCGGGCTGGGACATCTGGAACGGACGGGAGATACCTTTATTGCGAAGGTGGATATGAAAGCGCTGTGCGACAGCGCCGTGCGCAAGGGGGTAGATCTTGACGAGTGGATCTCAAACTACCCGCAGATGATAGGTGACGGTGAGGGCAGCTATGAGGTGTGCAACACCGATGGTGAAGTGGTGCAAACCATTGATATGGCGTACTATGAAGATGGCAGGCTGTATGTTTTTTCACGCAGCAGGGAAGACTGTACTGAACCGGACAGCCCGCCCCATGGAGTCCTTTGCGACAGCACAGGGGAGAGTGTGGATAATGTCGGTGGACGTAATGACATTTTCTATAGTGTGGACTATTATGATGTGGCGGAGGAGGAACTGCCGAACCTGCAATTTATCCAGCCGGGAAGATGGCAGCGGGTGCCGGAGTATGACGCCGAGTGGGAGGTCAGTTTTGATATCCCGCAGACGGTGGAGAGTGTGGGGCTGGATGCAGCGGAGGGCGTAACGGTGAAATGCTCTCCGGTCTCGATGGAGATTATGGTAGACCGACTAATAGACCTGTCGCAGGGCTGGGCTGTGTATTTGAAAGACGGCACGGAGGTCGAGCTGAGAAGCAGAGACGGGAACCAGACAGCAACAAAAACAGAAATGAAGATGATATTCTGCAGGGCCATAGCGCCGGAGGAGATCGAGGCGATCTACTGCGGCGGAGTCAACCTGCTGCGGCAATCCCCCGCAGCGGAGGACGAACCGGCTTTTGAGGAGATATTTGACCGATATTATTACAGGGAGCCGTTTGCCGGATACAGACTTGAGGAGCCGGTTCGGGGTGTGACGGCATTCTACAGCCGACAGAAAGGGACCCCGTTTACCGCACTGCAGGCCGGAACGGTCGTATATACTGCGGAGAAGGGCTGGAACCAGGGAATGGGTCGGTGTATCCTGATACGGCAGGAAAACGGACTGTATGCGGTATATGCCCATTGCGAGGAGATTTATGTGCAGGCGGGCGATGAAGTGATGCCTTATACGCAGCTGGGTACAACGGGAGACAGCGGAAATTTCGGAAACGGTTCTTCGGGAGTTTTCGGCATTGAGTTCAGTCTGGTGCGGGAGGAGGATATAACGCTGAAGACCGCCCGGGACGGAACCGTGACGGGCTTTACGGTAGGACATAACGCGTACGAGAACCCTGTTCTGCCGATGGAGACCGTGGAATGGACAGAGGACAGCGCATATATTGCCCCGGCGAAAAACGGGACAATGACCCAAGGAGTAATAGGGACAAGCTGTCCTACCTACCGCCTTTTTGAAGCGCCGGCCGGGACTGCGGCGGTGGCCATGCGGGACGGCGTGGTGGAACAGACTCCGCCGGAGTACAAGGAGCGATGGATCGGTCTTATGGGCAGGCAGCCGGTATTGATCCGGCATGAGGACGGCAGCGCGATCCTGTACGGACACCTGAAAAATGTGACACTGAAGCCCGGCGATACGGTAAAGCAGGGCGAAAAGCTTGGTGAGTGCAGCGACAGCGGCGATACATGGGTAGCAGGGGTCGGTGTGATATATTACTCTGCTTCTACCGCAAAATAAATAAAAGCATGGAAAAAACCCCCGGCCGCAGGGTCGGGGGTGATTTTATGGCGCTATGGGTTCAGCACTGGCTCATCAGGCGGATGTAGAACTCCACCGCACGGCCGATGACCTCGGTGCGGATGCGCTCATTGTTGCCGTGGATGGTGCTGCGCTCCTCGGCGGTGAGGTCCATGGCGGAGAAGCGGTAAACATGGTTGCTGACGGGGCCGTAATGACGGCTGTCGCTGCACTGTACCATCAAGTACGGGGAGACAAGGGAGCCCTGCCATGTGCCTGCCACGGCGGAAGCGACCTTATCCCATGCGGGGCAGTCGGTCTCACTGATGGGACTGGGGTTCATGCCCTCGACGCAGCGCAGCGTTACGGCGTCATTGCCGATGACCCCGCGGATGTATTCCATGGCGCTCTCCATGGTATCGGCGGGATTAAGCCGCATGTTGCTGACCATGGAGGCGCTGGGCGGGATGACATTGCTGGCCTTGCTGCCCTGCATCTGGGTGAATGCCACGGTGGTGCGCATCAGGGCGTTCAGCTCGCCGCCCTGCTTTTTGCACAGGTTATCCAGAATACCGCCGAACAGCCACAGGTTGGCGAAGATCATGCGGTAAAGGAAGGTGGAGTGGCGGCCGAGGGTATCGAACATCTTGGCGGCGGGGGCGGTGATGTGCATGGCAAAGGGGTGATTTTCCACCTTGCAGCAGGCATCCGCCAGTACGCCCACGGGGGTGTGGGGCTTGGGGGCGGAGGCGTGACCGCCGGCAGAGGAAACGCTGTATTCCAGGTTCATCATGCCCTTTTCGGCAATGCCGATGAGGGCGCAGGGCTGCTTGACGCCGGGGAATACATCCTCGACCACCGCACCGCCCTCATCCACCACCAGCTGGATGTTGACATTGTGCTCTTGGAACCAGTGAACGATATTGACGGCGCCGGGGCCGTTGATCTCCTCCTGACCGGAGAAAGCGAAGTAAACATCCTGCTCCGGCTGGAATCCTTCGGCAATGAGATGATCGGCGGCAGTCAGCACGCCGTTAAAGGTGACCTTGGTGTCAAGGGTGCCGCGCCCCCACAGCACGCCGTCCTCAATGATGCCCTCGAAGGGGGGCTTTTTCCAGTTCTCCTCCTCCACCGGGACAACATCAAAGTGCGCCATCATCACCGAAGCCTCATCGTGGGCCTTGCCCGCCCAGTAGAACAGCAGGCCGCGGTCCGGCAGGCGGGTGAGGGTGCATTTTTCATAAACATGGGGATATAATTCCGGCAGCAGGGCGATGAGCTTTTCGAATTCCGCCGGGTCCTCCTTGGAGGCATCGGTGTAGCTGACGGTGCGGCAGCGGATGAGCCGCTGAAGGTTGGTTACAGCGGCCTCTCGGTCAAATTCGACGGGGGCATAGGTCCTGAAGGCTTCGGCCTTGGGACGGAACGCCGCAGTGCGCAGCAGCACCACAGCCAGCAGCAGGACGAGAACGGCCAATATGATATACAGAACGATCATGACAGAAAACCTCCTTGCAGTATTTTATGGGATCACAGGATCCCCTTTTTATACAGGATGCGGGCCACCCCCACGGTGAACAGCACGCTGACCGGCACCATAATGCCGACGGTGCTGGAATTGAGGGCGGGAACGAAGATGAAGAGAACCAGCATCAGGCAGATGGGGGCGATGGAGAGCTTGGCGTTCTTTGAGATGAACACCACACCCAGGCCACCGAACAGGGCGGGCAGGATCTGCGCGAAGGCGGGGGCTAGGGCGGGGCTTTCCAACACCGGGGTGAGCGGGATGATGAGAATGACGCCCAGAATGATGATGACGGTGGTGACGATGCTGGAAACGGCAATGGCTACGGTGGAAACGATCTCGCCTTCCTCGCTGTTGGCTTTCACATCGGCCTGCTCCAGCGCGTTGAGGGCACAGGGGAGCTTGAGATTACTGATATTGCCGGTGACGAAAGAGAGGTAGCTGCCGCCTGCGCCCAGCATGGGCACATAGGTCAGCGTTTCAATAAATCCGACCGCCCAGTACATGGGGGCGGTGGCGATGAGGCCCATCAGGAGGCCCTTGCCATCGGCAGGGGCGTGGAAGATGATAGAGACGGCGGCGGGGAACATCAGCAGCAGAACCATCATCGAAAGGTTCCAGACGCGGCCGTAGTGATGGACGGAATCCATATAAGTCATATTTGCTTTTTTCATGGTGTGATCCTCCTTTCCCTTAGGACAGCCAGCCGGTGATGGGAATGGCGGAGGCCATGCCGAGAATAAGACTCATCGGCAGGGCGTAATCGCCCACCCAGTGCCAGCCGGTTTTTTTCATGATAAGGCCGCACAGCGCCATAATAACGGCGGAAACGATCATGACGCATACCGGGATAAGGCCGGAGGGATCGCCGTGGAAGATGGTGCCGAAATCACAGAACACATAGCCGAGGAAAGCGGCGATCATACCGATGAACAGGGCGGAGGAGAGGATATCGCCCCAGCGCTTATCACGGTTTTCTATCTTGGTCATGCCGCCCTGCAGCTTTTTACCGATGAGCGGTACCAGCCAGATGCCCAGCATGATGCTGATGGTCATGACCCAGGCGATGGTGACATACTGGGAAGCGGTAAGGGCGGAAACCTGCCCAAAGGTGAGGCCCATGGCGCTTTCGGCATTGGTGGCGGCAATGGTCTCGTAGGAGAGGGAGCCGACCACCGAAAGACGCAGCCAGGGCAGCGGCAGGCCGAGGTCCTTGGAGAGGGTGATGACGCTGATGACGATGGCGACGGCCGGGGCGATGGTGAAGACACCGGCGGTGACCATGGTCTTGCGCAGCTTCTGCTGGTCCATGCCGATCTCCTTACTGCGGCGGACGGCACGCACCAGGAAAAAGACCGACTGCAGCAGCACGGCCAGAATGATGATCCCGGCCAGCACGAACAGGATGGGGCTATTGACGGAAAAATTCACACACTGTCACTCCTTTTGCAGAGATTTGGCAGGGGCGTACCGGAGCGGGGGAGGGCTGCCCGGAAGGGCTGGCCCGACCGTATCGGTGGAACGCTCCTTATAATGCAATATTTTAGCACATAAAAGGGCGAAAGGAAAGACAATGTTTACAGGGGATTGGCATTTGTTTTTGGAGGAGGTACACAAATGGAGGCGAGATAGGGTGCGGGCGCCCGCCATGCCCCCTGCAAAAAGCCCTAAATGGAAAAGCCGTGCCCGCCCCACAGGGGGGAAGGACACGGCTCTGCAAGAAAAATCAGATGTATTTCCACTGTTCCACATCAAAGACCCCGTGGGTGGTGATCTTGAGGGCGGGAATGACCGGCAGGCTCATAAAGGAGAGGGTCATAAAGGGATCGATGCCCGGGGAAACACCCATGCGGTGGGCGGCGGCCTTGGCCTGCTCCAGCAGGTCGTTTACCTCCTCCAGCGGGGCGTCACTCATTAGGCCAGCCACCGGCAGCGGCAGCTCAGCGATGACCTTGCCCTCGTGCACGACTACGGTGCCGCCCTGCATTTCGGCAATGCGGTTGATGGCAAAGGCCAGGTCGGCGTCATCGGCGCCCACGGCGATGATATTATGGGAATCGTGGGCAAAGCTGGTGGCCACAGCGCCCTGCCGCAGGCCGTAACCTTTAATGTATCCCAGGCCAATGTGCCCGGTGCCATGGTGGCGCTCCGCTACGGCGATCTTTAGGATATCATGGGTGGGATCGGGGGCAGCCGCCCGGCCAAGGTTCTGGGTGATGATTTCGCCCGGGACGATGCCGATGACCGGCAGATCTCCGGCGGCCAGCTGCTGCGGCGTGACCGGCGCAATGCGGAAGGTCTCGTGCGCGCGGCGGGAAAGGTTGGGCTCCACCGCGGGCGCGTCAAAGGGTAGAACCTCGCCATCCGTAAAGACACAGCGGCCGCGCTTATACACCTCCTGGATATTGAAGTGACGGAAGTTATCGAAGACCACCAGGTCGGCCAGGTAGCCGGGGGCGATGGCGCCTTTGTTGTTCATCAGGAAATAGCGGGCTGCCTGATGGCTGGCCACCTTGATGGCAATGATGGGATCAACGCCGCAGGCAATGGCTTCCCTGATGATATAATCGATGTGGCCGCCCTGCAAAAGATCCAGGGGGTGTTTATCATCGGTGGCAAACATGCACCGGGAGTAGTACTGCTGATTGAGCAGCGGCAGGAGTGCCCGCAGATTCTGGGCGGCGGTGCCCTCCCGTATCATGATGAACTGGCCGAGCTGCAGCTTTTCCAGCGCATCCTGGCAGGTGCTGCACTCGTGATCGGAATAGACGCCGGCGGCGATATAGGCGTTGAGATCGGCGCCGGAGAGATCGGGTGCGTGGCCATCGATTTTTTTGTGGTGGGCCTGACTGGCCAGGATTTTGCTGATGACTGCTGGGTCGCCATTGATGACACCGACATAGTTCATCATTTCCGCCAGGCCAAGAACTCTAGGGTGGTCATACAGGTCATCGATGGCCTGATAATCCAGCGTGCAGCCGCTTTCATCCAACGGCGTGGCGGGCACGCAGCTGGGCAGCATAAAGTGGACATCCACCGGCAGGCCCTCGGTGGCCTCCAGCATATAGCGGATGCCATCCACTCCCATGACATTGGCGATCTCGTGCGGATCGGTGATGACAGTGGTGGTGCCGTGGCGGATGACCGCTCGGGCAAACTCGGCAGGGGAGACCAGGCTGCTTTCCAGGTGGATGTGGGCATCGATGAGGCCGGGGCAGACAAAGCTGCCGGAGACATCCACCTCTTTGCTGCCGTGGTAGCTGCCGATGCCGGCGATGAGACCATCGGAAACAGCGATATCCCCATGACAGAAGTCATTGCTGAACACATTGAGATAGGTGGCGTTTTTGAATACGATATCGGCCGGTTCCTCCCCGCGCGCCACGCGGATGAGGCGGAGCTTGCGCCCCAGCTTGCGCTCCACGCACTGGGCGGTGGTTTCATGCGGCTTCATGACAGTCCCTCCTTTTATTTATACTGGGTGTTTTTTTCGATGAGCTTTTGGTAGATACGGTCGCGCATCCAGGGTTCTGTGCAGGCGGCCAGCGCCTCTCGCGGGGCGAACCACCGCACACCGCTGTTTTCATCGGGCTTTACCCGCAGCGGCTCGGTATCATCGGCTTCGATGAGATAGGTGCAATTGAGATGCAGGTGGGAGGGGACATACCGCCCTCGTTTTTCGTGTCCATCCACGGTAAGGATCTCGACCGAGAACAGTTCACGACTGACGGGGCGGAGCGTTTGCAGTCCGGTTTCCTCGGCTACCTCCCGCAGCGCGACCGCCAAAAGATCGGTTTCGCCATCGGCATGGCCGCCGGTCCAACTCCAGCTATTGTAGATGTTGTGATAGATCATCAGCACCTTATTCCGCGCGGGGTTCACCACCCAGGCCGAGGCGGTAAAATGGGCGGTTTCATTCTGCCGGGTAAAGCTATCCGGCTGCTTTAGCGCGGCCAGCAGCAGCGGCAGATCGCGCTGCTCCTGCTCATTGTAGGGCCGATAGGCGGCAAGGCTGGCTTGCAGATCGTGTGGCATGGTGTTTCCCTCCTTGGCAGAGTGGATGCAGCGGGCAGGTATGGGGGCGCGGGGCAGGCCGCCCTGCGGGCGGCCTTACACGGCCCTACGGGCCGTGGCTCCGGCCTCTGTCCGGAGCGCCCCGCGCCCTGTGCCGCCCAGTCCGGTTCTGTCTCAAATTATACCACGGGCGGCACAAAGAGAAAAGCCCCCGAGGGGGCTTTTTCATTGCAGTAGGTTTAGTCGTGCCGAATGGCCTCCAAAGCGGAGATCTTAACAGCGCGGTTGGCAGGGATAAAACCGAAAACAACGCCGACCATCATCGAAAAGACCATTGCCAGCAGCACCAGCCACCACGGAATGATGGAAACCGCCCCGCCGTTGCCGAAGCTGAGCCCCAGCGATGCCAGAAGGTTTGCTACGATCGGCACATTGTTTAACAGATAGCTGATCAGGAAGCTGAGGCCAACGCCCACCACGCCGCCGATCAGACCGATCATAGCGGATTCGGTGAGGAACATGGCGCGAATGGCGCCCAGCTCGGCGCCCAGCACCTTCATGACGCCGATCTCCTTGGTGCGCTCATAGATGGACATGACCATGGTATTGGCAATGCCGATGGCGGCGACAAACAGGGAGATAGCCGCCAGACCGCCCAGCATGGTCTGGATCATGGTGAGCTGTTCATCAAACATCTTACGGGTGTCCTCCATCGAGGAGCACTGGAAGCCCATATCGGTGATGGACTGCTGCACTGCGGCAACCGATGCAGCGTCTACGCACTTGACCCGTACCTCATCATAGTTGGTGGTGTCTGGAGCCTTTTCACCGCTGATCTTATAGTATTTCTGCTCCAGCGCCTTCAGCTGGTTGATGTCCATCAGGATGCATTCGCTGGTCTCCCAGCCCTTGTTCCAGTCCTCCACCATCACGCCGGTCACATTGGGGGTGACCTCCAGGCCCTTTTTCAGGTTGCCGTTGTTGTCATAGCTTTCGCTGTACAAAACCAGCTTATCCTTCATCATATCCACAAAGGGCTTTTTGGGGTTGCCCATGGCGTCGGTCTGGTTGCGATCCACATAGTTATTGCGTTTTTTCTTGGTATCCCGGAAGGAATACGCCACATTGGCGCCCGCCACCATGCTGTAATCCTTTTTGCTGTCTGCGAAGGAGGTGCCGTCGCTCAATTTATAGCCGAGAGCGTCAAACGCCTCGGGGTAGATGCCGATGATATTGGTATAGGCCGCATAGCGCCCGTTGCGGGATTTCAGCCGGAAACTGACCCGGCTGCTGTAAAACGGGGTCGCGATCTGTACATTATCCATCGCCTGTATTTTGGAGAGGGCTTTATCGTCCAGCTTGGTCTCGCCTCCGCCGTAATTGTAGACATTGATGATGGTAAGATCGCCCCACTCTTGCAGCATCTGCATCATGGATTCCCGCGCACCGATGCCGAGTGAGACCATCAAGATGATGGCGCACACGCCGATGACAACGCCGATGACGGTCAGGGCGGTACGCACCCGGCGGCGGGTCAGGTTTCGCAGGCAGACGCTCAGAAGGTCAGATATCCTCATCTTCGTCTACGCTCTCCTTTTTATTTTTACGCAGCTTCAGGTACACGAATACGCCGGCAGCCACTACCGCCACACCACCGATGACCCAGAACCACGGGAAACCTGCAGGCTCTTCCATGCCGGGGTCAGTGCCGGGATCCATACCGGGGTCGACGCTGGGATTGCTGGGACCCCATACATCCTCGTAGCTGGTCACCTGCGTGGTAAAGGGTACCGAAACGGTGCGCTGGTTCATGTTGGTATCCTCGTAGGTGATAATGACCTCACCCACCAGCTCGCACTTTTCATTCCCGGTGATGTAGAAATCGGCGCTGGAGGTGGTGCCGGAGGCCAGGTTGCCCAGATACTGCTCCTCGCCGTTATTGGAAAGCCCCTCGCAGTTCAGCTTGGCGGAAAGATTGTAGATATCGGTACGGCTCTTATTGACGAAGTTGACGGAGAGGTTATTTTCCTCGCCAATGAAGATCTGTTGGGGCAGGTCGATGCCGGTCACGGTAAAGCGGTCCACCTGCAGCACCGGCATGCTGATGGTCTCGGTGGTCTTGGCATTGCGGCGCACGCCGTTATCCAGGTAGTCATAGGTAAAATCAACGGTCATGGAATGGGACTGGGCCGCCGCAGTGGGCTTCACGGTCACATTCACGGTCTTGGTGATGGTGCCCTCGGCCGCCAGCGATTCGATGTAGAAGGAATTGGAGCTGCTGGTCAGCATCATGGCATCGGGCAGGGTCATGGTCACCATCATGTTTTCTATGGCCATGGTCTTGCTGGTATTGCGGAAGGTCATGGTGATATTGCGGGTCTCACCGGCCACCAGGTCGCCCTTGCCGTAGCTGTAGCTGCTGATGATGACATAGGGCTGCGCTGCGGTAGTCTCCTCATCCGGCTTTTTGTCGTTTTCCTTTTCCGGCACGATGGTCGCATTGTCGATCTTGCAGGTTACAATAGCATTGTAGTTGCCCTGGGTAATGATAAGCTTCAGGGTGTTATCGCTGCCGCCCACATAGTATACGCCGGTCAGCTGGATTACCATACCTTTATCGGTGCTGCCTACTGTCCATTTTTCAATTTCAGCACCGGCGCCGGAGCCAGCCAGGAAGCTGCTGTCACCAGGGGTGGTAACCGAGAAATTATTCTTGTCGTAGCTGGTGGTGCCACACAGGCTCAGAAAGTCATCATCAGTAACATACAGGGTCAAATCAACATAGTTGCCCTTTACGATCTCAGAGCTGGGATTGACCTTATCCAAAGGGGAGCCGGGATATTTGGTGTACTTTTTGTTATTGGCCATGTCCTTGTGGTACATCTGCCAGTAGTAGCTGCCGCTGCAAATAGCATCCAGCCGGAAACTGTCAGCGGTCTTTTCGCCGCCCAGGGTGCTCTTGGCCTGGAATACAGGGGTAATAGCCGTGTTGCCGGTGATTTCAATTTCGCCGAAATCTGCAACAGGCTTTGCATCAGTATCGCCTACTTTATATGTAGCACTGACAAATTCATAGCCAGGCTTCGGGTTAAACGAAACAGTAACTTTTGTCCCACTTTTTACGGTTACGGTTCCACCTGCTGTGATAGAGAGCTGATAGTCTTTCCCTCCGTCACTGTATTTTACGGTGATGGTACCATTGGTAAATGCTCCGGCGGTAATGGTATAAGTAGTAGTTGCCGTAGGCGTTCCGGTGGAGTCACCAACCTCCGCCATCGCCACGGTGCTCAGCACCATGGCCAGCACCAGAATGAATGTCAGGATCTTGCTCATCTTTTTCACAGTCATACTCCTCCTTGGCCGGCGGCCAGTGTGTTATCGGTAAATTGCAGGGTCTCCGGCAGCTCCTCGGCAGGGGCGGCAGGAGGGTCTTGGATCGCCTTGGCATGGCGGTGGTCCTCATTGGAAATGATGCGTCCATCCGAGATGGTCACGATGCGGTCGCAGTATTCTGCCAGGCTGCGGTCATGTGTCACCAGTATGATCGTGGTGCCCTTTTCCCGGGCAAACCGCAGGAACATCTCCATGACCTCTTTGGTCGTTTTGGTATCCAGGTTGCCGGTGGGTTCATCGGCAAATACCACCTCAGGATTGGTAACAAAGGCGCGGGCAATGCCCACGCGCTGCTGCTGGCCGCCGCTCATTTCATTGGGACGGTGGTCCATGCGCTCGCCCAGTCCCACCTGCTTTAGCATTTCACGGGCGGCTTCCTCACGCTTTTTGCGGGACACTCGGCGGAACATCAGCGGCATGGCCACATTTTCCACAGCGGTCATCCCCTGAATGAGATTGTAGGACTGGAACACAAAGCCGATGTGCTTCTGCCGGAACACCGCCAGCTGCTTTTCGCTCATCTTGGAGATCAGCTCTCCCTTGATTTTTACCGTGCCGCGGGTGGGCTTTTCCAGCCCGGCCAGCTGGTTCAGCAGGGTAGATTTACCACTGCCGGAGGTACCCAGTATACAGCACACCTGCCCCTGCTCGATGGTCAGGTCGATATTATCCAGAGCGACTACCTTTTCATCGCCGGTCCGGTACACCTTGCGGAGATTTTTGGTCTCCACCATGTATTGCACATTTTTTCCCCCTCTCGCAGAAAAATCATATTTCACTAAAATAAGTGTACAGTTTGATGGATTTTATTGCATCCAAAAACAAAAAATGCAAAAAAACTTTGCAGCAAACTGTACTACTGGAACTAATACAGTCAGCATACCATTTTGCCCCTATATAGTCAACGCAGTTCACGGTGAATTCATAAAATATTAAAGAACGCAAAAAAGCTCCCGCACCTGTTACAGTGCGGGAGCTCCTGGTAAAACTGTTTCCTGCGGCCGTTTGCAGCCGGCGCAGGAGCTTGGGGAATGAGCCGAAGGGAAAAGAAAATGAGGACAAAACGAAAAAGTATAAAGAAGGATGAAGATAAGGAGGAGAAAGAAAAACCTTCGGCCGGGCTGTGCGCCCTTATTTATTCCACACCTTTATCATATACGGCCAATGTGATGGCTGTGTGAAGAAATCAGGAAAAATCGGAATGATTTTCTTCACTTTCGGCGGTTAAAGCGGCATCGGGCGGCAGCAGCGGCAGCCGGAACCAGAAATCGCTGCCCTCGCCCAGGGTGCTGGCTACGCCGTATTCGGCGCCGTGGGCCTCCAGCACGCCCTTTACAATGGAAAGTCCCAGCCCGGCCCCCACGGTGGAGCGGCGGTGGTTTTTATCCACCTTGTAGTAGCGGTCCCACACATAGGGCAGGCTCTCGGCCGGAATGCCTTCGCCGTGGTCGATGACCTCCACCTTCACAGTCCCATTCTCGATGGTCTGGCGCACCAGTACGGCCCGGTCGGCCCCGGCATAGTTGATGGCGTTATTGATGAGATTATACAGCACTTGGGTCATGCGCAGCCGGTCGGCCATCACCATGGCGTCGCCGTCCGCTTCCAGCGTGATGGCGTAGCCGTCATGCAGCACCAGCTTGGCGTACCGCCCCATAATGCCGCGGATCATCTTGGTGAGATTGAGCGGCTCCGGTTCGGGGGTCTGCGCGCCGCTTTGTAGCCGGGAAAGATTCAGCAAATCATTGACCAAATCAGTCAGCCGGCGGGCCTCATCTATGATGATCTGCACATTTTCCGGGGTATTTTCACCCGGCAGATCGCGCATTACCTCGGCATAGCCGGTGATCATGGTCAGCGGGGTGCGCAGGTCGTGGCTCACATTGGCGATGAACTCCTGCCGCAGATGTTCCACCTTGCTCAGCTCCCGGCTGGCATAGTTTAGGGTGTCGGCCAGCTCGGTGACCTCCCGGTAGGTGCCGCCGGTAAACTGCGTGCCGTAATCGCCGGTGGCCAGCTGCTTGGCGCTTTTGGTAATGCGGGTGATGGGACGGGAGATCATGGAGGAAAGCAGCAGCACCAGCAGGATGGAAAACGCCGTCATGATGACCGTGATGATGACCAGCTGGGCCCGCAGTGTTTCCACCGTGGTATTGATGGGCGTGATGGTGGCATCCACCATGACCATGACCGGCTCGGCGCCTTCGTCCTCTCCGCGCGTGGTCAGAATGCCGTACAGCAGCTGCTCGGTGGAGGCGGCCTGGGCGGTTGCTTTGCTCTGCATGGCGGGGGAAAGCTCCAGGAGCTGATAGTTTTCCAGCACGGTGCCGCCGTTTTCCTGCGCCTGCCGGAACAGCAGCGCCGCCTGATCGGTAAGCAGCATGTGCAGGATGCAGGAGGGCTGGTTGCCGGAGGTCAGTACCGGGGTGCCATCCTCCCGCACGATGTGGACACAGATGAGATCCTGGCGGGTCAGGCGGTTCACCTCGGTGTAAAAGTTCTCATCATTGATGCTGGCGGCTACTTCCTCGGCGGTATTTTTAATGGAGCTGGTCTTGATGGATTTGTAGAAGCTCTCCAAAAAGACGATCTGCAAAAGCCACAGCAGCATCAGCAGCAGCGCCACGAACATAGCAAAGCTGCCCACCAGTCTCCAGCGGATGCCCAGGTGGGAAAAACGGCTTTGCTTATGCTGCGGGGCAGGGGAGGACTCAGTTGGCGTCTCCGTCTGCATCGCTTTCCGGCTCTGCCACAGTTTCAAAGCGGTACCCAACTCCTCTTAGCGTGATAATGCACCGGCTGTACCGGCCCAGGCTCTTGCGCAGCAGCTTTACATGGGTATCCAGCGTGCGGTCGTCGCCGTAAAAATCATAGCCCCACACATCGTGGATCAGTCGCTCACGGGTCAGGGCCACGCCGCGGTTGCGCACCATATAGAAAAACAGGTCGTACTCCTTGGGAGACATCTCTATGCGCTGCTCGTCAATGAAAACCAGCCGCGCGGTAAAATCCACCGTCAGCCCCTCAAAAACAAAACGGTTGTTTTCCTCGCCGCCGCTGCGCTTGATGATGGCGGCCACCCGCATCATCAGCTCCTTGGGGGAAAAGGGCTTGACCACATAGTCATCGATCCCCAGCTCGAAGCCGTGGATGCGGTCATATTCTTCGCCGCGGGCGGAAAGCATGATGATGGGCGTGCGGTTGTATTTGCGGATTTCGCGGCAGGCGGAAAAGCCGTCCAGCTCCGGCATCATCACATCCATGATGATGAGATCGAACGGCTCGGTGCGGCACAGGTCGATGGCCTCCATGCCATTGGCGGCCTCGGTGACCCGGTAGCCCTCGAATACTGCGTATTTTTTAATGATCTCGCGGATCTTGGCTTCGTCATCCACGACCAGGATGTGATACATGGCGGTTACCTCCTTTGGGGGTGCAGGCTGGCATTCGGGCGGCCCCGTGCCTGGCTCCGCCGGGCTGGGGCGCCCCCCTGCGGGGGGCGCCCTTCGGGAGCCTTCGGCTCCCGCGCGGGGCCGCCAAAAACCAGCTTCCTGCAATGTCCATGGTTATTATAGCATACTCTCCCGCGCCGATGCTATAACCTTTACGAAATGTTAATATCTTTCCTCTTGCGTTCGTCCCGTTTTGCGCTAAAATAAGATTAGAAATCCCCGACCGACCGGTCGGTCGGAACATCTATCCCCCGGAAATGGAGAATCCTCTATGCTGTCTCGTCTCAGTGTCAAAAAGCCCATGACCGTATTCGTCTGCGTGGTGCTGGTGCTTATCCTCGGTGTCATGTCCTTCATCAATATGACCACCGACCTCCTGCCGAATATGGATCTGCCCTATGCCATCGCCTATACCACCTACATCGGCGCCAGTCCGGAGCAGGTGGAGCAAAGCGTGACCAAAACGCTGGAAAGCGCCCTGGCTACCACCAGCGGCGTCAAGAATATCACCAGTATCTCGCAGGAAAATGTCAGCATCGTGGTGCTGGAATTTGAGGAAGGCACCGGCATGGATTCCGCCATGATCGAAATGAACGCCAGCCTTGATCAGATCGCCGGCTCCCTGCCCGAGGCCGCCGGCAGCCCGGTGCTCATGAAGATCAATCCCGATATGCTGCCCATCATGGTATTGGCGGTGGATAGCGATAATATGGCCCGAAACGAGCTTTCTCAGTTTACCTCCTCCACCGTGATTCCGGCACTGGAGCGGGTAGACGGCGTGGCGTCCGTTTCCGGCAGCGGTCTGGTAGAAAGCCAGATCCGTGTGGAGCTGGATCAGGCCAAAATCGATGAGCTGAATGACAAGGTACTGGCGGCCATTGATGGCTCCCTGGCCGATGCCGAAAAGCAGCTCAAGGACTCCCGCAGGCAGATCAACGACGCCAAAAAGAAGCTGGAGGAGCAAAGCGGCACCGCCTATGCCCAGCTGGTGGCCGCTGCCCAGCAGCTGGCCGATGCCAAGGATCAGGCCTCCCTCGGCTCCACCCTCACCTCGGCGGAGGTCAAGGCCATTCAGGCCGTGCTGGCCCAGTACGATAACATGGTAAATCTGCGCGATAGCTACAATGCCAGTGAAGATTACGCCCGTACCCATCTTTCCGCTGTAAAATATGCCGAGCTGCAATCTCTGCAGCTTACCCGCACCCAGCTGCGTGCCCAGCTGAAAGCCGCCCAAGCCTCGCTGGAGACCGCCGAAGCCGCCCTCAAGGAGATCGGCAGCAGTGAAGCCGCCCTGCAGCAGGATGTGACCAATGCCAAGGATGCGCAGGAAGCCGCGCAAACCGCCTACAATGAAGCGCTGGACGGCGCACCGGAGCGTCTCAAGGACGATCCCGGCTGGCAGGACCTGCTGCGGCAGGAGCAGGAAAAGAAGGCGAAGGTGGACGACCTCAAGGCACGGCTGGAGAAGGACCCCAATAATACTGAGCTGCAGGCCGAGCTGGATACCGCCGAAGCCGAGCTTGCCGCCATCCAGGCGGAGCAGACCGCCTATATCAACCGCAATGACCCGCAAACCGTTGCCGCCGCGGAAAAGCTCTCGGCTGCCGAGGAGGAGGTGACCCGCGCCAACGCCCGGCTGGAGACCTTCCAGCAGGCCACCGAGGCGAAGGCGGAGGCCGAGAAGGCCATCGCCGACGCCACCAAAGCCATCGAGGAAAACACCGCAGAGATCATTGCGCTGCTGGGCGAGGCCGAGGGCAAGAAGTGGATCGAAAGCCACGATAAGGTGCAGGATGACTACGGCACCATTACCGAGCTGAACGCCGCCATCGATGCGCTGGCGCCCCGCATCCCGCAGCTAAAAAAGGAGCTGGAAACCGCTCAGTCCAGCCAAAAGGAGCTGGACGCCGCTCTTTCGCAGCTGGATAAGGCGCAGAGCCAGCTGGAGACCGGCAAGCTGGAGCTTTCTCAGCAGCTCATTCTGGCCACCCTGCAATTACAGCAGGCCGAACAGGCCCTGGATGAAGCCGAGGAGCAGTTCCGCCAGCAGCGGGATGCCGCCTACAAGGCCGCCGGGCTGGACGGCATTCTCACCCAGTCCGCCGTTTCGCAGCTGCTCATGGCGCAGAACTTCTCGATGCCCGCCGGCTATATCCAAAGCGCCGAGGGGCAGAATGCCCTCAAGGTCGGCGATAAATTTACCAGCCTGGAGGAGCTGCAGAACTGGGTGCTCTTCCAATACGATGTCGGCGATGTGGGGGAGATCCGCCTGACCGATATCGCCACTGTCCGCCTGGCGGATAACGCCGAGGAGCTGTACGCCAAAATAAACGGCAATGACGGTGTGCTGCTCACGGTACAAAAGTCCTCCATCGCTTCCACCTCCGGTGCCTGCGATAATCTCTATGCCGCCATGGCCCAGCTGGAGGAAAAATACGATGGTCTGCACCTCACCGCCCTCAGCGATCAGGGCCAGTACATCGATCTGGTCATCAGCTCGGTGCTGGAAAATCTGCTGTTCGGCGCGCTGCTGGCCGTCATTGTCCTCATGCTGTTCCTGCGGGACTTCCGCCCCACTATCATTGTGGCGCTCAGTATCCCCATCAGTCTGCTTTTGGCGGTGGTGCTTATGCACTTCACCGGCGTCACTCTCAATATCATCTCCCTTTCAGGCCTTGCCCTTGGCGTCGGCATGCTGGTGGATAACAGCATCGTTGCCATCGAGAATATCTACCGTCTGCGCCAGCTGGGCTACAATGCCGCCACGGCGGCGGTTCACGGCTGCCGCCAGATTGCCGGGGCTATCACCGCCAGCACCCTTACCACTGTCTGCGTATTTGTGCCCATCCTGTTCACCAGCGGCCTTACCCGGCAGATCTTCGCCGATATGGGCCTGACCATCGCCTATTCACTGGGTGCCAGTCTGCTGGTCGCCCTTACCTTGGTGCCCGCCCTTTCGGGCAAAATATTGACCCGCGATACCGCAGGGGAAAAGCCCAACCGTCTCCTGAACCGCATGATAGCGGGCTACGAAAACCTTCTGCGGAAAGTGCTGCGGCACAAGGCTCCCGTTCTGCTGGGCGCGGTGGCACTGCTTATTGCCAGCGCGGTGCTGGCGGTCAGCATGGGCACCGCCTTTATGCCGGAAATGGATAGCCCACAGGTGTCGGTCTCCATCGAGATGCCGGAGGACGCCACCCAAAGCGAAACATGGGCCATGTGCGATACCGTCCTGGAGCGGATCCTTACCGTGGATGGGGTGGATACCGTCGGCGCCATGGAGGGCCAGAGCATGATGAGCATGGGCGGCAGCAGCCTGTCCATCTATGTGCTGCTGGGTGATGACCGCAGCGATTCCAGCCAGGAGATCGCCAAAAAGATCGAGGAAGCCTGCGCCGATCTGGACTGCACCGTTTCCGCCAACGGCTCCACCATGGATATGAGTATGATGACCGGCGGCAGCGGTATTCAGCTGGCCGTCACCGGCGATGATATGGATGCCCTGCGGGCCGCCGCCACCGACCTGGCCCAAACCCTTTCCGCCGTGGAAGGGGTCGCTTCGGTCAGTGATGGGCAGGAGGACAGCAGCACCGAGGTGCGCATCACCGTGGATAAAGCCAAAGCCGCCGAGTACAACCTGACGGTTGCGCAGGTCTACCAGCAGGTGGCCGCCGCCGTTCTTTCCCAAACCACCGCCACCGATATCACCGTGGATAACAGTGACCTGCCGGTTGTGGTCGTCCCCGATAGCGCCGGTATCACCACCCGGGAAACGCTGGAGGAGCTCTGCCTGACCGGTACCAAAAACCAGGAGGAATGCGAGGTCCGTCTTTCCGAGATCGCCGCAGTGACCGAGGCCGCGTCCGCTTCCGCCATCCACCGTGAAAATCAGGCCCGTACCGTCACCGTCACCGCCCAGATCGCCGATGGCTACAACATCGGCCTGGTGAGCCGTGAGGTGGAAAAGCTGCTGGCCGATTATGAGATGCCGGATGGCTGCTCCTATGCCATTGAGGGCGAAAATGAGATGATCCAATCCACCATGAGCGACCTCATCCTGATGATCGCCCTGGCCATCGCCTTCATCTACCTCATCATGGTGGCGCAGTTCCAGTCGCTGCTCTCGCCGTTTATCGTGCTGTTCACCATTCCGTTGGCCTTCACCGGCGGCCTTTTGGCCCTGTGGATCACCGGCAAGGAGCTCTCAGTCATTGCCATGCTGGGCTTCCTTATGCTCGCGGGTGTCGTTGTGAATAACGGCATCGTCTTTGTGGATTACGCCAACGGGCTGCGGCTGGAGGGGATGGAACGCGCCGAAGCGCTGGTACAGACCGGCCGCGACCGCATCCGCCCCATCCTCATGACTGCCATGACCACCATTTTCGGCCTGGCTACCATGGCGCTGGGCCTGGGCGCCGGCGGCGATATGCTGCAGCCCTTGGCCATCGTTACCATCGGCGGCCTGGCCTACGCCACCCTGCTTACTCTGTTCATTGTCCCCGCCATTTACGATATTTTCCTAAAGAAAGACCCCAAGAAAGTTGTCATCGAGGAGGTAGAAGAGGTATGAACTTGCCGGAGAAAAAGGCCGCGGTGTTCCGTGCGGTATTAAAGCTGCTGCGGCAGGGCCGTCCGCTGGGAGATTTGAAGGTTTCTGAGATCGCCGAAGCCGCTGGCATCGGCAAAGGCACTGTGTACGAGTATTTCCCCTCCCGGGAGGAGCTGCTGCGGGATGCCATGCAGTACAGCAGGGCCCAGGGCTTCCAGGAACTGTACGCCGCCATTTCCGGCGCCGAGGGCTTTGAAGCCCGCTGGAAGGTCATCGAGATCACCGCCCGCCAGCTGCTGGAGTGCAGCTCCGTTTTCTTTTCACAGGTGCCCTCCATGGGGTTTCCGCAGGCCGCCCTGTATGATATCTGCGGCGGTCCGCAGGAGCGTGCCGATACCCGCCGCATGATCGGGGAGATCATGAACTGCCTGACCACTGCCGCGGTGGAGGAGGGCCTGGCCCCCCGTATGCCGGAGCCGGAATACCTTTCCATGGTCGGAGAGGGCTGTATTTCCGGCTTTCTGCTGCGCTGTGCCCTCTCGGAGGGCCGGCAGGAGGAAATAGCCGCGGCCCTGGCCGATACCCGCAAGCTCTATATTGCCGCCCTGCAGTGATTTTGGTTTCTGCAGGGGGCCGGCTCGGGGCGCAGCCCGACCCATCCTGCGGATGGGTCCAGCGGACAAATGTCCGCTGCGGCGATGCTTTGCATCGCCGGGGCTGCGCCCCGCTCGCCTGCGGCCCGT
>OLOA01001687.1_pt1 | contig 21552 bp, 19 predicted proteins | sample 1672201 | NCBI WGS metagenome assembly OLOA01 (sample SAMEA3136658, study PRJEB25190) | human gut metagenome
CCTTCGGCGGGCGTTACCCGTTATCCTTGCCCTGTGGAGCCCGGACTTTCCTCATGAACAGGCTTTCGCCTTGTCCCCGCGACTGTCTGGCTTACTCGCACGAATATTGTACCCGACCCGCCGCGGAAAGTCAACCGATTTTCGCGGAAATGATTGAACTGTGCCCCGGAATGCGGTATAATCTGTAAGTTGGATACGTTAGATATGATAAGGAGGAACATCCTATGACCTTGCGGGAATATATTGACCGGCTGCGGGGCAGAACCGTGGCCGTTATCGGCATCGGCGTCAGCAATACACCCCTGCTGCGGCTGCTGCTGCGGGAGGGTATCTCCGTCACCGCCTGCGACCGCAGCAGCCGGGAAAAGCTGGGCGCGTTGGCCGGCGAGCTGGAGGCTGCCGGGGCAAAGCTCCAGCTGGGGGACGGATATCTTCAGAATCTTTCCCAGGACGTGATCTTCCGCACCCCGGGCCTGCGGCCCGACGTGCCGGAGCTGGAGGCCGCCCGGGCCAAGGGCAGCACCATCACCTCCGAAATGGAGGTGTTCTTTGAGGTCTGCCACTGCCCCATCATCGCCGTTACCGGGTCCGACGGCAAAACGACTACCACCACCATCATCGCCCAGCTGCTGCGGGCGGCGGGCCACACCGTCCATGTGGGCGGCAACATCGGCCATCCCCTGCTGGCGGAGGCCGATACCATCCGGCCCACGGACTGGGCCGTGCTGGAGCTGTCCAGCTTCCAGCTGATGACCATGACCCACAGCCCTCACATCGCCGTGGTGACCAATCTGGCCCCCAACCACCTGGACGTTCATAAGAGCATGGAGGAATATGTCTGGGCCAAGGAGAACATTTTCCGTCACCAGCAGCCCGGGGACACCGCCATCTTCAACCTGGACAACGCCATCACCCGGCAGCAGGCCCTGCGCGCCCCGGGCCGTGCCCTGTATTTCAGCCGCCAGGCGGAGCCGGAAAACGGCGTATTTCTGCGGGGTGACGCCGTTATCTCCCGCCGGGACGGCCATGAACGCCAGATCATGACCACGGAGGATATCCGCCTGCCCGGCGTCCACAATGTGGAAAACTACATGGCCGCCATTGCGGCGGTAGAGGGCCTGGTGCCCGACGAGACCATCCGCACCTTTGCCCGGACCTTCAACGGCGTGGAGCACCGCATCGAGCTGGTGCGTACCTATCACGGCGTCCGGTTTTACAATGATTCCATCGCCTCCAGTCCCTCCCGCACCATCGCGGGCCTGCGATCCTTTAAGGAGAGGGTCATCCTCATCGCCGGGGGCTATGACAAGCACATTCCCTTCGACGTACTGGGTCCCGAGGTGGTGGAGCATGTGAAGCTGCTGGTGCTGTGCGGCGCCACCGCCGGAAAGATCCGCGCTGCCGTGGAGCAGGCTCCCGGTTACCGGCCGGGCCATCCGGAAATACTGGATGTGACACCCTTTCAGCGGGCTGTGGAGACCGCCCGTGACCGGGCTGTTCCCGGGGACGTGGTGACCCTCTCCCCTGCCTGTGCTGCCTTTGACCAGTTCAGGAATTTCATGGAGCGGGGCAAGACCTTCAAGGCCATCGTCAACTCCTGGGCGGAGTAACCTCTGCCGCCCTGGCGGCATACAATGACCCATAGGGGGTGTATGCCGTGAGAAGAATACGCTACCTGCGGCTGACGGGGCGGCAGAGGCGGTGGGTCTGGCTGTGGCTGACGGTCCTGCTGGTGACCGGGCTGTGCTGCGCGGCAGTGCTGCACATGAGGCCCATCATCGTGAGCCTGGCCACCGCCCGGGTCTCCAATGCCGTCAACCGCATTGTGGTGGACGCCGTCCGGGATGCCATTGACAGCGGACAGGTGAACTATGACGTGCTCATCCACCTGGAAAAGGACGAAACCGGCCGGGTGGCGGCGCTGGAGAGCAACATGGCGGCCTTCAACCGCCTGCGGTCCCAGATCGCCGACGAGATCCTCCGCCGCCTGTCGGAGGTGTCCACCAGTGAGCTGTCCATTCCTGTGGGTACGCTTACCGGCTCCACTCTGCTGGCGGGACGGGGGCCCTGTATCCGGGTGCGGATGCAGGCGGTGGGCTCCGCCGACGCCAGCCTGCGCAATGCCTTTTCCGCCGCCGGCATCAACCAGACCAGGCACCAGATCCTGCTGCATGTGGACGTATACACCGGCATTCTTCTGCCGGGCTTCACCGCCTCCACCAAGGTCAGCAACGAGATCGCCGTGGCGGAGACCGTCATTGTGGGCAGCGTGCCGGAGACATACACCTATTTCAGCACCGCTCCCGAGGAGCAGGAGCAGTACGCCCAGGACTACATCATGAACAAAGGATAAGTGGATTATGGACTATCAAACCGAGATGAAGGAGCTGCGGGACACCCTGAACACCCACAGCTACCGCTATTATGTGCTGGACGATCCCACCATCAGCGACTTTGAATACGATCGCCTTTACCGCCGCCTGGAGGACCTGGAGCGGGAGCACCCGGAGGAGATCACCCCGGACTCCCCCACCCAGCGGGTGGGCGACGCCACGCTGAATGATTTTGCGGAGGTGGTGCACCCCGTCCCGCTGGAGAGCCTGGAGGACGTATTCGACGGAAGTGAGGTTCAGGATTTCCTGGCCAAGGTGCTGGAAACCCTGCCCCGGGCGGAATACAGCGTGGAGCCCAAGGTAGACGGCCTGTCCGTGGCTTTGGAATACCGGGACGGCGTGTTCTATCAGGGCGCCACCCGGGGCGATGGGCGCAAGGGCGAGGATGTCACCGGGAATCTGCGCACCATTCGCTCCATTCCCATGGTGCTGCCGGAAAAGCTGCCCCGGCTCATCGTCCGGGGCGAGGTGTATATGGCCCGCTCCGTTTTTCAGGAGATCAACGACCGGCTGGAGCTGGAGGGAAAGCCCCTGATGGCCAATCCCCGCAATGCTGCTGCTGGCTCCCTGCGCCAGAAGGACCCCAAGGTCTGCGCCAGGCGCAGGCTGGATATTGCGGTGTTCAACCTTCAGCTGGCAGAGGGCCGGACGTTCACCACCCATGCCGAGACCATCGAGTATCTGAAGGAACAGGGATTCCCTGCCATCCCCCATGCCACCCTGTCGGAGGGGGCGGATATCCTCCGCGAGATCGGCCGTCTGGGTGACACGCGGATGGAATTCCCCTTTGATATCGACGGCGCTGTTGTAAAGCTGAACAACTTGTCAGACCGCAATATACTGGGCAGTACCGCCAAGTGTCCCAGATGGGCCGTTGCTTTCAAATACCCGCCGGAGCGCAAGACCTCCCGCATCCGGGACATCGTGGTCCAGGTGGGCCGCACCGGCGTTCTGACCCCCAAGGCGGAGCTGGAGCCCGTTCGTCTGGCGGGCACCACCGTTACCTTTGCCACCCTGCACAACCAGGACTATATCACCCAGAAGGACATTCGCATCGGCGACACGGTGGTGGTGCAGAAGGCCGGAGAGATCATCCCCGAGATCGTGGAGGTGGTGCCGGACCGCCGTCCCAGCGGCGCGGTGCCCTATTATCTGCCCCAGACCTGTCCCGTGTGCGGCGCACCGGTGGAGCGGGATCCGGACGGCGCGGCCCTGCGCTGCACCGGTGCGGAATGTCCGGCTCAGCGTCTGCGGAATCTCACCCATTTCGCCAGCCGCAATGCCATGGATATCGACGGCCTGGGGCCTGCGGTGCTGAACCAGCTCATCGACAAGGGACTGGTCCAGACCGCCGCCGACCTGTATGATCTGACCGCCGCCGATATTGCTCCGTTGGATCACATGGGGGAAAAATCCGCTGCCAACGCTGTGGCCGCCATTTATAAGAGCAGGGACAATGACCTGTGGCGGCTGATTTTCGCTCTGGGCATCCGCCAGGTGGGGGAAAAGGCCGCCAAGGTGCTGGCCCGCCGCTTCGGCACCCTTCAGGCCCTGGCCCAGGCTACGGAGGAGGAGCTCACCGCCATCGACGACGTGGGCCCCATCACCGCCGCCTACATCCGTCAGTGGATGGACAGCCCCCAATCTCAGGATCTGATGCACCGTCTGGAGGCCGCCGGGGTCAACGTATCCTGTAAGGAGGAAATACTTGACAGCCGTTTTGCCGGAATGACTTTCGTCCTCACCGGCAGTCTGGAGAAATTCACGCGGGAGGAAGCGGGACAGATGATCGAGCAGAGAGGCGGCAGGTCCGCCTCCTCCGTGTCCAAAAAGACCACTTATGTGGTGGCCGGACCCGGCGCAGGCTCCAAGCTGCGCCGCGCCCAGGAGCTGAACATTCCTGTTCTCACGGAAGACGAGTTTCTGGAGCTTCTGAAATAAGAGTTTCTCACCAAGATAAGGATTTTTATGCAAACTATGGGGCCGCATCAGCAGCTCCATAGTTTTTTTGTTTCTTTCCACGACTCGCGGTTGGATTTTACGGAGAAATTCAATGAAATTTTTTGTTAAAACATTGACATCCCGATTCAAAGTGCTAAAATGACACTTGTGTATACAGGCAGACGGCGGTCTGTGTGGGGCCGCCGCAAAAAAGTATGAGGAGGAATCTATATGAGCAAGCTCCTGAAAATCTGTGACGGCAACGAGGCGGCGGCGTATGTGGCCTATGCCTTCTCCGAGGTTGCAGCCATCTATCCGATCACGCCCTCCAGCCCCATGGCCGAACACGCCGACGACTGGTCCGCCAAGGGAAAGAAGAACATCTTCGGCCAGACGGTGCGCCTGGTGGAGATGCAGTCCGAGGCCGGTGCCTGCGGCGCCTGCCACGGCGCACTGGAGGCCGGCACCCTGGCCACCAGCTTCACCGCATCCCAGGGCCTGATGCTGATGATCCCCACCATGCACCGCATCTCCGGCGAGCGTCTGCCCGGCGTGCTGCATGTGGCGTCCCGCACCGTAGGAACCCACGCCTTCTCCATCTTCGGCGACCACAGCGACGTGATGAACTGCCGCCAGACCGGCTTTGCCATGCTGTCCAGCGGCAGCGTCCAGCAGGCGGCGGACCTGGCCGCCGTGGCGCATCTGTCCGCCATCCGCGCCCGTATCCCCTTCCTGCACTTCTTCGATGGCTTCCGCACCTCCCACGAGATCCAGAAGATCGACGTGCTGAGTTACGACGAATATGCCAAGCTGGTGGACTATGACGCCCTGGCCCGCTTCCGGGCCAATGCTCTGAATCCCGAGGACCCCCGCATGCGCTCCCTGGTGGATAACCCCGATATCTACTTCCAGCTGCGGGAGGCCAACAACACCGATTACGCCAACCTCCCCGACGTGGTGGAGGACTACATGGCCCAGATCAGCCGCCTGACGGGCCGGGAATACCACCTGTTCAACTACTACGGCGCACCCGACGCCCAGCGCGTCATCGTGGCCATGGGCAGCGTGTCCGGCTGCGCCCAGGAGGTCGTCAATTACCTGAACGCCCGGGGCGAGAAGGTGGGCTTCCTGCAGGTGCACCTGTTCCGCCCCTTCAGCGTCAAGCACCTGATGGCCGCCATGCCCAAGACCGTCCGGCGCATCGCCGTGCTGGACCGGGTGAAGGAGGCCGGCTCCATCGGTGAGCCTCTGTACGAGGATATCTGCGCCGCCTATATCAACGAGGAAAACCGCCCCCTGATCTTTGCCGGGCGGTATGGCCTGTCCAGCAAGGACACCACCCCCGCCCAGCTGAAGGCCGTGTTCGACAACCTGCTGCTGGATCAGCCCAAGAATCACTTCACCATCGGCATCCAGGACGATGTGACCCATCTGTCCCTGCCGGTAGGCGCTCCCCTGCTCACCGAGCCGGAGGGCACCATCAGCTGCAAATTCTGGGGCCTGGGCTCCGACGGCACCGTGGGCGCCAACAAAAACTCCATCAAGATCATCGGCGAAACCACGGATATGTACTGTCAGGCTTACTTTGAGTACGACACCAAGAAGTCCTTCGGCATCACCAAGAGCCACCTGCGCTTCGGCAGGCATCCCATCAGCTCCACCTACTATGTCAGCCGCGCCGACTTTGTGGCCTGCCACAACCAGACGTACCTGACCAAGTATGACATCATCTCCGAGCTGAAGCCCCACGGCAGCTTCCTGCTGAATTGCGAGTGGAAGGAAGATGAGCTGGAGCAGCACATCCCCGGGGACATCCTCCGCTATATCGCCGAAAACGATATCCACTTCTATATCATCGACGCCAATAAGGAATCTCAGGCCCTGGGCCTGGGCAACCGCTCCAATATGGTGCTCCAGGCCGCCTTCTTCAAGCTGGCCCGGGTGATCCCCGTGGAGGACGCCGTGGCCCATATGAAGGACGCCGTGAAAAAGACCTACGGCCTCAAGGGCGAAAAGGTCGTCAATATGAACATCGCCGCCGTGGACGCCGGCATCAACGCCCTGGTGGAGGTACACGTCAAGCCGGAGTGGAAGAACCTCACCGGCGCTGCCATCCAGCCGCCCCGTGCCGACGTGCCCGACATCATCCGGAACATCCTGGTGCCCATCAACGCCCAGAAGGGCGATGACCTGCCGGTTTCCGCCTTCAAGGGCATGGAGGACGGCACCATGCCCCTGGGCACCTCCCAGTATGAAAAGCGCGGCATTGCCACCCACCTGCCCGTGTGGGACAAGGACGAGTGTATCCAGTGCAACCGCTGCTCCTTTGTGTGCCCCCATGCGGTGATCCGCCCGTACCTGCTGAACGAGGACGAGGTCAAGAATGCCCCTGCCGGGCTGGAGCTTACCGCCGCCAAGGGTCCCCAGCTGGCGGGCCTGCAATTCACCATGGGCGTTTCCACCCTGGACTGCACCAGCTGCGGCAGCTGCGTGGCCTCCTGCCCCAAGAGCGGCAAGGCCCTGCGTATGGTCCCGGCCCACGAGGTGTCCCTGGACCAGACCAACTGGAGCTACCTGCAAACCATCCCCGAGAAGAACGACCGCTTCGACAAATTCACCCTGAAGGGCAGCCAGTTCCGCCAGCCCCTGGTGGAATTCAACGGTGCCTGCGCCGGCTGCGGCGAAACGCCCTATATCAAGCTGCTGACCCAGCTATTCGGCGACAAGATGTTCCTGGCCAACGCCACCGGCTGCACCCAGGCCTGGGGCGCAGCCATGCCCTGCGTGCCCTACTGCAAGAACAAGGAGGGCAAGGGCGTGGCCTGGTCCAACTCCCTGTTTGAGAACAACGCCGAGTTCTCCTATGGCATGTGTCTGGCGGTGAAGCAGCTGCGCGATGCCGTCACGGAATATGTCCGCCGGCTGGACAGCACGACCAAAAACGCTGCCGTGAAGGCCGCCATTGCCAAATGGCTGGAGACCTATGACGATCTGGATGCCTCCACCCCCGCCACCCGGGAGCTGCTGCACCTGCTGGAGAGCGAGACCTTCTCCGCCCAGGAGCAGGCTCTGGTGGATGAGATTCTCAAGCGCCGCAAGGATATGTCCAAAAAGACCATGTGGATGTACGGCGGCGACGGCTGGGCCTATGACATCGGCTACGGTGGTCTGGACCATGTGTTCGCCATGGGCGAGGATGTCAACGTCCTGCTGGTGGATACCGAGGTATACTCCAACACCGGCGGCCAGTCCTCCAAGGCCACGCCTGTGGGCGCAGTGGCCCAGTTCCAGGCCAGCGGCAAAAAGACCAAGAAGAAGGACCTGGGCATGCTGATGATGACCTATGACAACGTCTATGTGGCCCAGTGCTCCATGGGCGCCGACCCGGCTCAGCTCATCAAGGCCATCCGGGAGGCCGAGGCCCACAAGGGGCCCTCCATCGTCATCTGCTACGCACCCTGCATCAACCACGGCATCAAGAAGGGCATGGGCTGCGTCCAGCAGGAGATGAAGGACGCCGTGGCCTCCGGCTACTGGAACCTGTACCGCTACAGTCCCGAGACCCACAAGTTCACCCTGGACAGCAAGGAGCCCAGCATGGCCCTGTACGACTTCATGAAGGGTGAGGTGCGCTACTCCTCCCTGGAGCTGAGCTTCCCGGAGAACGCCAAGGTCCTGTTTGCCGAGGCGGAGGAGGACGCCAAGGCCAAATACGAGTCCTACAAGCGCCGGGCGCAGGATCAATAAGCGGCAATTTCCCTATCACACCATAAAAGGCGGCACTCAGCTTTGAACCGCACCCCGTCAGGAGGACAGTGAAAAAATAGATCGTTTTCCCGGCCAGCAGCCAATCGCTGCTGGCCGCTTTTTTTATGCGGCTCGTGCTTGTGCGCTTAATTGCTGCCTGTGCGGCATAGGAATGCTCCCTCCATGACTGACAGTGTTTTATTTCACTGTCTCTCACAGAGGGAGCATATCAGAAGGTCGGATAGCCCTTATCTATTCGTTTTTCTCGGCCAACCGGTACACGCAGCACCCGCCGTCCATGCCGCAGGGACGAAAGCCCAGCTTTTCCGCGATATGCCGGGTAGCCGCCTGCTGCGGATGGCATTCTATGACTGCGTCCCGGCCATTCTCCCGCGCCCGGCAAATCATCTGCCGGGTCAGAGCCAGGGCGTACCCCCTGCCCCACCGGTCAGAAGCCAAAACCCACCCCAGCTCCATGGACGTCTCGTCGTAGGGGTGATAGATCACATATCCCGCAAAGCCGCGGCCGTCCTCCACCGCCCGGATCAGCGGCTCACGGCCCATGCCCGCCTTTTGCAGGAACGCCTCCGTCTGCGCCCGGGTGAAGGGCGGCTCCAGATACCGCATCACCGCCGGATCCGACAGCAGCCGGTGCAGGGGCTCCAGGTCCTCCGCCGTCAGCCTGCGGATATGCAGCGCTTCCGTCTCATGCATGGCAGCATCCCCCTTTACCGCAGCCAATCCGGCAGAGAATGGCTCTGGACGCTGCTGACCATCCCCATGGCCGCAAACAGCGTCACAATGGACGAGCCGCCATAGCTGAAAAACGGCAGCGTCAGACCCACCACCGGCATCACAAACAGACACATGCCCACGTTGCTGATGGTCTGGAAGATCAGGACCGCCGCCACACCCACGCAAACGTAGCTCTCTATGGTGTTTCGGGCGTTTTTCGCCACCATCAGGCACCGCACGATGATGGCCGTCAGCAGAATCAGCACCGCCAGACACCCCAGCATCCCCAGCTCCTCGCCGATGGCGGAGAAGATGAAGTCCGTGTACCGGAAGGGCAGACTGCCGGAATACTCGCCCTGGGTCTGGATGCCGTGGAACAGTCCCTGCCCCGTCAGCTTGCCGCCGCCCAGCGCCAGAAGGCTCCGGGTCTGCTGCCAGCCTGCGCCCAGAGGGTCCAGGCTGTGGTCAAACACCACCATGAACCGCTCCTTCATATAGTCCGGAATTTTATCCAGCTCCCACAGCAGATAAAACGCCGCGCCGCCGCCCAGCAGCGCGATGACAAACCACCGGGCCGCCACCCCGGCCACAAAGGCCATGGCGGCAAAGACGAACGCATACACCAGGGCGCTGCCCATATCCGAGGAGATGGCGTAATACAGCCCCACCATCAGCAGCAGATGTCCGCCCAGAAACGCAACGGACCGCAGGGACCTTAGTCCCCAGTGCTCCTTCACCCACACCAGCTGCTTGCTGAGCACCAGGATAAACGTCAGCTTCACGATCTCCGCCGGCTGAATATTGGCCGGAAAGCCCCGGATGCCCAGCCAGGCCCGGTTGCCGTTATTTTCAATGCCCAAGGGTGTTTTCAGCAGCAGGAACAGGACAATGCCGAAGCCCAGCAGCCACTTCCACCGCTTGGATGCCTCCGTCAGGTCGATCTGGGACATGAGGAAATAGATCCCCACCCCCAGCACAATGGCGCAGGCCTGGACAATGACCATCTTCCATGAGCCCAGAAAATTGGTGGCGCTGGCGATCATCACCAGCCCGAACAGCGCCGCCCCGCAGCAAAGGCACAGCAGCAGCCAGTCGGCCTGCCGTAAAATATCCAAAATGCTATCTTTGATTCGTTTCAGCATGAAAGGCTCCTCTTGTAAAAACCGTTGGAAGGAAACACAATGTCCCTTTAGTATACCATAAGAAGCTTTTCCTGTAAACCGGATTTCCACTTTTCCGGGCCGGGCGGCGTTCAGAAAATAGATGGACCCGCCGCAGACATCCGATGCCGCATCCTGGCGTTTTACCGGGCTCATCGCGTTGGAGTCGGTGCTGTATCCGTCTGCCTCTGAGCCGACGGCCCGCAGCTGAAAAAAGCGCTGACCGTGCTCTATCGTGCGGTCAGCGTTTTTTCGTCAGTTTTTCGTCACCGTGCCGTCGATATGGACGGTGCACACCTGCCAGGGCATATCCTTACCGCACTGCTCCACGGCCCGACGGGCAGCCATCTCCAGCCCGCCGCAGCAGGGCACCTCCATCCGCAGCACCGTTACGGAGCGAATGCTGTTGCCCCGAAGGATCTCCGCCAGCTTTCCGGTATAGTCCACTCCGTCCAGCTTGGGGCAGCCGATGAGGCATACCCGCCCGGCCAGAAACCGGCTATGAAAATCGGCATAGGCAAACGCCGTGCAGTCCGCCGCGATCAGCAGCTCCGCCCCGTCAAAATACGGGGCCCGGGTGGGAACCAGCTTGATCTGTACCGGCCAGTTGGTGAGCTGGCTCTCCGTCTCCCCGCCGGGTGCCGGCGGTGCGGGCTTTTTGTGCATCAGCTGGCGGATAGCCGTGCCGGGACAGCCGGTGTGGGCCTGTTTTTTTGCCGCCTGGGCAGCCTTCACCGCCGCCTCGTCATAGGCGGGAGCCTCCCGCTCCTCAAAGGTGATGGCCCCGGTGGGACAGGCCGGCAGACAATCCCCCAGCCCGTCACAGTAGTGCTCCCGCATGAGCCGGGCCTTGCCGTCCACCATGTCGATGGCGCCCTCATGGCACGCCTTGGCACAGGCCCCGCAGCCGTTGCACTTGTCCTGGTCTATGTGAATGATCCTGCGAATCATCAAATGAGTCCTCCTTATTTCCAATGATACGCCTGTGAGTATACGCCCAACGCCCCCTCTTGTCTGTCGCAATTGCAACACTTGACAGGCTGGAAAATATTTGCTATCATATGATTAACATTTCAGCTAATTGTTAAATGACGGAGGAACTCATCGTGTCGCTGCAAAATACGCTGCGGGCGCTGGCGGACCCCACCCGGCGGGCCATATTGGAGCTGCTGCGGGACGGACGCAAAAGCGCCGGAGAACTGGCGGACCACTTTGCGATCAGCGCCGCCGCCGTATCCCGGCACCTGTCGGTGCTGAAGGAGGCGGACCTGATCCGGGATGACCGCCGGGGAAAATTCATATTCTATGAGCTGAACGCCTCGGTGCTGGAGGAGATCCTGCTGTGGCTGACCCGGCTGAAGGGAGACGAGCAGCATGTGGAAAACCCATAAGCGCACCATTGTCCTCACCCTGGCGGCATACGCAGTCCTTTCCATATGAGGAGAATCCCGGAAATTTATACAGTGTAGGCGGCGAATTCTCACGGATTCGCCGCCTGATTTCGCTTATTACCGGTGAATCTTCCGATTTTTTGCGGGAATCCCCATTTTTTGTTGACTTCATTTCCGTATACATGCTACAATAAATTTTGTATGAAGATTTTTGCCCTTATCGCAAAAATCACTTAACGGCTTTTTGCCGTATGCATGAGAGAGGAATGAGGAACCCCCCATGGTCATGTGTATCTTTTTGTTCCTGCTGTGGCTGATCCTGAACGGAAAAGTCACGCTGGAGATCTGCCTGTTCGGCGTGGTCATCACCGGTGCGGTCTACGCGTTCTGCGTGGCTGCCCTGGGCTGCCGGCCCCAGGCGGATCGGCGTTTTCTGAAGCGCCTGGGCGGCTATGTTGTCTACGGTGCGATCCTTGTGCGGGAGATCATCCGGGCCAACCTGGCCGTGATGCGGGTGATCTGGTCCCGGAAGCCGGACTATCACCCTGCCATCGTCCGGGTCCACGCGCCCCTGGAAAAGCCCGTCTCCCGGATGCTGCTGTCCAACTCCATCACCCTGACCCCCGGCACTGTGACGGTGCGCCAGGAGGGAGAGGACTACCTGGTGCTGTGCCTGAATAAGGCTCATGCCGCCGACATCCCGGATTGGAGTCTGACCCGGCTCCTGCGGAAAATGGAGGGCCCGGAATGGAACTGATCCAACAGTGCTATCACTATCTGTTCTGGGGCGCGCTGGTGTTTCTGGGTCTGGGCCTGCTGGCAGTGATGGTCTATATCATCCGGGCCCGGCTGACGTCGGACCGCATCATCGGCATCAACCTTACCGGCACGCTGGTGGCCATTATCATCGCCATCCTGGCCTATCTGCTGGGCGAGGACTACCTGGCGGACGTGGCCATCGTGTATGTGGTGCTGTCGTTTATCGCGGTAATGCTGCTGTGCCGCATTTACATCAACCTGTACCAGCGCAAGCGGCAGGACAAGAAGGAGGACGAATCGCATGACCGGTGAATGGATCCGCTTCGGCCTGACGGCTCTGTGCGTGCTGGCCGGGTGCTTTGCCCTGCTGACCGCCATGGTGGGCCTGTTTCGCTTTGACTTTACCCTGAACCGGCTCCATGCCGCCTCCATAGCCGACACCCTGGGTCTTTCCCTGCTGGTGCTGGCGGTGATGCTGGCGGTGGGCCTGCGCCCGGTGCTGTGGAAGCTGCTGCTGGTGGTGATCCTCCAGTGGTGCACCTCTCCCCTGTCCGGCCATATGCTGGCCCAGTTTGAGTACCGGGTGAACCAGAATCTGGAGCAGCACCTGGAGCTGCCCGACGGAGAACAGGAGGCCGGTCAATGAGTACGGTCTTCCGCATCCTCCTGCTGATCGGCCTGTTGGTCTGTGCCGTGGCCACCGCTCTGGTGAAAAAGCCCATGCGTGCTGTCATCATCTACATGGCCTATTCCATCATCATGTCCGTGGTGTGGCTGCTGCTGGAATCTCCGGATCTGGCCATCACCGAGGCCGCCGTGGGCGCAGGCATCACGGGCATTCTGTTTTTCCTGACCCTGCGGCGTATCAACCTCATTGACAAGGACGCGGAGCATGAGGCCCGCAGAGAGGAGGGCCACCATGACGACACCCTCTGATCCCTCCCTGGTGCAGCTCTGGCTCCACGGCGGCCTGGACCTGTCCGAGCAGCTGCAAAAGGAGCCTCCGGAGTGTCCGGCTGAAAACGTCTCCGCTCATCCGACCCCCCGCCGGGACCGGACGCTGGTGGAGCAGGGAGTCCACCGGTCCCTGCGGCTGTACAACGTGCTGGCAGGCCTTCTGTGCGTGGTGCTGTCGGCCCTCATGCTGCTGACGGCAGCGGACCTGCCCCCCTACGGCTCCGATACCGCCCCCACCGTCAACGAGGTAGCCCAGCGCTATGTGGAGCAGGGCACCCAGGAGACCGGCGCGGTAAACACCGTGGCCGGCATGATCCTGGACTACCGTGCCTTCGATACCCTGGGCGAATCCTTTGTGCTGTTCACCGCCATGTGCGCCGTGACCATCCTGCTCAACCGCTCCGGCAAAAGGCGCTGGCTTCTCCAGCCCGACGTGGTGGACTATGCCTCGGACCCCATCGTGGCCCCCATGAGCAAGTTTCTCATTCCGGTGATCCTGGTGTTCGGCATCTATATTCTTCTCAACGGCCACCTGTCCCCCGGCGGCGGCTTCTCCGGCGGTGCCATTCTGGCAGCGGGGCTGATGCTGTTTGCCATGGTGTGGGGCGATGCGGCGGCCTCCGCCGTGCTGCGGCCCCGGCGGCTCCAGACGGTGGTGCTGTGCTCCCTGGGCTTTTACTGCCTGGCCAAGAGCTACTCCTTCTATACCGGCGCCAATCACCTGCACTCTGTCATCTCCCCCGGCACCCCGGGCCGCATTCTGTCCGCCGGGCTGATTCTGCCCCTGAACGTGGCGGTTGGCTTCGTGGTGTGCTGCACCATGTACAGCCTTTATATGTACTTCAGAAGGGGGGAGCTATGATGCTGAAGGCCCTTGCTTCCAATTACGAGCTGGTGGTAGCCATTCTGCTGTTCGTCATTGGCTTCTGCATGCTGCTGTTTGACCGGAACCTGCTGAAAAAGGTCATCGGCCTGGACATTATGGATTCCGGCGTGTTCCTGCTGCTGGCAGACCGCGGCTATATCACCGGCCGCACCGTTCCCATCATCGTGGACGGCGTCACCTCTATGGAGCACTACGTCAACCCCATCCCCGCGGGCCTGGTGCTGACGGGCATCGTGGTGTCCGTCAGTGTGTCGGCGGTGATGCTGTCCCTGACCGTCCGCATTTACCAGACCTACCGCACCCTGGACATGGACAAGCTGTATATGATGATGTCCCATAAAAAGCGGCGGAAGGAGGACGGCGAGCAATGAGCTTTGTGCAGAATTTCCCCTTCTTCTCCATCATTCTGTCCCTGGTATGCGCCGTGGTATCCTTTGCGGCCAACGCCCGCTGGGCCCGGCGGCTGAGCATTTTCCTGCTGTCTGCCAGCGTGGTGCTCCAGGGCTCCCTCCTGGTCTACTGCACCGTTCACCACGTTCGCTACTCCTATATGATGGGTCACTACCCCGCCCCTTGGGGCAACGAGCTGACGGCAGGGATCCTGGAGCCCTTCCTGGCCATGCTGTTTGCCGGGGTGATGCTCCTGTGCGTCCTGGGCGGTATGGGCCGCATCCTGCGGGATGTCCCCGCCGACAAGCAGAAGCTCTACTGGGTCATGGTGGACCTGGCCCATGTGGCGCTGATGGCCCTGTGCTACACCAACGACATTTTCACCGGCTATGTGTTCATCGAGGTGCTGACCATCGCCTCCTGCGCCCTGCTGTCGGTGCGCCGGGGCGGACGTGCCCTGATCGCCTCCGCCCGCTATATGATTTTCGCCCTGATGGGCTCCGGCCTGTTCCTGATCGGCGTCATCTTCACCTATTCCGTCACCGGCCACCTGCTGTTCCCCCAGCTGCACACCGCCATCGCGGACCTGTGGGCCTCCGGCGGGCACCGGTTCTCCATGACCATGTCCCTGGGCCTGATGACGGCGGGCCTGGCCATCAAAAGCGGCCTGTTTCCCTTCCATCTGTGGATGCCCGATACCTATGGGCAGGCCACTCCCGCCTCCTCGGGCATTCTGTCCGGCGTGGTGTCCAAGGGGTATATCGTGTTTCTCATCAAGGTCATCTACCAGGTCATCGGCATCGACGTCTTTGCTGCCACCGGCATCCAGACGGTGCTGCTGCTGTTCGGCATCGGCGGCATGATCGCAGGCTCCGTCTCCGCCATCTTCGCCCGGCGGCTGACCACCATGATTGCCTTCTCCTCCGCCGCCCAGATCGGCTACATCTATATGGGCCTGGGCATGGGGACCCAGGCCGCCCTGGCGGCGGTGCTGTTCCAGATCGTCTCCCACGCCCTGACCAAGCCCATGCTGTTTCTGTCCGGTGCGGACCTGGTGGCCGCCTCCGGCGGACACCAGGACTTCAACAGCCTCCGGGCCGCCGCCCACCGGGACCCCACCGCCGGCTGCGTATTCACCGTGGGCGCCCTGTCCATGGTAGGCATCCCCATTTTCGCCGGCTTCATCCCCAAGCTGTATTTTGCCGCTGCGGCGTTCCACATGGGCTGGCGCACCTGGGCGGTGCTGCTGGCGCTGGCCCTGTCCACCCTGCTGAACGTGCTGTATTTCCTGTACACCACGCTGCTGCTCTGGGTGCCGGAGGCCGAAACGGAGCACACACGCCGCCTGCGCTGGGCCAGTGTGCCGGGCCTTGTATTCGTGGCCCTGAACATCGCTGTTGGTCTGCGGTCCTATGGGCTCATGGACCTGTTCCGTCAGGGCATAGACCTGTTCTGTCAGTGAGAAAGGGAGGAATCGAATATGCTGTATCTCATCCTCCTGCTGCCTCTGGCATTGGCGGCCCTGAGCCTGATCCGGAACGACCGGGCCCGCACGGTGATCCTGGCCGCGGGCCAGGCCCTGCTGCTGGCGCTGCTGATCGGTGCCTGCACCCTGGGCGACATGGCCACACCGGTGTGGCACATGACCGCCGACCTGACGTTTTCCCTGCGGCTGGACGGCCTGGGCCGGTTCTTCTGCCTGCTGACCGCCGTGTGCTGGCTGCTGACCATCCCCTACGCCTCCGTCTACATGACCCACGAGGGGCACCATCCCCGTTTCTACGCATTTCTGATGCTGACGGAGGCGGCGGTTCTGGGCGCGGCCCTGGCGGCGGATCTGGTGACCCTGTACCTGTTTTATGAGCTCACCACCCTGCTGTCGTTCCCCCTGGTGCTGCACACCCAGCGGCCCAAGGCCCTGCTGGGCGCGGTAAAATACCTGTACTACTCCGTCTGCGGCGGCTTCATCGCCCTGTTCGGCGTGGTGCTGCTGGCCCAGCAGTCCTCCCTGGCCTTCGTCCGTGGCGGCTATTTCCAGACGCTCTCTCCTACCCTGCTGGCTGCATCGTTTCTGATGCTGCTGGGCTTCGGGGCCAAGGCGGGCCTGTACCCCCTGCACAACTGGCTGCCCTCGGCCCATCCCGTGGCCCCGGCCCCGGCCCATGCCCTGCTCTCCGGCATCATCGCCAAGGTGGGGGCCATCGCTGCCATCCGGGTCATTTACTTCACCGTAGGCGCAGAGGCTCTGCGGGGCACCTGGGTCCAGACCGTGTGCATCGTTCTGACCCTGGTAACCATCTTCATGGGCTCGTTTATGGGCTGCACGGAAAACGGCCTGAAAAAGCGTCTGGCCTACTCCAGCATTTCCCAGATCTCCTATGTGCTGCTGGGCGTATTCCTCATGACTCCGGTGGGTCTGCTGGGGGGGCTCTTGCAGCTGCTGTTCCACGCCCTGGCCAAGATCGGCGTGTTCCAGTCCGCCGGCTCCATCATTTTCCTGACGGAAACGGAAACCATCGACGGTTTCCCGGGTCTGGGCCGCCGGATTCCCGTCACCATGGGCTGCTTTGCCGCCCTGGCTCTGTCCCTGGTGGGCATCCCCCCCTTCGGCGGCTTCTTCAGCAAATGGTATCTGGCGCTGGGCGCCCTGGACGGCATGTCCGCCCCCCTGTGCTATATCATTCCGGCGGTGCTGCTGATCTCGGCGCTTTTGACGGCGGCCTATCTGTTTCCGCCGCTGTGCCGCGCCTTCTTTCCGGGGCAGGATTTCCCGGCACGGAGCCGGGTCCGGGAGCCGCTGCTGCTGGTGCTGTCTCTGGCACTGTTCGCCGCAGCCAGCCTGATCCTGGGCCTGCTGTCCGGCATCACTGTCCCCGTGATGGAGCACATCACCGGGTCCATTCTGTAAGGAGGTGCGCCATATGAACGGAATTCTTCTCCTTCTGCCGGTGTTCCTGCCGCTGGTGCTGGGCCTGCTGTCCTATTTCCTGCCCATCCGCAGCGAGAGCTGCCGCCGCCTGGTATACGGTGTCCTGATCCTGGGCACCACAGCCCTGGCCTGGCTGGCCATCCTCCTGTGCGATGACGGCACGTTCACCCTGCTGCACTTTTCCCACCGGCTGACCATCGCCTTCCGCATGGACGGGGCTGCCCGTCTGTTTGCGGGGTTGTCTGCCACCCTGTGGCCCTTCACCATGCTCTATGGCTTTGACTACATGCGCCACGAAAAGCACCTGCACATGTTCTGGGCATTTTTCACGGCATCCTTCGGCGTCACCCTGGGCATTGCCTTCTCCGCCAACATGATGACCATGTACCTGTTCTATGAGCTGCTGACTCTGGCCACCCTGCCCCTGGTGATGCAGCCCATGACCAAGGCCGCCAAAAAGGCCGGCGTCAAGTACCTGGTATACTCCATCTCCGGCGCGGCCCTGGCGTTTATCGGGCTGGTGTTCCTGGCCATCCACGATGCTTCGGACTTCTCCCTGGGCGGCCACCTGGCGGGCTATGACGGAGATCTGTCCATGCTGCTGGCGGTGTTCGCCCTGTCCTTTGTGGGCTTCGGGGTCAAGGCAGCCATCTGGCCGCTGCACGGCTGGCTTCCCTCGGCGGCGGTGGCCCCCACCCCCGTCACGGCCCTGCTCCACGCGGTGGCGGTGGTAAAGGCCGGCGCCTTCGCCTGCATCCGCCTGATCTATTACAGCTTCGGCCCGGACATTCTGTCCGGCACCTGGGCCCAGCAGCTGGCGCTGCTGCTGCCCATCATCACCATTGTATACGGCTCCTGCATGTCCCTGAAGCAGCGGCACTTCAAGCTGCGGCTGGCTTACTCCACGGTGTCGAACCTGTCGTATATTCTGTTTGCCGCCGCCCTGATGACCACCCAGGCCCTGGCAGCATCCTTCCTGCACCTGATCGTCCACTCGGTGGTAAAGATCATGGCCTTCTTCACGGCCGGTGCGGTGCTGCATTACGCCCACCGGGAGTATGTGCCCCAGCTGGAGGGCCTGGCCCGGTACATGCCGGTGACCTTCGCCTGCTTTACGGCGGCGGCCTGCGCCCTGACGGGGATCCCCCCCTTCAATGGCTTTGTCAGCAAGTGGTACATTGCCCGGGCGGCGGTGGATATCGGCGGCTGGCTGCCGCTGGTGGGCTTCGCAGCCCTGCTGGTGTCGGCCCTGCTGACGGCGGTCTACATGTTCCAGGTGGTGCTGAAGGCCTGGTTCCCCCGGACGGACGCCCCCGCCATCCCCGAGGGCTCCGCTCATGAGGCGGGCTGGATGATGACGGTGCCCACCGCTGTGCTGGCGGCGGCGTGTCTGGTCATGGGCCTGTTTCCCCGGTGGCTGCTGGACGTGATCGGAAAGGCGGTGGGCCTGTGATGCTGCTTCTTCTGATCCTGCTGCCCCTGATGGGGTCCGTTCCCCTGCTGCTCGTCCGCAGCGAAAGCGAGACGCGGCTGGGCCGCTGGTCCTGCGCCGTCACGGGGCTGACGCTTCTGGTGATGGTGCTGGCTGTATGCACCCGGTTTGGCGTTTCCCTGGATATCCCCCTGTGCGGCATCCACTTTACCCTGGACGGCTTCCGGGCCATCTATGGATTGGTGGTCAGCTTCATGTGGTTCGTGTCCGCCCTGCTGACGCCCCAGTATTTCCGGGGCCACCACCACCTGCGGCGCTACCACTTTTTCTTCCTGCTGTGTCTGAGCTTTACCCTGGGTGTATTCCTGTCGGCGGACCTGTATACCACCTTCCTGTTCTTCGAGCTCATGAGCCTCAGCTCCTACGCCTGGGTGGTGCAGGAGGAATCTCCTGACGCTCTGGACGCCGGCAAAACCTACCTGGCCATTGCGGTGCTGGGCGGCCTTGTGACCCTGATGGGCCTGTTCCTGCTGTACCGGCTGACGGGCACCCTGGTCATCGCCCAACTGCCTGACGCCTGCGCCATGGTAACGGACCGGGGGCAGCTGTGGGCGGCGGCCCTGTGCATTCTGTTCGGCTTTGCGGCCAAGGCGGGCGTGTTTCCCCTGCATATCTGGCTGCCCAAGGCCCACCCGGTGGCCCCGGCTCCGGCCAGTGCCCTGCTGTCCGGCGTCCTCACCAAGGCAGGCATCTTCGGCGCCCTGATCATCACGGCGGACATCCTCCCCGGTGAGCACCGGTGGGGTGTTCTGCTGCTGGTGCTGGGGGCGGTGACCATGGTGCTGGGCGCGGCTATCGCTGTGTTCTCCAACAACCTCAAGTATATTCTGGCCTGCTCCTCCCTGTCCCAGATCGGCTTTATCCTGGTGGGAACGGCGGCCCTGTCCCTGCTGGGGCAGCACAATGCCCTGGCCGCCCACGGTACGGTGCTGTACATGATGAACCACTCTCTGGTAAAGCTGACCCTGTTCCTGCTGGCCGGTGTGGTGTACTGCAATACCCACGCCCTGGACCTGAACCAGATTCGCGGCTATGGCCGGGGAAAGCCCCTGCTGCACGGCCTATTCCTGTGCGGTGCCTGTTCTCTGGCAGGTATTCCGGGCTTTCTGGGCTATATCAGCAAAACCCTGGTTCATGAGTCCCTGGTAGAGCTGGCCGCCGAAAGCGGCAGTCTGGGCGTTACGGCGGTGGAGTGGCTGTTTCTGTTCTCCGGCGGCCTGACGGCGGCGTATCTCACCAAGATCTATGTGGCCCTGTTCTGGCAGAAGCCCATCTCCCCCACCGGTAAGACCTGGGGCACGCCTATGACCGTCACGGCGCTGGTGCTGGCGGCGCTGCCTCTGCCGGTGCTGGGGCTGTTGCCCCATGGGCTGGCGGAGCCGGTGGCCGCTCTGGCCCTTCCCTTTGTGGGCGGGCATCCCTTTGGCCACGCCGTTCACTACCTGGCCTGGGAAAATCTCAAGGGCGTGGCCATTTCCCTGACCATCGGCATGGCGGTGTATTTCCTGTTCATCCGCCTGGTGCTCATGGACCGCAAGGGCGCGGAGGCCGTGTATCTGGAGCGCTGGCCCCGGTGGCTGAGCCTGGAGGAACGGGTTTATCGCCCGGTCATCCGGGGCCTGTACCGGGTGCTGAACGTGGTGATGCGGGCGGTATGCGACGCGCTGGACTTCCTGGTGCTGGTGGCCCGTCGGACCTTCCTGCGGGACTCCCGGCCCCGGCGCCGCAGATCTCCCCGCAGCGCCATGATCCACGCCATGACCCACGGCGGCCAGCGCACGGAACAGGAGGCCGCCGACCGGCTGGGCACCATCCTGGACACCCTCCGCCGGATGGAGGGCAGCCTGTCCTATGCCCTGCTGATGGCCTGCCTGGGATTGTGCATCGTCCTGGTGTGCATCCTGCTGTACGTCTTTTAAGACAAATTGATCCGGTTGCCGCGCATAGCGTGGCAACCGGATTTTTGCTTGTTATTCCTACTGTGCGTATTATTTCGCTATTTTTGTCCTGATACAAGGCGGGACACAGGCGGGATAAGCCGGGACAAACCGGGCGCGGCGAGGATGTGCCGCCTGCCCCACCGGAGGAAGCCGTCAACAGCGCATTCCCAATGAAAACCGGGGGTCCTGCACCCGCAGGACCCCCGGTTCAGTTATTGGATCATTGTCCGTCGTTCGGCTTAGAAGCAACCCTGCTCCATCATAGCTTCGGCGACCTTCTTGAAGCCGGCGATGTTGGCGCCAGCCACCAGGTCGTAGCCCAGACCGTACTCGGCAGCGGCATCGGCGGATTCCTTGTGGATGGTCTTCATCATCTTGTGCAGCTGAGCATCGACTTCCTCGGCAGTCCAGACCAGACGCTCGGAGTTCTGAGCCATCTCCAGAGCGGAGACGCCCACGCCGCCGGCGTTAACGGCCTTGGAGGGAGCCACGATGATGCCCTTCTGCTGACGCAGGAAGTTCAGAGCGTCGTTGGTGGTGGGCATATTGGCCACCTCAATGTAATACTTCACGCCGGAGACGGCGATCTTCTCGGCAGACTCCATGCGGACGTCGTTCTGCATGGCGGCGGGCATATACACGTCAACATCCTTGACACCCCAGCACTTTTCGCCGGCCACGAACTCGCAGCCGAACTTGTCGGCGTAGGGCTTGCAGTGCATGGGATCCTTGGCGCGCATTTCCAGGATGAAGTTCAGCTTCTCGTCGGTGATGACACCGTCGGGATCGTGAACGTAACCGTCGGGACCTGCGAAGTAGGTGACCTTGGCGC
>OLOA01001689.1_pt1 | contig 21550 bp, 20 predicted proteins | sample 1672201 | NCBI WGS metagenome assembly OLOA01 (sample SAMEA3136658, study PRJEB25190) | human gut metagenome
CTATTTAATCGTTAATTAACCAAAATGGCTTTCTGACACGTTCGGTCAGGAGGCCATTTTTGATTGGGAATTTTTCACGTTGCTTGTGATCGGGTGCAGCAAAAAGGACCGCTGGGTGGGCGGCCCTTTTGTTGCGATCGTTTGGGGGACGATCGACGATTGCTACTTTGGAGGAGTAAAAATGAAAAAGTTGGGTTGGGGTTTGTAGGAATGAGTGGGTGGCTCATTTCTATGTTTCCTATACTACCGGCAGGGTGTGAACGAAATGTGAAGACAAATCCAACAATTGGTTATCGTTTTGTGGCGACATTGTTCACATTTAAAAAAGAGCGTAGAACAATGCTTTACAGACAGAACTGTTTAAAAAAACTTTGTCGAAACAAGCGTTTTCAATGCAGATGAGGTCATTTAGTGTTAAACTTTTGCCATTAGTACAAGTCGCCTATAGGCCAAGTTATAACGCGCTCTTCAGCGCAGCAGCCAGCGTGTAAGAACCTTGGCCGCAATGGTCAAAGAGCGACCATCACGGCCAAGGCCGCTTACACGCTGGCTGCTAACCGCGCTGAAGACCGCTCACTTGTTTTGGGGGCACTTTATATGAAAAAACGACACATCGTTGCTCGGGTTCGACGCCCGGATGGTTTAGTATTGGATTTTCGGTTACCCAAGGATGTCACACGTGCCATTAACGTCAGTCAGCAAACAGACTGGTTTGAACGTTTACGCGGTGGTTTGATTGTTGTGCCCATGGCGCCATATGTGGGTAAAGGCGAGACGGCATTGTTTGTCGGTCGCATTGAGCGGGTTTATTATTCAGATCGGTTTTTAAAACGGTTTACCCGTAGCCAATTCTTATTGCCTGATGTTTGGCGAGAGCAGGACATGCTTGAAAGTTATACTTTCTTGCGGCACGATCATGCATGGTTGAATCAGCAGTACCTAAAAGATGATCTGCGCTACTGGTATTATGATGCCAATTCGCACTTGCTGGGTGTCGTGCGTGATTGGCATTGCAAACTGGTTTACTATCGTTTCCATCGCCAAAAGCAGCGGCTCATTCCGAATTTCTGAATCATAATCGGCACTTTTACCAAAAAAAACGACCCATGCCAGTGAAGCAGGGGGTCGTTTTTTTGGTAAAAATCTGCTCTGATTTATCACCACAACCGTTCAAACCGGTCAGTTTATGATCTGCCAATAGCCTCCTCCTAAATGGTTCAATCATTAATCATAGAAAATACTGACCAGTTAGGATCGCAACAAGGACTAGCAAGCCGGGCAGCAGATTAGAAATACGAATTTTGGTAATGCCCATCGAGTTTAACCCCATCCCCAAGATCATTAAGCCGCCGACTGCACCAATTTCGCGGAGTGCGTTCGTCATCAATGCCTTGGGAACGAATTGGACTAAAAAACTGGCGAAGAGTGTGATTGTGCCTTGATAAATGATCACTGGCAACGCGGAAAAGATCACGCCAACCCCGAGTGACGCGGTCAGCATAATCGCCATGAACCCGTCCATGACGGATTTAGTATATAGCGTGGTATTGTCTCCAGAAACGCCCGCCTGAATCGCGCCTAAAATACCCATGGCACCGATGACAGCAATCAGGGTGGCGGTCACGAACCCTTCCGCAAAATGCTGATTGCCGCGAGCAAAGCGCTGTTCCAACATCAAACCGAGGTGGTTCATGCCATCTTCAATATGCAACCACTCACCGATCAAGCCGCCAAGGCAAAGGCTGATGACCATAACAATAAAACTTTTTGTCTGCAAGGCCATTTGAATGCCCAATGCGAAGGTACCAAGCCCAAGACTTTTGGTGACAGTATCTTTAGCATGATCGCTAATACTGTGGAGAATCAAGCCTAAGAGCCCGCCACCGATAATCGTCAACCCATTGACAATAGAACCCATGAACATCATTTCATTTTCCTCGTTTACCTATTTTTGTAGTATCAAGCCAATCGCCTCATCATACCATGCTTGTGTGCCATAAATAACGCGTCATTTTTACCAAAAAGGTGTCAGTATCAGGTAAAATAAAGCAGTCACCTGCGTACAATTTTTGGGGATGACTTTTTTAACGTAAAAGCTTGCAAAAAACAAACGCATGTTCGATAATGGAGACAGCGTAAATTGACACTCGGATGTATATGTTTAAAATAGCGTGCACAGGTTTTTGGAACTGCTGGCGCATTTTTATAAGACAAAGCGTGAACTGGCATGGTTAAAGACTGGGATATAAGTGGTCTGGTTGAGCTATTGTGACCAAGGTGCTTACATACAGACTTTTGCGCCAGTGAGCGCATTTAAGGAGACAAGTATGGCTAAGAAAACGACCGCAAAGAATGATAATACTAAATCTGATGCTACAGATCGCGATACCGAACTAGAAAAAGCCCTTCAGAAGATCAAGAAAGCCTTTGGTGAAGGTGCCGTCATGAAGATGGGCGATCGACCGGAACTGAAGGTTGATGTCGTCTCAACAGGCATTTTATCCTTGGATCTTGCACTCGGTGTCGGCGGGTTACCGCGTGGCCGAATCGTTGAAGTCTATGGTCCTGAAAGTACCGGGAAAACAACGATTGCGTTGCAGACTATTGCCGAATTGCAGAAATCAGGCGGCAAGGCGGCTTACATTGACGCCGAAAATGCGATGGATCCGAAGTATGCGGCGGAACTTGGCGTAAATATTGACGACTTACTGTTGTCTCAGCCAAACTCTGGGGAACAGGGGCTTGAAATTGCTGAAATGCTGATTGAATCAGCGGCTGTTGATATTGTTGTCATTGACTCTGTCGCAGCCTTGGTTCCCAAGGCTGAAATTGAAGGTGCCATCGGGGATAGCCATGTGGGCTTGCAAGCCCGGCTGATGTCGCAGGCACTGCGGAAGATGGCCGGTTCGATCAACAATACCAATACGCTGGTTATTTTCATTAACCAATTGCGTGAAAAAGTTGGCGTGATGTTTGGCAACCCAGAAGTGACACCGGGCGGCCGTGCCTTGAAATTCTATGCGTCTGTACGGATTGAAGTCAAGCGCGGGCAGCAGGTGAAAGACGGCAAAGATGTTGTCGGCTTCGCTAGCAAACTGAAAGTCACTAAGAATAAGGTCGCACCGCCGTTTAAATCGGTTGAAACCACGATGTCATTTGGTCACGGGATTGAACACAATACCGATATGATTAACTTGGCAACCGATAAAGACAATGACATTGACGTCATCACCAAGTCTGGCTCTTGGTATAACTATGGCAAGGAACGTTTGGGCCAAGGACTTGTCAACGCATCTCACTACTTGGATGAACATCCGGAAATTTCTAAGGAAATTGAAGAAAAGATTCGTGAACAAGTTGCGCCAAAGAAGCCTGAAGAAACCGATGAGAAGCAGGATGATAAGAAAGACGATCAGGCATCTGCTGATAAAAAGAGCGAAAATACAACGACCACTGATACTGAAAAGAAAGCCGACAAGAAAGATGACCCTGCCAGCTTCGGGGTTGATCGTCTTGTCTAAATTCATTTAATTTAACGTCTAAAGCTCAATCCCAATATCACAGGATTGAGCTTTTTTTAATTCTAAATTGGTTTCAAAAAATCAAATTTTTAACAGACGTCGATCTTAAGAATATCAAACTGATGATTCGCCAAACGATTTGCTTAACTGTCTCAGTGTCTTCACCATCACTGTCGCCATTTGCTCAGGTTCGTCTGGATCTTCTGAACCAAGCCAATGCTGAATAACATTCCAAAAGCCACCCGTTGAATACGTCATAATATAAGTGATTTCTTTTTGGGAGCCGTTGATGTGCCAAGGTGTGTTAAACGTCTGATACCATTCGTTTGCGTCTGGTTCCCAAAAAGTAAGAAAGCGGCTAGCAAGATCGTTTTGAATTAAAATCGAAAGACTTTGTCTTTGCTGCCACCAGAAATCAAAGATGAGCTTAATGCCATCCTCAATTTTGAGATCAGCGGGATTCTCTTTGGACAGAATTTCGTGATAAGCGATAATTGTGTTTTTGATGTACCAGTCAATCAAGTCTTGTTTGTCTCTAAAAGATCGATAAAAAGTACGGCGATCTAATTCAGCGTGCTGGGCTATCTTAGATATCGTAATTTGCGCATAGTCCGTTTGTTTGAGCAAATCGAGAAATGATTCCCAGAGCCATTGGCGTGATTGTTCAGCGATGCGTTCTTTTCCAGTCATAAATTTCCTCCAAAAATCAAGTGTCACAAAAGCTGTGGAAATGTAGCACTTGTGCTTACATCATTGTATTTCCAGTCGGTGTCAGTATACTTGATTTTGAGCCATATGTCACACATGGGGCAACAGTGCCCACATGTGCAGAATAAAGGGGAGAAATTATGAATTCAAAAAGATTAAGAAACATCTTAAGCTTCATCGGATTATCTATCGCGATGTTTATGGGAACGTTAGACAGCACGATCGTTAATATTGCTTTACCAAAGATTATGAGAGCTTTTGGGTCATCACTCAATGATACTAGCTGGGTTACAACAATCTATGTCCTATCACTTTCGGTATTCATGATTACGAGTTCAAAAGTAGCCGATCGTATAGGTCGCAAAAAAGTCATGCTATGTGGTTTGGTTTTATTCGGCGGCTTTTCAACTGCGTGTATGCTTGCGCCATCGTTGGAACTTTTAATTGTCTTTCGCTTCGTACAAGGTATTGGCGGAGCAATTATTACACCTCTTGCTTTACCAATGGGAATTGAAGCATTTGGTAAGAAACACATTAGCATTCTTTCTGCTGCAGTAGGTGCGATCACCGCATTGGCCGCAGCGGGAGGGCCGCCTATTGGTGGGGTGATTCTGCAGGTGAGCACATGGCGGTGGGTTTTTGGAATTAATGTGCCACTGGCTATCGTTGCTAGCATCTTCGTTTTCTTTTTTACAAATGAATCTTATGATGAAACGTTGTCAGATAAGACCGACCCATTTGGAACGGTACTATTAACCGCGTCTCTCGGTGGTATTTCTTTTGGTCTTTTGCAAGGACGACAAATGGGATGGCACTCAATGGCTATTACTGGTAGCTTGCTTATCGGCATGCTATCTCTCATAGCATTCATTTTCGTCGAAAGGAAAGTTACCTCCCCAGTCATTGAATTAACCTTGTTTAAAAATAAAGCATTTGCATCTTCAACAATTGTTTATTTCGTTACAGGCTTTGGCTTGGTGTGTCCAACACTAGTTTTTAATTATTTTCTACAGGATGTGATGAATTACGCACCGTTGCATGCGGCAATGCTTATAATCCCAGTTTCATTGACAGTTATGTTTGCTATGCCACTAGGAACTAGAATCATGGATGTAGTTGGAGCTGTGCCGGTCAATCTAACTGGTATGTTACTGGTAAGCATGAGTTTGTTCTCTTTTGCAGCGATTGATACTAATACTGCAACTGAATTTATTGTCATGCTCATGATATTGAACGGTTTTGGATTTGGATTTTCAACTATTTCAATTGTTTCATCACTGAATCATCTGCCAAAAGAAAAAAGTGGTATCGGTTCCGGAATTGTTAATGCAGCTAGACAAATAGGTACTTGCTTGGGAATCGCTTTGCTTGTCACGGTTCTTGATACTCAAATTGAACAAGCAAAGCGACAGGTCTTAAATAGTTCAGAGAAAATTGTCATGCAAGCTCGTCTTTCACCACATGTTGAGTCGACTGTCTCTCGCGCATTACGCGAGAGTTTAGTAGGAAACAAAACTCAACCAGACACCAAAGAAATGAAGCAAAAAATTAAAACAGCAGCAAGCGATACGGCTAATTTGCCTCTGCCCACAAGACGGTCAGACTTATACGCTTTGTATAAAGGTAGTCAGAAGTTAGCCAATGGTCAATTAAAAGCTTCAAAAGGCGTGATTGATACGAAAGACGCATTGAAACAAATAATCACAACGAATCCGCAATTCGAAACGAGCTTGGATCCTTTTTTGACAGGACTAATGAGTATTGAGTCTGCCAATGATGATATTATGTTGGGTCAAGCAAATCTCGCAACAGCGATCAAATTATTAGCACAAAAACGAGTCCTTAAAAAAACGATGATTTCTATCGATAATCAGACAAACGAGGAACTATCATCGGCTTTTGGTAAGACATATGTATTGGCAGGGATTATTGTGTTGCTATGTGCACCAATTGCGTTATTTACAGACAGCCCAAGAAAAGAAGAAATTGGAACTCGAAATTAATGGCACTCAAAACACAAAAATGCCCGCTACCATTGCAGCGGGCGTTTTTGTTATTGGGTGATCGGATGGGGGCCAATCACCGATTTTTCTTTGGAGGAGAAAAATGAAAATTAGGTTGGGGTTTAGGAATGAGTGGGTGGCTCACTTCTATGCTGTTAATACTACCGGCAAAGTGTGACGAAAATGTGATCGTTACGTTGTCATTTTGTTAAGGTTAACCGAGTTTTTTTGAGCGCGTTATAGCCTAGGCTTGTTCGGCTACCAGATTGTGTTGCAGAGCAACCTTTAATGCTGCACCCAAAGCTTTCATGCCGGTATCAATTTGCGCCAGACTAGGACCAGTGAAGTTTAACCGGGCACCGTTGGACAAAGTCGCTGTCGCATATAGATTGGTTGATGGCACATAGGAGATATTGGCTTCCGGTAATAGGTGTTCTTTCATGAACGCGCCCATATCGAAGCCGGCTGGCATGGTGAGCCAGATAAAGAAGCCGCCGTCAGGATTAGTGAAGTGCGCTTCTTCTGGCAGATAGCGCTTCATCGCTGCCACCATGGCATTCTTTTTCTCACGATAGCAATCCTGAATTTCCCTGATATGTGCATCAAGATCGTTATTTTCCATATAGGTATTGATCCCGTGCATTACCAGATTGCTGGATTCCAGATCACTGCCGCCTTTTAAGGCCAGCAACTCTTTTAAAAGATTGGGCGCAGCGACCAACCAGCCCATGCGCAGACTTGGAGAAAGAATTTTACTAAAACTGCCAAGATAGATGACGCGTCCTTCTGTGTCGAGTGACTTGATCGTCGGCAAGGCTTTGCCAGTATAACGAAGGTCGCGATACGGATTATCTTCCAAAATCATGACATCATACTGGTTGGCGAGGCGAATGATTGCCTGCCGCTTGGCCAAGGACATCACAACCCCAGTAGGATTTTGAAAATCAGGAACGGTGTATATGAACTTGACTTTGCGACTCATTAGAATGCGTTGTAAAGCATTGATGTCCATGCCATCAGCTTGCATCGGTACTTCGTAATAGGTGGGTTGATAGGCGTTAAAAGCAGCAAGTGCACCTAAGTAAGTTGGGGCTTCAACAACCAAACCGTCGCCTGGATCCAACATTAACCGCGCCACTAGATCGATGCCTTGTTGAGCGCCTTGGGTCATCATGATGTCATCGGCGTCGACCTGCATCCCAGTCGTCTGCAGACGAGCTGCAATCTTGGCACGTAATGGTTCGTAACCTTCTGTGCTGGCATATTGAAGCAATTCCCTATCGCCACTTGTAAAGTTTTGACTAAATGCCTGATTAAGTTGTTTTGTCGGGAATAAATCCCGATCTGGATAACCACCGGCAAATGAAATGACATTTGGACCAGAAGCAGCAAATAGATCTTCTAAACCTGAATGACCAGTTTTTTGAGTACGTGTTGCGAATTTCATGATGAATCCCCCTTTGACGTTTGCGATTAAAACGGGTGCCGACGTCTTTATGACGTTGATGCTTTGGTGAAGTACCAACGTTTTCTTATTGACACTAGTGTAAAACGGCTTGTATGATTGAGTAAAGCTCAACTATTTCAGTTTATGATGAATTTTATTCACCTTAAAAGGAACGAACAGCTGTTATTCCTAGTCTAAAAGGATTTATCACAACGAAGTGACAGTTGGTGTCACTTCAAGGAGGGGCAAATGGCTAACTTTTCTTATGAAGTTTTTAGCAAGGTTGTGGAGCGAGGCACATTAGCGAAAGCGGCGGCGGAGCTGAATGTAACGCCGAGTGCCGTGAGTCATAGTGTCAGTCAGCTGGAAACAGAACTGGGTTTCCCACTCTTGATTCGTAATCGAACGGGAGTGGCACTAACTGAAGACGGGGCGCAGGTGCTGCCGATTATTCAAAGCATCCAGAATCTCGAGGAGCAGCTGACGCAGGTTGCGGACAACATTAATGGGGTTAATACCGGCCGTATCCGCATTGGTGCGTTCTCGTCGGTTTCGACGAATTGGCTGCCAACAATTATCCGTCGCTTCAAAAAGCGCTATCCGCACATTGAAATTAGCGTGGTGCAAGGCACTTTTAACCGGATTGTTGAGGCGGTCCGACTGGGAACTGCCGACATTGGCTTTTCCTCCTTACCAGTTGGCCCTGGCGTCGTGGTAGAGCCGTTATTAAAGGATCCCATCTACTGCATCACGCCCAAGCAATTCAAGCCTAAAAACGGCCGCACAGTGACACAGGCCGATGTCGATAAGCAGAACTTCATTTTGCAGCAGATTGACTATGATCGAGATACCAAAAATGCGTTGGACCGCTACCATGTGTCAAGCAATGCAATTAATTATTCTATTGATGACCAAAGCATTCTGTCGATGGTGGAATCAGGTTTGGGGATGGGCATTTTGCCGAAACTAGCGGTGCAGAAGTTAGTTGGCGATGTCAACATGTATCCATTTTCTGAGCCCTTTGAGCGGACGCTGTGTCTCGTGATTAATCCGACCATAAAAAAATCACCTTCTGTGCAGCGCATGCAGCAGGTGATTCATACTTTCTTAGCTGAGACTTATGGTGAAGCATTTCTCGGCCATCAGGGGTAAAATAGTTAAGCATGATCAGCAAGTCGATCCATGGTTTGATTCAAGGCCGCATCGACGCGATTGTTGTTGCGATTGGTGGCATGGCCTTTGACCTTGTGAAAGGTAATCGTTTCAAAGCGATTGACTTGGTGCAACAAGGCCTGCCAAAGCTCGGCATTTTTAACTGGTTTGCCATGGTTGCGCCAATTGTTTTGTTGCCATTTTACCCACCAACGTTGCTGCATGGTGTTGATGACGTAAGCAGAGTCAGAATAAACATCGACGGGAATATCTGTGCGTTTGAGGGCTTTTAAGCCTTGAATAACGGCCATAATTTCCATATAATTATTCGTTCGGCCATAGTCGCCGTCAGATAGCATTTTTTCGTGATCTCCGTAGATCAGCAACGCGGCCCACGCGCTTTTATCCGTGGGGCGAACCGATCCACCCGCCTGATTTCCTGTATTGCGATTACCGCCATCTGTATAAAGTACAATTGATTCAGCCATGATTTCCTCGCTTTCTAACTGCTATCTATTGTAGGGGAACGCGTTTTAGATGGCTAGACACATCACTAAGAAAAAATTTTGAAAAGAGGCTGCTGCATGGAACGCTATCTTATTGCACTGGATCTAGACGGCACGACTTTGAATGCGGATGGACAATTAAGCGCTGGCACGATTGCCGTCCTCCGCGAGGCACAAGCCGCGGGACATCTCGTTGTCATTACAACCGGCCGTCCGGATTCGATTTCGGAACATTTCTACGACGACTTGCAGCTTCATGGCCCGATGATCAATTTCAACGGTGCGCTGATTCACATCCCGCACCAACACTGGCGTTATGAGCAAGAGGTCACCATTCCCATTCCGGTGGCACTGTCGTTACGGCAGCTAAAACGCGACTTCTCCTTTAAAGTTATGGTGGCAGAAGGGAAACAGTTGCTGGTGGCTGATCGACCATACGCGAACATTCCGTTTTTGCCAGATCGTCCGCATCCTAAGGCGCTGTTAGATGAGCAAGGTTTGCGGCAGCCGCCTATTTCGGTCACGATGTTTATGACGGCTAAAACTTTTGATCCAGTTTCAAAACAAGTCAACGCATTGTATCCGCATTTGGCGGCCAAAACGTGGAGTGCTTGGAGTGGTGAATACACTGCGCTTGAAGTGACAAGTAAGAATACCAGCAAGTCACGGGCACTTGCCTACGTGGCGGGCCAATACGGAATCGATCAAAAGCATATCATTGCGTTTGGCGATGACATGAATGATCTTGATATGTTGCAGTTTGCGGGTCATGGTGTTGCGATGAAAAATGCCCGTCCTGCGATTCTTGCAATCGCCGATGCGCAGACCCCTAACGATAATCAGCATGATGGGGTGGCAAACTATTTGGCAGATTATTTGAAACTGGCTTAAACCTTTGTCGCAGGAAAAATGAAAATTATGGGAGTCAACTAGACATGACAACGCTTTATCTTGTCCGTCATGGGCAAACAGAATTCAATGTACAAAAACGAGTGCAAGGCATGGCCGATTCGGCACTGACGCCAAAAGGCATTGCGGACGCTAAAGCTTTGGGTCAAGGCTTTAAGACTAAAAACATTCACTTTGACGCGGCTTTTGCCAGCGATTTAACCCGCGCGGTAGATACTGCCCATTTTGTTTTGAGCGGTTTGGATGAACCGATACCGGTGACGACCTTGATGGGGTTGCGTGAAGAAAATTACGGCAAGTTCGAAGGTCAACTGGCAAATGATTTTTCCTTAGCGACCATGGGGATTGCTAACTTTCACGATGCATTGGCCAATCAAGAAATAACGTTGGCCCAGACGGCAGATGCAGCTTTTACGGCGAATATGGATCAGCACCCAAACAAGGCGGAAACGAACCGCATGGTGCAGGAACGCTTGAATCGAACTTTGCGTGCGATTGCTGTAGAGGCAGTCGCCAAAGACTGGGAGCGAGTATTGGTCGTCTCACACGGGACAGCGGCGCTCATGTGGTTGAATTATGTTCACTACAACATTGATTGTCGCGAAATGCTAGACAATGCTAGCGTGACGAAACTGATGTGGGAAAATGATCGATTTACTGTGACGGATTTCAATGACCTTAGTTTCTTGCATGCAGGTCAAGCCGCTAATTAAGTGGCTTAGTGAAGCTCAACCTGATCACGCCAAAAAATGATATCAATCCAGACGAGGCACAAAGCGGCGGCCTACTAAAGCATAAGTTCCGATCAGGGTCGTTAAAATACCTGTCACGGCAGCACCGGTAGCAAATGATAAAATAATCGTCCCAATTGTGGCCGCGTCTTTGCGGCCTTTTTGCTGCCCGCGGATGAAGCCATCATAAAGGCTTTGCGCCGCGGTGCGTAGGTTGCCGGTCATCATCAGTGAAGTAAAAGGACCGCCTTTTAAACGGCGAAATTCCTGTAGCTGCGCGGCGGCGATGAGTGAAACCAAAGCACTGGCGGCTAGATCAGGCAGCCAGTGGCCAAACAATGTCACGATAAGAATCAAAGTGAGTTCGTATTGAATGAGCCACCGTTGTTCGGTTAAAGGTCGTGATTTTTTGCTAGCCTGCAGTTGCAGTGCGCGGGCGGCCATGGTGCCGAACATGAAAGCGAAGATCGGTACCATGTAACGGACAGCGGTAGTCCATTGCGCCTGACCGAGATGAATACCCAACAAGATGACGTTCCCGGTTTGCAGGCCAGCGAATACCTCACCGTGTAAGAGATAGGTGAAAGCATCAAAACTGCCAGCAGCTGCTGTGAGCAGTGTGCCGATCAAAAGACTTTCGTGGACTGGATAGGGTTTCTCGTTCATGTTGGTCGCTCCCTTAAACGCGTTTACAGGCCAGAAACCTGCATATAAGACTTCGAGCTCAACTGGCTTGCGCTCTTGCGATAGATTGTTTGCGACTCATTTTACGCTGATTTTCATGAATGACCATGAAAGTTGTCTTGGGTATCAACTAAAAAAAGCCGATCAGCAGGCTGTCCTGTCGACCGGTTTGACTTTGTTTGTTTGAGTTGAAGATCCCTAAGTAAATAATAACAACCACTCACTGGCACGAGACGCCAGTGATATTGTGAGACAATGTGATTGGAACGTTTATTTTTTTGGCTCTTCGGCTGGTTCTGGCGGGAACGCCAAGACAGTGCCGCCGCCGAGGTTCTGAGTCATCGCGTGGAAATTTGCGACAATCTTAAAGTTGAGCTCTGCGGCATTCTGCCGGTCTTTATCAGCATAATCGGTAATGCTCAACAGCGCCGAGTTCTCATAAACCTTTTCTATTTTTCCGGTAAAAGCTGCTTCCATATCTTCTTTGACATGACAAACAACCGCGTCACCGAGATGTAATTTTTCTTTTTCCATAAAATCTCCAGCCTTTCACGGATCCCCAACATATTTGGCATATTATAACAACCGTTCCATAATAGCAAGAGACCAAAGTCGTAAAATTTCAAAAAAGACGAATATTTTATGGCATTTTTGATTTCCTATAAAAATGTCATCAAACACTATCTTTTCATTAATGAATATGACCAGGAGCACTCATAAAATGTTGGTCGACGGCAACGTGTAAGTTTATGTGAAACTTGTGATCGTTGTGGGACGATGTTTTCCAAAACGCAACCAAAAGTGGTTATAATGGAATAAAGCAGAAAGGACGAAAATAGTTATGGCAGCAAGCAACACAACGATTGATCAATTAAATGAAACAGCACAACATACAGCATTGGAAACTTTTGCAAAGTTCTACTTGGATCGCTTCTTCGGCGCCGGTCTCGATGTTTTTTCCCAAATTGATACGCAGGGGAATCTAGCAGATATTAATCATTACTTGCTTGATAATCAACCACTGACTCGCGAGGAATTGACAGCCGGTCTTCTGACTAACCGATCCGGTAACTTGTTGGACCTTTTGAAGCAAGTTAAGGTAACTTTTAATGCGCAAGGCGCACCTGAAACACCATGGAACGATTGGTACGCTGATCAAATTGACGGATTACCGCAAGGACTTTAACAAATAAGGCGGCCGATGGTGATCGGTCGCCATTTGTGTCCTTAGGGTAGAAAGGAACGGTTATGCCGCGATACTTAATTATTAGTGATATTGACGGCACACTAACCGCCAATCATCATGACGTTACGCCCAAAACGGCAGCGGCCATCGCAGCTGCCGTTGCTAGCGGCGCTTCTTTTTATGTTGCCACCGGGCGCATGCACGCTTTAGCGCAGGTTGTGGCCAAACAATTCGAACCAGAAGCTTCGATTATTGCATCGAATGGTGCTGTCTACGATTTTTCCGGCGAGCGGGTGCATCATGTTTTGGGGCAAGCGGCACTTACGGCGGTTGAAACTGTGACCGATCAGTTGGGCCTGAACGCCTTGTATTTCAGCGATGATACCGTTTATTACACAGGTAAAGTGCCGCCTGCCATTGAAGCAGCTGCACGCAAGTTTGCCCCCAGCTCGGTGAGCATTGACGTTGTAGCCTTACCATCAGTTGATGATTTGTTAGCACATGCACCTGCAATTACGAATGGGATCATTTTTGGCCCGCATGATTCGGAAGCATTGGCTAAGGGGAAGGCAGCGTTAGAAACACAGGATGTTTTACATGTTTCAGCCTCTGAACATACTAACCTTGAACTCATTCCTAAACATATTGATAAGGCCACGGCCGTCAAGGAGTTGCAGACGCTCACAGGAATCGGTCCGGAGCAAACGATTGCCTTTGGCGATGGTCTCAACGATCTTGGCATGCTGAAGGCTGCTGGTATTAGTGTGGCAATGGAAAATGCTGTGCCACAGGTTAAGCAGACTGCCCGCTATATGACAGATGCCAATGTGGATGATGGTGTAGCTAACTTTTTGAACGATTTTTTTGAAAAATAAGTAGTTTTATATTAAAAAATTGACTTTTTAAGTTGCTTGTTGGGCCAACGTTTGCCACCATAGAAGATGGTAAACGTTTTTATGAGCGTGAGACAGCCCGGTTAGAAATCCTTATGCAAATTGGCTTGAATACGATGGTTGAATTTTGACCATAGCGTCAGGGCTTGTATACATGATTCCTGGGTCGGTGAGCGCGTTTAAGTCAAAGCGTGAGCTGGTGCGGTCGAAACTGGCGTATAAGCGTTCAAGGCGCTTGTATGCAGGTTTCTGCACTCGTGAACGTGTAGAGGGGGAAAAGTCATGTATTATGCAGCAACTGATCGTTATGACAAGATGCCTGTTCGTCATGCCGGGAAAACCGGTTTGATGCTACCGGCAATTTCACTTGGCTTGTGGCAGCATTATGGCAATCTTGATCCATTTGGTCCACGCCGTTCGGTTATTTTAGACGCTTTTGATCATGGTGTCTTTCATTTTGACGTGGCGAATCACTATGGTAATGGTGATCATGAACCTGGTTTTGGCAGCAGCGAGAGTTTGCTTGGTCAAATTTTAGCAACGGATTTGAAGGCTTATCGAGATGAATTGGTGATCAGCACCAAGGTGGGGTATGAGATTCATCCGGGCCCATATGGCGTTGGGACTTCGCGCAAAGCGGTCATTCAAGGCTTGAATGATTCACTCAAACGCCTGCAGCTTGACTATGTCGACATTTATTATGCGCATCGCTTTGATGATACGGTTGATTTAGAAGAAACTGTCAATGCGCTTGATCAAACGGTGCGTGATGGCAAGGCACTTTACATCGGGATCTCGAATTTTGATACCCAGCAAACCAAAGATGCGATTACGATGTTTAAAGATCTGCATACGCCATTTGTGCTGAATCAGTTCAGTTACAACATGTTTAATCGTGAGGCTGAAACTTCTGGTCTAACGAAGGCTCTTCAAGCCGATGGTGCCGGCCTAATTGCTTATGGGCCGCTTTCAGAAGGCTTGTTGTCGGATCGGTATCTGAATGGTATTCCGGATACGTTCAAAATTCATCCGACCAACCAAGCCACTTTTGCCCATGGGAAAGACGCGGTTGTGAAGAAGCTGAACGAGTTAAACGAAGTAGCACATGACCGTGGCCAGACGTTAACGCAAATGGCATTGGCATGGCTGTTACGTGATCCAGTTGTCACCAGTGTCATCATCGGGACCACCTCGGTTGATCATTTGGAAGACAACCTGAAGGCAACCGAAAATCTGACCTTCAGTGCGGAAGAAATCAGCCACATTGATTCGATCTTGAACGTTTAAAGTTGATGTACGAAAAAGAGATGTCTCGGTTATCACTTTCCGAGGCATCTCTTTTTGTCAAGCCTACTTAACGTGAAAAGCCGCCAGATGGGTCGCCAAGTAAGGGGCAGTTTCACCTTTCCCTTGTTTGGCGATTGCTTGCGGTGTGCCAGCAGCCATGACGCGGCCACCTTCTGCACCGCCTTTTGGTCCGAGATCCAAGACATAATCAGCGTTAGCGATGACGTCTAGATCGTGTTCGATGGCAATAACCGTTGCACCGGTTTTGAGCAACCGTTGAAAAACAGCGATCAAGGTTTGAACATCCAAGGGGTGTAGACCTACCGATGGTTCATCGAAGACAAAAAGCGTGTCTTTTTGGGAGCGTCCCATGTGGGCAACTAGCTTCAGGCGCTGCGCTTCACCGCCAGACAGCGTCGGGGTACTTTCACCTAAATGCAAATAACTGAGGCCCATGTCATGCAGGGTTTGCAATGTGTGAGTAATAGCCGGTTCGTCTTTCAGAACGGTCAAGGCGGAGTCCACGTCCAGATCTAGCAAGTCGGCGATGCTGTGCTGCTGCCATTTGATTTTCAGAACCTCAGGGTTGTAGCGACGGCCGTGACAAGTCGGGCAAGTTTGCTGCATGTCAGGCAGATACTGGATATCTAAGTTAATGACGCCGGTACCGCCGCATGTCGGGCACGCGCCGGCTTTGACGTTGTAAGAGAAATGGCTACTCGTATAGTGCTTGGCTTTGGCATCAGGCAAACTGGCGAAAAGGTGTCGCAGATGGTCGAGAATGTCTGTGTAGGTGGCGACGGTTGAGCGGACATTTTTACCGACCGGCGTAGCATCAATCGCAACTACATGGCGCAGGCCGCCGCGGTCAAGATCACGAACAAATGCTGGAGCTGGTTGGTCAGCAGTTGCTGACAGCGCTGGTACTAGGGCGTCAAAAATCAAAGTTGACTTGCCAGCACCAGAAAAGCCGGATACCACTGAGAAGCAGTTAACTGGAAAATGGACATGCAGGTCGTGAAGGTTAAATCGATCAGTTACGGTTAATTGCAGTTGTTTGGTTTGCTTAATTTCTTGTTCACCAGCTTGCGGGCGAACAATCAAGGGAGCCGCTCCGGTTAAAAAGGGTGCAATCAACGAATGGGTATCATGACTGATCGCTTCAGGGCTACCTTGATCAATGAGTCGGCCGCCAGCAATGCCAGCACCGGGACCAATCTCAATCACTTGATCGGCTGCCTCAATGATGGCGGTGTTGTGATCCACAACGACCAGCGAGTTGCCTTGATTGACCAAACCGTGCATGACTTCTAGCAATCCAGAAACGTTTGCAGCATGCAGACCGATGGACGGTTCATCAAGGACGTAAAGTACGCCGGTCGTTTCAGTCCGAAGCGTGCGACTGAGCTGAATGCGTTGCAATTCACCAGTCGATAAAGAAGCCGCGGCTCGACTCAGGGTCAGGTAACTGAGGCCAAGGTCCATGATGGGCTTAAGCAATTGCGTCAGTTCTTGGATAATATCGTGCGCCAGTGACTGCATATCTGCTGGCAACCAGTGATAAATTTCGGCAATGAACGCGGCTAATTGCGTTAAAGTCATATCACTAACCTGAGCAATGTTTTGATCCACTAGGTGCTGGCTCAATAATTTCGGGGCAAATCGGCTGCCATGACAGGTCGGGCAGATGCCAAACTCATAGAAGCGATTCAGCCGCAGAATGGCGCGTTCATTTTTGGTCGTCGCTAAAGAATCTTCGACCGCATTGAAGGCATTCTCGTACTGTGCATGGTCCATATGAAAAATTTTGCCGGTTTTGCTGGGGATATTGATGGCGTATTTTTTACGTTCACCGTGCCAAACCTGTTCTTGCTGATCTTTTGGCAGGTCCTGGAAAGGCGTATCAATATCAATGCCGATTGCTTGTGCGACAAAAGGCATAAAATTGCGACCGGGCAAGCGCCACGAGGCCACGGCACCTTGACGAATTGTCAGTGTTTGATCAGGGATGAGCCGGTTGGCGGCCAGTGTGCGCGCTTGACCAGTACCGCCGCATGTCGGGCAGGCGCCAGTTGAATTGAAGGCGAAATCTTCAGCAGCAAAAGCCATGAAACGGACGCCACAGGTCGGACAAGTGACCATGCCCATACCGCTTTCACCGTCATTGGGCAGATCCATTGCCTTGGCAATATCGAGGGTTGGCGACACGCGGTGACCATTAGGACAAACCGGCGAGCCGAGACGGGAAAACATGAGGCGAATGACGTTGAGCGCTTCTGTGGCCGTACCGACAGTTGAGCGGATGCCTGGAACGGTTGGCCGCTGCCGCAAAGCGATGGCACTAGGAATATGGCGTACTGAGTCAGCAGCAGCAGGACTTGTTTGGCCAAGGCGCCGGCGGGTGTAGGTGGACAAGGCACTCATGTAGCGGCGCATACCTTCAGCGTATAACACGCCCATGGCTAATGAACTTTTACCGGAACCAGACCGACCAGTGATCGCCACCAGTTTGTTAAGTGGAATGTCAACATTGAGATGCTTCAAGTTGTTAACGTAAGCGCCGCGAACACTGATATGATCGGGAATTGCCATCAAACCACTCCTTTAAAAAGATAGACATAGCCGGCTACTGACAAAATCGGACTAGCTACGTCCTGATATTGTCATTGTAACGCTCATAGAAAAACGGCAACAGTCGGCGACAAAATTGTGTCGCCCAGTCAACTGAAAAAGCCTCACGCGACTGAGCGTCAGGCTTGATTGTGGTGATCTCCATGAGGTGTTTGTGCCACGAGATGACCGGTTTATTCGGTGACCAAGGTGCCAGTTGCTTGGCTGAGAAGTTTGATCAACTTCAGATACTTTTTCTCGCCAAGTTCATGATAGAGACGTTCTAAGTTGCCCAAGTATTCAGGCCCGAGATCCTCAATTGCTTGCTCACCTTCTTCGCTAAGCACCAGCTTGAAGCTGCGACAATCTTCAGGATCGGGTTGTTTTTCAAGCAAACCCCGGTCAATCAACGGGCTGCTGGCTTTGGTGATCGCAGCCTTGGTGACGTGCATCTCTTTGGCCAAGCTTGTTGGTGTTCTTGGCATGGCATCGGTCGCCATCCAGAAAAGCAGGTTTTGTTGATTCAATGGAATCTCCGATGTTGAAACCGGTGAAAAGAGTCGGTTGAATTGATTCACCGACTGACTGGCTGCCAAATATTGCTTTTTCATAAAAGTGCTCCCCCTTTTTTTCATAACCTCTGTATACTTTTAGTATGAAGGATTGAGGTTGATTGACGCAATAAATACGGCAGAAAAAAGCTCAATTTGTTAACAAAATCACATAGCAGGTGACTGAATGGTGGACAACGAAAAGGAGCAACGATTCATGAGCGAATGGCAAGAGCTGACAGCCTTTGCAAAAAAGGTATCTGAGCAAGATCACAGTGGCCACGGGTTTGACCATATTCAGCGGGTTGTGGCGACAGCAAAACAACTAGCTGCGCAAACACCAGAGGCTGATACAGCCGTTGTGTTGGCGGCGGCCACGATGCATGATACCTATGACGATAAATTGGTTCCAGATGTGCCAATAGCCAAAGCCGCCGCCCAGCAGGCAATGGTCGACGCTGGCATGCGCGCTGACCAAGTCCAAATGGTATTGACGATTATCGATCACATGTCGTTTAAAGCAAACTTACAACACCATCAATCGTTGCCGGTCGAAGGACAACTGGTTCAGGATGCCGATCGTCTTGATGCCATTGGTGCCATTGGCATTGGTCGTGCTTTTATGTATGGCGGTGCACATGGTGGGCGGATGTATGATCCAGATTTACCACCACGAGCTGACTTAACCGCGGCTCAGTATCGTACAACAGAAGGAACCGTCATCAATCACTTTTATGAAAAACTGTTGAAACTCAAGGATCAATTGAACACCGATGCGGCCAAAAAAATGGCGATGCATCGCCAACAGGTTATGGAAGATTTTCTAACCGAGTTCAAAGCCGAGTGGCACGGTAGACGGTAAGGCAAGGCGGCTCTTTTATGAAAGGACAGCATGGCCAGTTAAAACAGCTGTAGCAATGCGCATTTTTTTGCTTTCTACGCTACATTTTTATAAAAAGGACTTGCGAGCTATGGGGATTTAGTGTACATTAATTAGGCAGTTGTTTTTAAACAACACAGCCATTTGCCGTCTTAGCTCAGTCGGTAGAGCGCATCCATGGTAAGGATGAGGTCGTCGGTTCGAATCCGATAGACGGCTGATAGTACCGCGCCTGACAGATATTAAATCTGTCAGGTTTTTTTGTGAGCACGAACCAACCCGATTAGAAACCGGAAAGTATGTGGTCTTGGACGTGAGGTCGGGCTTTGATCATTACGACTAAGCTCCTTATGCGTAGGTTTTTGGGATGACTCGCGCGTTATGGTGGGACCTTATGCTTCACTTTCTAAGCATGACACGCCTCTTCACGGCTATGTTTCACCATGCACCCTGGCTTCTAAAATGTTACCCTTAAAGACAAACATGCCAAGAAAGGATTGCCTTCATGAAAATTCTTCGCTCATTTGTCCAACTTGTTGGCGTTGCTGCAGGTTTTATCGCCTATTCGTCCGCCGAACTTGCGTTGATCCGCAGTGAGGCCACGTGGGGTGCCTATGGGGCCATTGGTGCCTTGGTCTTTGTATTCGGTGCACTGATTGCTGCATTGATGGTCTGCTATCGACATTTTTACCGCCAACAACCTGCGCTGGCGGTGGCTCATCCTTCTAGCGTGGTCTGGCAAGGTATCGGATTGCTATTTTTGATTCAGCTCATCAACGTGACGCTCACGCAAGTCATGCACGCGCCTCAAGCTGCCAACCAAAGTAACCTGCTTGATTTAGTTAAAAACTATCCGTGGTCAATCAAGTTATTAGCAGTTGTTGGTGGCCCAATCGTTGAGGAGTATCTATTTCGGGGTTTCTTGATGAACAGTTTCGGCTCTTTGAAGCAGCGATCCTGGCAATGGGTGAGTGTGCTAATCAGTGCCGCAGTCTTCGGCTTTGCGCATGTGGCCGGAAAAGTGGATTATAACTTCTTCATCTATGCCGCGCTTGGCGGCGTCCTTGCTTGGACTTACTTGCGAACAAGAGACATGCGTTATTCGATTGGGTTGCATATGCTCAACAATGCAACAATTTTACTCGTGTAGAATTTTCCAAACTAAGGTTAGGACATCATTCATAAGCGTCAAATAAGAATGAACAATTTTCGCAATTGGAAGTTGTTCATTTTTTATTTTCTCATAAATGATTTATTGGGGTTTTAAAGATCCCAGTGCCAAGGCGAAGCAATCGTAGGCCGGATGGGGATCAGCTGTGCAAACAACACAGCGACCGGGCTTTGTCGCTGATGTTGTTAGGCGACTTTGATACCGCGGGTTTTGCGGGCTCGAAGCGCCGTCATGCGTTCCAGCCCCATCTGGCCGGAGATTGCGGAGTTTGCCACGGCAAAGAACCCTCAGCCTAGATTTTTCCCGGATTATTCGAAATCTAGTGAATCACGAATTCTATGCAAGAATGACAGCTCAGCCCCAACCTCTAATCAATATTTTAATCTTTGGCGATAAATGCCAAATAATAAGTCACAGCCGAAACTGTTTGCGCCGAACGGATTTTGCCAGCTTTGACACCCGCAACTAATTCAGAAAATGGGACTAATCGGCTAGTTACAAATTCGTCTTGATCGAAGTCTTGTTTTGTTTTATCAGCCAAGTCAAGATGTGCCAACACCAGATTGACGGTTTCATCCGTCATCCCTTCACTTGAACGGATAGCGGTCATCCACATCCACTGCAAATCGTGCGTCACGTAGCCGGTTTCCTCGCGCAATTCGCGGCTTGCGGCTGTTTGCCAATCTTCACCCGGGTCCATCAAGCCTGCTGGTAGCCCAAAAACTTCACTGTTAACCGCCACCCGATACTCGCGATTGACTAGCACGCGCCCATCATCGGTCATGGCCAACATCGCAACCGCATTGGCGTGGCGAATCAAGTCACGCTCAACTGTGAGGCCATCAGGCGTTTTAATATGTTGCGTCACAACATCGAAAATCGGCCCATGATAATGCGGGGTTTCGCTCAGGATTTTCCCTTTTGCTAGCGGTTGATCAAAAAACATATAGGCATCTCCTTCAATTGAAAAAGCCGCGCCTAAACGCGACTTCTGATTATGCTTTCGTAAAATCCTTCATCCAAGCTAAGGCGATTGCCTTTTCACCTAAGTGGGTGCCGACAACTGGGCCAAAGTAAGATAGTTCGAATGGAACTGTTGGAAACTTCTGCTGTAAATCTGCTAACCAACGATTGGCCTCGTCCGGATCATTAGCGTGGATGACAACCGCGCGAACCGGATAATCAACTCGATCAAGTTCTTCTTGAAACAAAGTCTCAACGCGAGAGTAAGCCTTTTTGATGGATCGAATTTTTTCGATCGCCACGATCTTGTGACTTTGATCGTCGCTGCAATGCCGCGGCCTGTCTTTC
>OLOA01001694.1_pt1 | contig 21485 bp, 19 predicted proteins | sample 1672201 | NCBI WGS metagenome assembly OLOA01 (sample SAMEA3136658, study PRJEB25190) | human gut metagenome
CACCGTCCTCGGTGCTTTATCCGCACCTATCTTCTGATTCCGGACCTCGAGTCTTCTGATCACGGACCTCGAGGCCCCCAGCGGCCGCAGGCGACGAACCAAATTGACGCGAACCAGGCCCGTCAACCCGCTCGCGGGCATGAAAAACCCCGGACGCAGGCCTCGGACCCCGCGCCCGGGGTTGGTCTTTCAGTCGCTCACCCCAGGGGGTGCGCGAACACCACCGTCAGTGGTCAGTCCTGGGGCTGGCGCTTCTCGGCGGCGATGAACCATGCCTGCTGCTCGAGCTTGTTGATCAGCTCATGGAGCAGGTCGGCGGTCGACGGATCGGCGGAATCCACCGCGTCGTGCACCTCACGGATGGTGCGCGTGGTGGCCTCGATCGACTTCACGACCAGGTCGACTGCGTCGCTGGAGAGGATCTCACCGGCGGGCAGCTCGGGAAGGGTGGTGGTGGCGGAGACGACGTCGGTGCGGCCGTCCGGTGCCACGTGCAGCGCACGCATGCGCTCGGCGATCGTGTCGGAACCCTCGCGGGCGATCTCGACGACGTCGTCAAAGTTGCGGTGCAGGTCGCGGAAGTTCGGCCCCACGATGTTCCAGTGCACCTGCTTGCCCGAGAAACTCAGCGCAATCAAGTCAACAAGCACTGACTGCAGCGAATCACGAAGGATATCGGAGGCGACAAAGCCGCTCTCGGCGTTCTGAAGGTTGGTGGTGGAGACTTCTGCCTGATGAATCGCAGAAATGGTATTCGTCATATTCACTCCTCTGGCTCATGGGTTGCGCCACGATCCACCAAACTGATCGCGCGACGCACACCCCTATAAGATGTTGTCCCTCACCCTGTACAACGCTCGAACCGCCGCTTTTATTCCGTCACACTCCGGTCCGATAGCGGCCAATCCCCCGCACAGCTCAGGGCTGGAACGGACTCGGACCCACCGCCGGAGCCTTCGCCACGTTGACGGCCCACTGGTCCTTGCCGCGGAACTGGCCGGCGAGCGCCAGCACCACCACGACCAGCGCCACGAGCGTCCACCCGATCCAGCCCAGGGGGCTGGTGGCCAGCACGCTCGGCGACTCGCCCGCCGCCACCACCAGTCCCAGGAAACCCGCCGTGCCATTCAGTGCGGCATGACCGAACACCGACGGCCAGATGTTGCCGCTGCGGATGCGCAACCACCCGAACAACGTGCCAAGGATCACGCACGACACGATCATGAGCAGCACGCCCAGCGCATCGCGTCGGCCGAAGTCGTAGCCCAGCAGGATGAGCGGCGCATGCCACAGTCCCCACATCGCCCCGCTGATCACCAGCGCAGGCCACGTGCCCAGCGGACGCAGCGATGACATGAGGAAGCCACGCCAACCGATCTCCTCGCCCACGGTGAACATCGCATTGGTGGCGGAGGCCGGCAACAGCATCACCAATTGCACGATCACCGTGGTGCGCACCGACAACGGATAGGTCTGTCCGGCCGGCATCTGCGACTGCAACACCTGCGCGAAGCCCGAGAAGTTCACCAGGTCGAGGCGCACGAGCCCCAGCCCGGCGGCGATGAATGTCACCACGATCGGCAGCAGGGCGGTGCCCACCAGGGCGGCCAGCGCCAACAGCAGCGTCCGCTTGAGGGGCCGAATCGGCCACATGCCCAGCGACGCCAGCACCGCGCGCCCCCGCACCCGTTGCACCACCATCACCACGAACAATGCCGCCACGGCAGGGGTGTACATCATGAGCGGGGAGAGCACGCCCATGAGCGGATTCTGGAGTCCCTTCCCACTGATCCACAGCGGCGAGATCACCAACCACGCCAGCGCACAGGCGAGCACATAGAACACCACGATCGGGAGCCATCGCACCCGAGTCACGCCGGGCGCAGTGCCTGAGGGCGAGCCGGGCACAGCGCCTGAGGGTCCGGGGCCGCCACCACCGGGCATGGCGCGTGCTGGTTGATCGTCGTGACTCATGGCGTCTCCTGGAGGGGTCCGGACGCCGCCCCGCCGGCCGTCCCGGCAGTCATCGGCGTCCTGTGGTGACGCCTCCATCGAAGCACTCCGGCGCGTGCCCCGCGGGGCCGCCCGCGTCATGCCGGGCATGCAAAAGACTCCCCGCCCAGGACCGAACCGGGCGGGGAGCCTTGGGGTGAAGGGCTAGCTCTCGTCTTTGTTGAAGACGCCCTTCAGGCCTTCTTTGACGCCATTGACGGTGTCAGCAACCTTGTCCTTGGCCTCATTGAGGGCACCCTCGACCTTGCCCTTTGCGTTCTGCGTGGTGCCTTCGGCGGCCATCTCGTCGTTGCCGGTCACCTTGCCGCCGACCTCCTTGGCCTTACCCGCAGCCTTGTCGAAGGCGGACTGTGCATCATTCATGGCAGTTCCTTCCGTAGTTGGGATATCAATCCAAACATCCGCCGTCTTGCCCGACGACGGCGCCCCCAAGAATACGCTGATTCCACGCCTGCGCGGACGCCACGAGGCGGCCACGGAATGGCTGTACCGTGTTCGGTGAACACCGTTCACCGAACCGCCAGGGGAGGCCATGAACACCAGCGTGATCGACACCGGACCCGTGTGCGTGCTCGGCGAAGGCCCCGGTGTGGTCCACCAGTTCTGGCAGGCGCACCGCCGCGGCCGGTTGATCGGGCTGCGCACCTCGGGCACGACCACCGGCGCTGGACGCGTGATCGTGCGCAGCACCGATTCCTGGGTCGACAGCCTCGACGCGGTGGCCCAGCGCTGCGCGCTGACGCCTCACGACCGCATCTGGATCCCCGGCCCGATGGGCTCCACGATGAACCTGTTCGCCGCCTGCCTGGCTGTTCACAACGGCGTGGAATGGTCGTCCGACAAGCCCGAATGCGCCACCATCTGGCAGCTCACACCCGCCCGGTTGAGCTCCCTGCTGGACGCCGGACTGCCCCGTTCGCAGCGTCTGCGCGAGGTGATCGTGGCCGGCGATAGCCTGTCGCGCGGGCTTCGCGACCGGGCCACGACGCGCGGCATCAACGTGGTGCACTACTACGGCGCCGCCGAGATGTCGATGATCGCGATGGGCAGCTGCCGCGACGACCTGGAGCTGTTCGACAAGGTGGAGGTCCGCACCACCGACGGCACCATCTGGGTGCGCTCCCCATGGCTTGCACAGGGATACTTGCGGGCTGCTGCCGACGCGCCCCGACGGTCCGGTGCCCTCACGCCACTGCGGCGCGGTGACGACGGCTTCGTGACAGTGGGAGACCGCGGAGCCCTTGATGGGCGCCGGCTGATCGTCGAAGGACGTGATGGCGCCGTGACCACAGCAGGGCAGACCGTGCTCCTCGCCCCGCTGCTCGAGCGGCTGCGTCATCGGGCGCAGGGTGAGCTGTTCCTGCTCGGGCTACCGCATGCCGCGCTCGGCCAGGTGCTGACCGCCGTGGTGACCCGGCGCGACGACCTGGGTCCGGTGCGAGCCTGGGCGCGCGAACACCTCACCGGCGCCGACCGACCACGACGCTGGCAGTGGGTGGCCCATCCTCCGCTGACCCTCAGCGGAAAGGTTGACCTGCGCGCCCTGGCCCTGGACCTGGCAGGCCCCGCCGATCGGCCGGACGCACCATGAGCACCCCCGCCGACAACCCGGTGATCATCGAGGCCCTGCGCACCCCGATCGGCACCACCGGAGGCGTCTTCGCCGACCAGACCACCACCGACCTGGCCGCGCCCGTGCTCGGCGAGCTGGACGCCCGACTGCCCGCCGGCACCGGATTCAGCGAGGTGGTGCTCGGCAATGTGCGCGGGCCCGGTGGCGATCCGGCGCGCGTGGCGGCGTTGGCCGCTGGCATCGACCCCGCCGTGCCCGCCCTGACACTCGATCGCCAGTGCGGGTCGGGAATGGCGGCCATCGAATATGCATGGCACCGCTGCCGCAGCCAGCCGGGCGTCGTGGCGGCCGGAGGAATGCAGGCCGCCAGCACCCAGCCGATCACCCTGTGGCCGGGCCGCGACGGCGAACCACCCACCGCCTTCGACCGGGCGCCCTTCGCGCCGCCGCCCTGGCTCGACCCCGACATGGGCGTGATGGCCGACCAGCTTGCCGCCGAACTGCACATCAGCCGCGAACGCCAGGACCGCTATGCCCTGCGCTCGCACATGCGGGCCGCCACCGCCCGCGACGCCGGTGATTTCGACGCCGAGATCGTGCCGATTGCCGGGGTGGGCCGCGACCAGCGTCCCCGGGGCGGCTTCACGATGGCGCGACTGGCCCGCTTCCCCGCCGCGTTCCGCCCGGGCGGCACCGTCACGGCCGCCAATTCCTGCGGCATCAACGACGCGGCAGCCGCCGTGACCATGGTGGACGCCGCCACCCACGCCCACTTGCCGACCCCCGGGCTGCGCGTGCTGGCCGCCCGCACCGTCGGCTACGACCCCGACCGGTTCGGCCTGGGCCTCGTGCCGGCCGTGCGCGCCGCCCTCGACGACGCCGGATTGGGTCTCGACCAGATCGACGCCCTGGAATTCAACGAGGCCTTCGCCGCCCAGGTGCTGGCCTGCGCCGACGCACTCGATCTCGACGAGCACCGCCTGTGCCCCCAGGGTGGGGCCATTGCCCTGGGCCATCCGTGGGGTGCGTCCGGCGCGATCCTGCTGGTGCGGCTGTTCAGCCGGCTCGTGCGCGAGGGCGCGGGACGCTATGGGCTGGCCGCGATCTCGATCGGCGGCGGCCAGGGCAGCGCCATGGTGGTCGAAGCGGTGCACCCCCGCGGGAATTGATGCACGTGCGGCCCGCCACGCGTCCCGATCCCGACCGCCACTCCTGCCGCGCCCCCGAATGCCGGATGCCACGCGCCACTCGCACACGCCCCCTATAAGCCGATATCCCCCTTATTTGTGCGGACATTTTGGATAGTTGCCCATTTGACAGCCCGGGATATTGCACGATAAAGTCATCGGTGCACTTTCGCCGCCCCCTGCATATGCACCCGACGCCTTCCCGTAAAGTCGCCTGCGTCCCGCACTTCGAGCGACGAGGCCCGATCCTGCGGAATCCCCCCGGGACCTGATCCATCGGTACGCACACACCCTGGTGCGCTCCGAAGAGCGTCCACGCCCCTTGCCGGGACGCGGCAACCCTCACCCAAGGAGGACCCCCGTGGGAAGTCTGAAGACGGCATTCAATATCGTGCCCGCACCCAAGTCGGACATTCCGATCACCACCCAGCGCAAGCGGTGGCTGCGTGAATTCATGAAGACCTATGCCGTGCTCATCATCGGCTATGGCGGCTTCTACCTGTTGCGCACCAACTTCAAGTCGGCCCAGCCATTCCTGCGCGACCAATTGGGCCTCACCACCACCCAGTTGGGCACGATCGGGTTCGGCTTCTCACTCACCTACGGTTTCGGCGGACTCATCCTGGGTTTCTTCGCCGATGGGCACAACACGAAGAAGATCATCTCGGCGTTGCTCATCGCCTCGGGCGTGGTGGCCATCACCATCGGCATCACGCTGGCGGTCACCCACAATCCCTACGGCTACCTGATCCTGCTGTGGTCGCTCACCGGCCTGTTGCAATCGCCTGGCGGGCCGTGCTGCAACTCCACGATGAACCGTTGGACACCCCGCAAGTACCGCGGCCGGTTCATCGGCTGGTGGAATGCATCGCACAACCTGGGGGCGATGGCCGCCGGCGCGCTGGCCCTGTGGGGCGCCAACACCTTCTTCCACGGCTCGGTGGTCGGCTTCTTCGTGGTGCCGGCGCTGGTGGCGATCCCGATCGGCATCTGGGGCCTGTTCTTCGGCAAGGACGACCCAATCGAGCTGGGTTGGGACAAGCCCGAGGTGATCTTCGGCGAGCCGCAGGCCAAGGCCGATGTGGTGACCCAGCAGGTGTCCAAGGGACGCATCCTCATGGACTATGTGGTCAAGAACCCGGCCATCTGGTTCCTGTGCATCGCCAACGTCGCCGCCTATGTGGTGCGCATCGGCATCGACAACTGGAATGTGCTCTACACCAAGAGCGAGCTGGGATTCTCCGACTACACCGCCGTCAACACCACCATTGCGCTGGAGATCGGTGGGCTGCTGGGCTCACTGTGCTGGGGATTCTTCTCCGACCGGCTGGGCGGACGACGCGCGCTGACCGCGGCGATCGGCCTGGCGCTCGTGGTGGTACCGATCTTCGTCTATGCCCACGCCACCACACCCACGGTGGTGTACGCGGCGCTGTTCTTCATCGGCTTCCTGATCTTCGGGCCGGTGACGCTGATCGGCATCTCGGTAATCGGCTTCGCCCCCAAGACCGCCACCGTGGTGGTGAATGCCGTGCCGCGCGCCTTCGGCTATGTGTTCGGCGACTCGATCGCCAAGGTGCTGTTGGGACGCATCGCCGACCCCAAGAAGCAGGGCCTGGAGATCTTCGGCCACTCCCTGCACGGCTGGGGCTCCACGTTCACCGTGCTGTTCGTCTCGGCGGGCGTCGGGCTGGTCTGCCTGGTGGCTGTGGCACTGTTCGAGGAGCGGATGATCAGGGCCGACCGGGAGTTCTCCAGGGAACACCCGGCCGCCGACGCCGGGATTTCCCAGGGAGCAGACGATGAGTGAACAGCTTGACATCAAGGCACTGCTGGCGATTGCCGAACAGGTGGTGCGCCGGGCGTCCGCGATGGCCCTGGCGGGCCAGCAGCGCGACCTGCAGGTGCAGACCAAGGCCAACCGCAACGACCTGGTGACCCGCGTCGACAAGGACATCGAGGAGTTCGTGGCCGCCGAGCTCACGAGTCGCACCGGCTATCCGGTGCTGGGCGAGGAGGGCCACGGCGTCGATTCGTTCGCCGGGCGGGTGTGGGTGGTCGACCCCATCGACGGCACCATGAACTACGTGGAGACCCGCCGCGACTATGCGGTCTCGCTGGCGCTGGTGTCCGACGGCCAGCCGCTGATCGGCGTGGTGGCCGATGTGGTGGCCGGACGCCTCTATTCGGCGGTGCGCGGCCATGGCGCAACCTGCCACCAGGACGAGCGCGACTGGACACGCAGCGATGCAGGTGGGCCCCCGACCGAACCCGGACGCTCGACCGAGGAGCTGGCGCAGGTGCCCTCTGACAAGGGGTTTCGCGATTCGATCATCATCACCGACCTCAAGGAGATTCGCGCCATGCCGCGCCTGGTGGCGGCGCTGGTGGAATCACGCGGGCACCGCCGCTACGGGTCGGCCGCGCTGGAGTGCCTCGAGGTGGCCAGCGGACGCGCCGGCGCCTTCGTGCACCTGTGGGTGTCGCCGTGGGACATCGCCGCGGCGATGGTGATCTGCGCCGAGGCCGGCGTCACGGTGACCCGGCTGGACGGCACGCCCCTGGACGTGCGCCACAAGGGGTCGATCCTGGCCGGGGCGCCGCGTGCCCACGCCGAGCTGCTGGCCAGGTTGGTGTCCGACCCGACGCAGTAGTCGGCGTCCCATAGCAAGCAGCCCGGGACCGTCGGCAACCGGAACCCCCTTGCCAGGACGTCCGGGGCCGTCCACTAGGTTTTGGTCGCGTTAACACCAAAGTCAGGCGCCAGACACTCCTCCTCACGGAAGCGATCCCTTCCCCGGAGAATCCTGCGTGCCCCGAGGAGGCTGCATGACCACCGCCGCGACCAGCACCACACCCGCTCCCGACGAGCGACTCCTGGAGGCGCCGATCGAGCACGGGGTGCTGTCACACGTCGAGCAGCGGGGCATCGAGCCGGTGCCGGCCGACAAGCGCAATGGCACCCCCGGCCAGCTGTTCTGGATCTGGTTCGCGGCCAACATCTCCATCCTGGGCATCCCCCTGGGCGCCACGCTCATCGCGCTGGGGCTGAACCTGTGGCAGGCCGTGCTGGCCACCGCCATCGGCGCCTTCGGCTCCTTCGCCGTGGTGGGCGTCATCTCCGTTGCCGGACGACGCGGCGGCGCCCCCTCGCTCACCCTGTCGCGGGCCATCTTCGGGGTGCGCGGCAATGCCGGACCCACCCTGGTGTCACTCGTCTCGAGGCTCGGCTGGGAGACCGTCACGACGCTGACCGGTGCGTTCGCGTTGATCTCGCTGTATTCGATCGCCACCGGCACCACCGCCGACGCGAAGGCCCATCCGGTGCTCACGGTGGCGTGCATCGTCATCTTCGTGGCCCTCACCGTGGTGGTCTCGGCCACCGGCCACGCCTTCCTGCTGACCGTGCAGAAGTGGGCCACCTGGGTGTTCGGTGCGCTCACCGCGCTGGTCGCCCTCTACCTGGCCACCACCGTCGACTGGTCGGCGTTCATCGGCAACGCACCCGGACCGGCCAGCGCATTCGTGGTGGGCATCGGCACGATCGTCGCCGGCACCGGCGTCGGCTGGGCCAACTCGGGGGCCGACATGGCCCGCTACCAGAAGCTGTCGGTGAAGACGCGTTCACTGGTCGCCTCGGCGTCGGTGGGGGCCGGCATCCCGCTGGTGGTGGTGATCGGGCTCGGTTCGGCGCTGACCGCCGGCAATTCGTCCATCGCCACCGCGTCCGACCCGATCGCCGCAGTGCACCAGTCGCTGCCCACCTGGGTGTCGGTGCCCTATCTGATCGCCGCCTTCGCCGGGCTGCTGATGAGCAACCACATCTCCATGTACTCCGCCGGGCTCACCACCATCACGCTGGGCGTGCGCATCCGCCGCGTGTACGCCGTGGTGGTCGACATCGTGGTGACGATCACCGGCAGCATCTACTTCATGCTGATCTCCGACAGCTTCTACGGGCCGTTCATCAGCTTCATCTCGGTGCTCGCGGTGCCGATCACCGCGTGGATCGGCTGCTTCCTGGTCGACATGGCGGGACGCCGCAGCTACGACGCGCATGGGCTGCTCGACCTTCGTCCGGGGGCACGCTATTGGTACTGGCACGGCATCAGCCTTGCCGGCACCGGCAGTTGGCTGATCGGACTGGTGGTTGGATTGCTGTTCATGAGCGCGAAGATCTCCGACACCGAAGTCTGGTTCGCCGGGCCGCTGTCGCACACCTGGATCGGCACGAACGGGCTCGCCTGGCTGGTGTCGTTGGTGGTCGCCGCCGGCCTGTACGCGTTGTTCGGTGGGCTGCGCCGCAAGGACGACGCCGCCGCGACACTCGCCGCCGGAGCCGCTGCGTGAGTGAGCCCGTTGACCGCAGCCGGGGGCGTTTCCTGCACCTGGGGCAGATGATCGTCGACCTCACGGTGTACGTCGACCGCATCCCCGAGCGCGGGGGTGACGTGTTCGCCGACAAGGCGACGATGAACGCCGGCGGTGGCTACAACGTGTTGTGGGCCGTCAAGCAGATGGGGTTGTCGCCCGACTTCTTCGGCGCGGTGGGCACCGGCCCGATGGGTGACATCCTGCGCGGCGCGATGCGTCGGATCGGCGTGGCGGCGCAGGGGCCCACGATCGCCGGGCTCGACACGGGCTACTGCGTGGCCATGACCGAACCCGATGGGGAACGCTCCTTCATCTCGGTGAGCGGCGCCGATGCGCAGATGGGGCCCGACGAGTTCGCCGGCCTGGCCCTGCGCGACGACGACCTGGTGTACCTGTGCGGCTATTCCTTCATGTCGCCCGGCACGCGCACCGCGGTGGAGCGCTTCGCTGCCGCGCGCACGGAGTGGACGCAGGCCGGCGGCCGGGTGTTGTTCGATGCCGGCCCGATGGTGGCCGAGTTCCCCGGATCGAGCCTGCAGGCCATGATCGACCTGCACCCGATGTGGTCGATGAACGACCTCGAGGGGTGCTTGTTGGCTGAGCGCCTTGGGGTCGCGGCGCGCGGTGAGCAGGAGCGCTGCCGGCTGTTGTCGCAGCGGCTCGGGGCCCCGGTGATCCTGCGGGTGGGTTCGGATGGCGCTTGGTTCGCCGATGGCGATGCGGCCCGCAAGGTGCCCACGCCGCGGGTCGGGGCCGTTGACACCAATGGCGCCGGGGACGCCCATGCCGGCGTGTTGGGTGCGGCCCTGCTGGAGGGAATCCCCCGTGATCGGGCCCTGGTGCTGGCCAACTGCGCCGGTGCCCTGTCGACGACGCGTCCCGGTCCGGCGACCTGCCCCGATCGGCAGGCCATCGAGGATGCGGCCGACAAGCTCGTGGGTTCCACAGACTCACTTGTGGGTTCCACAGACTCATAGGCCCAACGGGCGCGGGGGCCCAACAAGCTCATGGGTCCAACAGGCGCGGGGTCCAACAAACGCATGGGGTGTGACGGGTTGCGCTTGGGCGATGGCGGGCCAGGGGTCTGACAGCCCAGGGCTCAACCCCGGGTGCAGGTGCGATAACACCCATTCCTGTGACGTGCCACTATGGGAAGCGTGCTCTATCCCAAACTGCAGGTGCTTGACGTGGTGGCAGCCGTCATTGTCGACGGCGATCACTACCTTGCCTGCCGACGCGACGCCGGCCTTGATGCGGGTGGCAAATGGGAGTTCCCCGGCGGCAAGGTGAAGCCCGGAGAGACCGCCCAGCAAGCGCTGAGGCGCGAGATCCGCGAGGAACTCGGCGTCGACGTTGAGGTGCACGACATGCTCACCTCGTCGCAAACCACCAAGTCAGACCGCATTATCGACATCCGCTTCTATCTGGCCACCGCCGCCGAACGTCCGACGCACAGCGACGCCCACGACAAGCTCACCTGGCTGACCGCCGATGAACTACCCGCCCTCGACTGGGCGACGCCCGACCTGGCCGCCGTCGGCCAGCTGAACTCCAAGTACGCCCTGGAGTTGTCGGCGCCGGTGTTGAACTAGGCCGACAGGCTCCGCAATTCGGAGGATCGCCCCGACCCCACCCCCGCAAAATGTCAGTGCTCCCCGCTAGCATCTTCGACATGTCCCAGAACGCTGCGTTCGATCAGATGACGGTCGACATCATCATGGACTCCATCCGCTACACCATCAATAAGAAGCACCTGTCGCTGGAGGGCGCTGCTGAGTGCGTAAAGGGCATGGGTACGAATGCCCAACTCGTCGATGAGGCCCACCGCCAACTCGAGGAGGAGAGCCGCGCCATCTCGACATTCACTGGGGCGGTGGTGGATTCGCACTCGTACGGCGGGCAGAACTGGTACCTCGGCCCCAGCGACAGTGGCCAGTGGTCCAAGTACCTCGACCTCCTCAGACAAAAAGAGACACCGGGCCTGGACACGCTCGATGAGGAGACCACCCGCGTCACAGGACTCCTCGCCAATCCCCACAACCCCGGGGAAAAACGCAAGGGTATGGTGATGGGAAATGTTCAATCCGGGAAGACGCGCAACTTCGCGGGCGTGATCGCCAAGGCAGTTGATGCAGGATACCGGTTCGTCATCGTCCTCTCAGGAATGCACAACAATCTGCGTGAGCAAACCCAAACGCGTCTGACGGAACAGGTTTTCAGCGGGAGCGAATGGTACTCCCTGACCCAGAGCATCTATGACCTGGGTTCTGTAACAAACGCGACACAAGTGGTCGAGAATCAACCCTTCGTGTGTGCCGTGGTCAAGAAAAATACTGCGCGGCTCGCCAACCTCACCCGCATGCTCAAGGAAATCCCGGATGAGCTGTTGAAGTTGCGTCCGGTGCTCATCATCGATGATGAGGCTGATCAGGCAACTCCCAACTCAATGGCACAGCGCGAGAAGATCTCTGCCATCAACCGCCGGATGCGGGAGGTCTGGGCGCAGGTGGAGACCGGGTCATACGTCGGATACTCAGCCACCCCCTTCGCGAATGTGCTGATTGACCCCGACGAGGACGAGGACCTGTTCCCCTCGGACTTCATCACCACACTCGCCACCGGTCCGGAGTACTTCGGGGCACGGCGGGTTTTCGGACTGGCCGACACGGTCGATGACAACGGCGAGACAGAACCCGGCCTCGACATGGTTCGGCCCATTCCCGCCGCCGAAGCAAGCACGCTGTTTCCGCCGAGCGACGCCGGCGACCGCGACTTCTTCGATCCACCGTTGCCCGGTTCATTGAAGGACGCCTTCGCATGGTTCATCGTGGCCACGGCGATCAGACGGGCCCGCGGCCAGATGGGCTACTCCTCGATGCTCATCCACACGACGCACTACACGGCTCCGCATGAAGCCATGCGCCGGCGCGTGACAGCTCTTGCGAAAGAGCTGGAGACCCGTGTTGGGTGGCGCGACCTGACGGCGTTCGAGCATTCTTGGAGTGTCGAGGCCAGTCGTGTGGCGCAAGAGGCGACGATGCCGCTCCCCACGTGGGACGAGGTCCGGTCACGGATCCCTGCCGTGCTGGCCGAGCTTGAGGTGGTGGTTGACAACGCAAAATCAGATGATCGCCTGGACTATGACCCCGCCAATGGCACTGACCGCACCATCATCGCCATTGGCGGCGGCACCCTGGCCCGGGGGCTGACGCTGGAAGGTCTGGTCGTCTCCTATTTCACGCGCACGAGCAGCACCTACGACACGCTCATGCAGATGGGACGCTGGTTCGGATACCGGCCCGGCTATGAGGATCTTCCACGGGTATGGGTAACCGAGGGTCTTGATCAGGACTATGCGTTCCTTGCTCGTGTGGAGGATGATCTGCGCGAAGAAATTGAGTCGGTCCAGGACAGCGACCTGACACCCGAGGAGATGGGTGTACGCATCCGCACCCATCCGGGAAGACTCCAGATCACTGCCGACAACAAGATGTACAGCGCTGAAGTGGTTCAGCTCGGCCTGTCAGACACCGCCAACCAGACAACGATCCTCGACGGGAGCGACCCGCGGATAACCCACGCGAATCTGCAGGCTGTGGAGAACCTGATTTCTGGCGAGGTGCCTCAACCGTTGAACAGGCGCGGGAAATACTTCATCGTCCCGGACGTGAGTGGACAGCGGGTCATCACATTCCTCCAGAGCTTCCGGGCACACCCCGACCAGAAATGGCTCAGCAACAGGACGAAGCAGAACAACTTGGACAACATGATTCACTGGATACAGGAATTCGCCCCCGGCGACATCTGGAATATTGTCCTGGCGGGTAATTCCCGGAGAATGGCACCCGACGGAATCACAGCTCTGGGCACCATGACGATTGGCGGGATCGAATTGGGCTGCCTCAATCGCTCGGTGCTACGCACCAGCACACCAGAACGACTCGATTTTAACGCGATCATGTCACCCGGCGACCGTATCTGCGATATTCTCCCGACTGAATACGGTGACGCCCCTCGGAACAACAATGCGGATCGTCGCCGGATCCGCCGTTCTTATGGGCACGGGAGGGGTCTTGTTGTGATCTACCCGATCAGTTCTCATTCCCGCGCTTCATCGCAGGCTCGGGAGCGAATGGATATACCCACCGAAGAGAACCAAGTGGCCTTCTCCATCTTCATGCCGAGTATTCGGGATGCCGACGACAGGGACGGAACATTCGTCTCGGTGCGGCGCACCTGGGAAATACCAACTGCTCCCGACGACGAGGATTTTCCCGAGGGGGATGGCGACGATGAGTGATTCATACGGGACGTTCAGCCTGCTTCTGGGCACGATCGACAGAGACCCGGCCGTAACGCTGAGCACTGTTCCAGCCCTGCCCGGCGACGGCCTCCGCCTCGGTGCTGATCCCGGGTGGCACCGCCACATCCTTGCCAAGGTTCCGGACAATTTCACCATCGCGCCACGCCGGGATGCCTCCACGGAGCTGGCCGAATGGACTGAGCCCGGCACCAATCAGCGATTCCTCGATCTGATCTGTCGCGACGACGCGCTGGGCCAGGTCTTCAGCGCTCTTGCCGACAGCGTGATCGAGAGCATTGAGGCGAGCGAGGAACCTCCGCACGAGGTGCTGCTGCACCTGCTCGATCAATGGCGTCGCCTGTTCAGGCCGGCCAAGCCATTTTCCGACAAGGAAATGCGAAGCATCTTCGGCAGATTGTGGATGCTCTCACTACTTGCGGAGCGGAACCCCCTGCTCGCTCTGGAACGCTGGATGGGTTCGCGGGGGGAGCAACACGATTTCGTGTCACCCCGGGGCCAGCTCCAGGTGCAGTCGATCAAGCGCGACGGCCAGGACGTCACGATTTCCAGTTTGTCCCAGCTCGACTCCATAGCCGGCGTCTCGTTGGTCCTGGTAAGGCTCCATGTCGAGCTGTCCCCGGACGGGCAGAACATCGGCGACATGGTTACGAAACTTGTCGGGATGGGATGCCCTCGCGCGACTGTCGTTGAAGCAATCAGCGCGATGGGTTATCTGGTGGGAGTGGATGCTGATGAGTCCCGCTTCATCGTGCCGACGCCCCCGATCGCATGGCATATCACCGACGATTTCCCGGGACTGCGCTCGAGTGACGTTTCCGAGAAGCGCCGCGCGGCCATCACCAAGCTTTCCTACTCCCTCGATCTGGAGAAGGCACCGGGACGGATGAGCCCCAAGGAATTGAATTCCTTCCTTGACGAGTTGGTGTCACAATGATCGGACTTCCCCAGCTGACGTGGTTCCCGAAGCCGTTCAGTGCGGGCGACACTGACGGGGCAGGTGCTCAGAAGACCCTGGGCAACCCAGACCTCGATCTTCCGACCCTTCTGGTACGCGAGACAGCCCAGAACAGCTGGGATGCCCGCATCCCCGGGCAGATCCCCTTGTTTGACATGAGGTTGCGGCTGCTCGACGACAACGTCCGCGATGTTCTGCGCTGGAACATCTTCGGAAATGGAATGGCCCCCAACCTTGGTCTCGACGAGACGCTGGACGCCCCCGCCCTGTGGGCGTTGGAAATCAGCGACCGCGGCACCAAAGGGCTGGGAGGCCCGACCCGCAACGATCTGGAGCCCCCCGCCGGACAGCCGACGGACTACATGGATTTTGTTCTCACCCTGGGTGCCCCACCGGATACCGACGCGGGGGGCGGTACCTTCGGATTCGGCAAGACCGCCATCTACAACGCAAGCGCGTGCGGCACCGTGCTGATCTGGTCCCGCACGGGCGCGGACGCAGGACCTCATGAGCGTTTCATCGCTTCGGCGATGGGCACAAGCTTCGAACGGGACGGTCACGTGTTCACCGGAAGACAGTGGTGGGCCGTCCCGGGAGCCGAGGCACGACCGGACGATTTTCTCCGATTCGAACCGGCGACCGGAGCCATGGCAGAGCAGTTGGGTGCCGCAGTTTTTGAGCGCACCTTTCTCGAGGGGGAGACCGGCACCTCGTTGCTGATCCTGCAGCCCCACGGATGCGACGAGCCCGACCAACTCGTCCGGCAATGGGCGGACGCCCTGTCGCGCTATCTGTGGCCCAAAATGCCGATAAACCAGCCACTGGAGCGTCAGATGCACATCACTCTCTCCTCCCCGGAAGGAGAGCATCCGCTCGATTCCCCGACGAGCTCCACGGTCCTCGCCGCCCGCATGCGCTGCCTCAACGCCATCCGCCAGGAACAGGCCGGCAGCAGTGAGCCGGCCGATTCCATGGTGCAACTGCTGCCGATCGCCATACTACGCCCGAAGAAGCTGCTGGGTCATCTCGCGATGACCCAGGTGCCGAAGCTTCCGGACGGACAGTCCTATCCGGACGACACGGCCGTGAACAGCGTGAGTTACATGCGCAACAAGGCAGAGCTCATCGTCCGCGACGAACCTCTGGGACCGATGGCCACCGGGATTTCTGAATGGGTTGGGGTCTTCCGCACCACCGCTGAGCTCGACCCGGTATTTGCTGAGGCAGAACCACCTGCACACGATTCATGGAACGCACTGAGCCCGAAGGACAAGAACGCACAGTCTTTCGTCAGAGTCGCCCTGCGCAATATCCGCGCGGAGGCCGAGAAGTACCGGAATCCCTCGTGGAATGCAGCCCCTTCCGGTGAATCAGCCCCCACGGGGGTGCTGTCCGCCGAGTTGGCGGGTCTCATGATCGAGACCGGAGCGGTGTCCGCGGCATCACATTCCCCCATGCGGCGACGCATCTCGCGCGCGAATCCGGGCAGTCGCGCCAGTGCACGGGTGATCGAGGCCCAACCGCTGCCACGCTCCCTCAACGACATCGCCGAGGGAAGGCAGACGACCAGAGCGTTGATTGCCGTATCCGGTACCGCCCCCTCGGTGAGGGTCACGCTGGACCGCCTGGACATCGCGATCGACGGAGGAAAACGGCTGGAATCCGACAACGAGCTCCGCGTGATCAAATGGCTGATTGATGGCTCCCCTGCGGTGCCCGAGTATTCCACCGCCGGCACGCAGTCCGTGCGGGCAGCCCCCGGGCAGCAGATCGCGACGGACATCAGTTTCCCGGTCGACATGGCTGTGGACTTCTCCTTCTCGGCCAAGGAGGCCTGATGCGCGTCATGCCCTTTCGCGTCGCCTCCGACGCATCGATCACGCTCAGCAAACCGACACTCAGCTTCGGTGAAACTGTCGTGGAGGCCGGCGATGACGTGACCGGCTGGGACTATCTGACACCAGTCACCATCACGGGTCAGTTCGCCGTTGACCCCGAGGAACTCCACCGGTCAACCGATCTGAATGATTTTGAACCGGTGAGAGTCGTCATGCAGGTGAACTGCGTGTCCACCGGCTGGCGCTCATACGCCGTGACGCCCATTCCAACCGTTCCGCCGTTCTCCGGGCAGCTGATCCTGGATATCCCGGCCAACACCGTGGCGGACGCGCTCGAGGTCCACTACGGAATTGTCCTCGTGGCTGATATCACTGCCGACCCCCACAGCACTGCCCCCCACATGAAGGGCAGCCGGGTCTTCACCGATCACCGGACCCACCGATTCATGCTCGAAGGATCCCAATCGGGTTTCCCCACCGAGGCCTTCGACTTCAACACAACCTCTCTCCCCCCACAGGCACCTTGGCACCTGCAGTTCAACAGTTCCTCACTCGAGAGCCCCTATCGGGCATCGGTGCGGCTGTTCATCAACAGCAGCCATCCGGTGGGTAGAGAGTTCCTGAACGGCCCGATCCCTAGGAGGAGCCGGTCGGTTCTCTACTGTGATGTCCTCAGTCAGATGCTTGCGGCCGTGGCGCTGCGCGCCAGCGACGAGCTCCCCGCTGCCTTCGAGGAGGGCACAACGGGTGCGGTGCTCAATGGTTTGTGCGAGCGGCATCTCGGCCAGAATCTCTCCTCGACCATCGCAGCCCTTCGCGGTGAGCAGCCCACCCGCGTCTTCACCGAGTTGAAGGCCACTCTCAGCTTCGCGGAGCCCACGAAATGACTCACAAACTCATCCCGCGCCTCACGACCCCCCAGGCAATGGCGCGTCTCGAGGACATCCGGCGCAGTCTTCAGGCCAGTGTCGACATCCTGGATCTCGTGCAATTCACCGACACCGGCGCAGCCCCGAACGCAACCGGCGGAGCGACCGCGTCGACAGATGATCTGCGCCGCTGGCGCGACGGCGTGCGCGAGCGTCTCGATCAGGTGCCCTCTGGCGCCGGAAACCGGAACGACCGACGCTCGCTGGCCCTCGGACGCGCCCTTGCTGAGGTCATCGACCCCAGCCGCAGCGACGCCGCCCACGATGGCACCTGGTCATTTCTGTCCCTGTGCCTTTTCCCCGATGTGGTCTTCGACCGATGGCCTCCCTCAGGCATCAATGGAGCCCTACCGGAGGATCGCTGGATCGGCGCCCAACTCGGTCGGGATCGCAACTATCTCAAGGTGACATGGCGCCGCTGGACCACCCTCGGATCGGTGCTTCTCGAGTCCGGAAAGCCTTTGGGGGAGGATGAGTTCGTCGCCCTGATGGAACGCTCATCGCTCGCGCGCAACACCCGACTCCTCCGGCTGATTGCCTCCGAGATCCTGCGATTCGACGGCGAAGGGGCCCGTTCCGAGTTCGCCCGTCAACTGGTCAAGAACATCACCAAATTGACCGGCCCCAGAGACCTTGAGTTCCTTGATGAGGAGGAACTGCGGCACCTCGTCACGACGGCTGCCGCTGAGCTGCGCGAATTGCGCGTGCCCCGTCGGGCCTCACGGGCTCTCCCTCCAACGGGCAACTGATCAGGGCGCATATTCTGGCGGTGTGGGCCTGACACAAGCGGGATCAGAACACGCGGATCCGCGTGGCCGCCCAGAGCCCGCCTCGGCTGTGGTAGCCCGCAATATGTCGCACCAGAAGGTCCGCGACACCTCGCCGGAAGTTGCCCTGCGTCATGCCCTGTTTGCGCTCGGTCTTCGCTACCGGGTCGACAGCGCGCTGCCCGGTATGCCGCGACGCCGCGCTGACATCACCTTCCGGACCGCCAAGGTGGCAGTCTTCGTTGATGGCTGTTTCTGGCATGGCTGCCCCGAGCACTACGTTCCGCCCAAGCACAATGCCGATTGGTGGCACCACAAGATTCACGCCAACCAGGAACGCGATGCCGATACGGACATGCGCCTGCGCGCAGAAGGATGGACGCCGGTGCGGATCTGGGAACATGAACCTGTTGAGCAGGCAGTTGAAGAAGTGCTGACCCACCTTCCACCGCGTTGAGCCCGGCGCCATACCTTCGAGGGACATCATGCGCGGGTAAAGATGTCGGGAGCGGTCCGTATGCTGTGCCCATGAGCGATGAACTCCCCCTGTACGCAGACGAAGTCTCTGTTAACGCGCAGAGCATCGTTGACCTGATCACGCCACAGACCGTCGGCTTCGCCAAGTTTCTGTCAGCCAACGACACCGGCGAAACGGGAGGGCACCAGTCCGGATTCTTGGTCACACGCGAGGCCGGACCCGTGCTGTTGCCGCTTGATCACACGATCTGGATCGACAAGAGTCGCATCAGTATCCAGTGGCTGCATGCAAACCAGACCACCGATTCAATGGCCACATGGTATACGTCCAAGCAAGAATTCCGGATAACTGGTGGAATCAACAAGGTAATCGCCACGTCCATGACCGGCGATCTCCTGATCATGGTGCGGGTGGAGGCTGACAGCTACGTCGCAACATGCCTCGGCACCGAGGCCGATATCAACTATGCCAGGGACTCCCTGTCGCTGTCACCCACCGCAACCGATCAGCTCGTCCGACTGGAGTTGCCCGAACCCAGTACCGAAGAGGAGATGGACGAAGATGCCGTCTTCGCCGGTTACACGGAGGGCTTGACAGATTTCCCTGAGACCCTCGAAGTTTCCAGAAGGGCGCGGGAGTTCTACGCCGCGCTCTCGGGGGTGCCGGGCGAGGTCACCTCGGACCCTGACAAGACTCTGCTCGCGTGGGTCGACGCCGAGTACCGGCTCTTCAGGTTCATCGAACAAAGCCTCATTTTCCCGCGCATTTCAGAGGGCTTTGAATCGGTGGATGATTTTGTGAAACTGGCCAACTCCGTCAAGAACCGACGTGCGGCGCGGGCAGGTGCCTCGCTTGAGAACCACACGGCCGAGGTGCTCAATGGGAGCCGGATCATGTTCACCCCCCAAGCGAGAACCGAACTGAACAAGATCCCCGATTTCCTGTTCCCCGACCAGGATGCATACCACGATGAAGCCTTCCCGTCAGAAAAGCTCGCCATGCTCGCCGTGAAGACCACCTGCAAGGACCGCTGGCGTCAGGTGGAATCCGAGGCCGACCGTATCGGCACCAAGCACCTGCTGACACTGCAGAAGGGCATCAGCGCCAACCAGATGAAGGAGATGCAGTCAGCACACATCCAACTGGTGGTGCCGAAGCCATATATCGATAAATATCCGCGCGAGTGTCGCCCACTTATTTGGACCGTCAAGCAGTTTGTCGAATTCGCCCGTTCTCTTGAGCACTGAGCTCCCCACACACCAGTTTCGCCACGCTCTGGACCACCGGAACCACCACGCTGTTGCCGAACTGATGATAGGCGGCAGTGTCAGACACGGGGATCTTGAAGCCCTTGGGGAAACCCATGAGGCGAGCACACTCACGGGGTGTCAGCCTTCGTGGATTCCCCTCGCCACGGCGCACGAGGATCTCGGATCCGTCCTTGTAGTAACGGGCCGACAGCGTACGGGCGACGTCATCCGGGCCCACAATCCCGTAACCGAAGCCATTGCCCGCGGCCTTGTGCTTCGCCGCATAGTTCTGCAGGTATGCCCACAAGCGATCACTGAGTGTGTATTTTCCTGCGACCCAGGCCCGCGACCCCTCCGTGTAGGGCGGTTCCGCCTTCTCGGTGCCATCCTCGGGATGCAGGACCGAGGCCATCGACGGACGGCCCTTCGGAATCTCAATGTTGTCGAAGTTGAACTCGATCGGATCCTCGCGGAAACCCACGATGAAGATGCGATGCCGCTTCTGGGGTACCCAGGGCTCAGCCCCGATCACCCGGTACTCCACGTGATAGCCGAGCTCGTCGCGCAGGGTCTCCATGATCGTCGCGAACGTGCGACCCTTGTCGTGCGACTGCAGATTGCGCACATTCTCCAGCACGAACGCACGGGGCTGCTTCTCAGCAATGATGCGGGCAACATCGAAGAAGAGGGTGCCCTGGGTCTTGTCCTCGAAACCGGTCGGACGCCCCAGTGAATTCTTCTTCGAGACTCCCGCAATCGAGAACGGCTGGCAGGGGAACCCCGCCACGAGCACGTCGTGATCGGGCACATCCCGGGCGTCGACGGCCTGGATGTCATCGGCAAAGCTGTGATCCAGAGTCTCCTGGAAGTTCTCCGTGTAGGTGGCAACGGCCTTCTTGTCCCACTCAGAGGTGAAGACGCAGCGTCCTCCGGCCCCTTCGAACCCCAGTCGGGTGCCACCGATGCCGGCGAACAGATCAATGAACGTGAAGTCACAGGACTCCCGGTGCGTCGTCTGTCTCGCCTCGAAGAGCAGCTTGATGGACGCCGGTGCCCCCTTGCGAACCCACTCACCCGCAGTTCGTTCTGTGACGTTCGCCACCTTCGCGACCTGGGCCTGAGTGTGGGACCGCGCGTAGATCTCAAACGCTGATTCCGACATGAGAGCCTCCAACTCAGACCTGACGGCCGCTGGGTCAAAAACCGGAGATTTCTTCCGGTTTTTGTCACAGGGTAACACGAATCTACCCGCCGCCGCACCTTGAATCGTCCACACGATTCGAACCTTCGTACGACACTAACCGACGCCACTGACACTCGCGGTACAACACCCTGCAAGCCTCAGTTACAGTACTGGGCGAAGCCTGCCTCTCCCTCAGATTCACTGCGTACCCAACCGGGCGCCGTCCGGCACGTCCCACAGGTTTCGCTTGGACTGTGCTACTAGCGTTTCCGGCATGCGCGATTCGAAGAACCTTCCCCAGGACGCCGTGGACATGGCGCGCGCGTTCATCGCCGACTACGCACGACGCAACGATGGCGACGTCACCGCGGGCGCCGACTTCCTCAAGGGGCCGCTTGACACGATGCCCGAGATCGTGGACGAGGCCCTACGCCAGATGCAGGAGTTCCCGCAGGCGCGTCGCGCCCGCGTCGCCTGAACACCACCACCTGAGGCCCGTCGCCGCAGGCCCTCCGGGCCCCGAAGCCCCGTTAAGTGGCCACCTGTGCGGCGTCATTCCCGTGTCATGAGTCGGCACATAGGTGACAGATGAGTTGGCACATAGGTGTCAGCTC
>OLOA01001700.1_pt1 | contig 21416 bp, 15 predicted proteins | sample 1672201 | NCBI WGS metagenome assembly OLOA01 (sample SAMEA3136658, study PRJEB25190) | human gut metagenome
CTTTATGTTTTTTGTTTTTAAATGGTTTAAGAATACATTTGTCAAAGATTAATCCCAGGATAACTCCACATGCTAGCTGTACCAAAGTATGGAAAATCATATAGTAAATTGTATCCGTATTTAATGAATGATATATGTAATTATGTATATAATCTCCAAATAAATCATGAACTATAAGAATATACAATGTATATCTTCCGATTAACTTCAAAATATTTGCGGCAGGTACACTGTGATTCTTTGCCACATAACTGGCAATGTAATACATAATAATAGTACCTGCAATGGCGCCAATAACGCCAAGTCCGTATATGTTGTATTCTCTTGTAACAAGTTCAAAACTTCCCTTTATAATCATATACAGCCAGATAAAGGCCAGTACAAAATAACTTGCCTTATTATCATTAAACAATTTAAGAATATTGTATTTCTTAAATATGAAGCCAATGTAATAAAATACCAGTGCAAACATGGCTATATCAATCAACCAAGGAAGCTCTACTGATGTAGAGCTGATTCCAAAGCCAACAACGGATATAGTGAGTACCGTTATGGCTCTGTACAACTCATTTTTAAATACTGTACTTATTAACAGGAACAATGCCCTTATAACAAATAGCAGTACAAAGAAATACTCCATTCCAAATGTCGGATCTTCGAAATTAACCCATACTAAAAGATAATCCACAACATCATATCCCATAAATATAATCTTAAATGCCGCACATATAACATATGGAATAAGCAGACTCTTTACTGACTTCAGTATCGAGACTCCCGGAGAAACATTGCAATTATCCTTAAAGAAAAATCCCGAAATAAAAATAAATGCCAGCATATGGAAGCTGTATATATACATTCTGAAATCAGCATCAATAGGCGCAAAATGTCCGACTATCATGGATATAATCAAAAATGCCCTTAATACATCTATTGATGCATCTCTTTTTTTACCGGATACGACTAATTTGTGTTCTGATTTACCAATGCTTCTGTATTTTAGGAGCATTTTCTTAATGCATAGCACAGCCCATACAATAATCGGTATTGAAATATAGGATAAAAGTATTCTTGAATATCCGTTATTTGGAAGTCCAATTACGTTTATTGTCTTATCAAATACCCACATCTGTGTTTCAAGCTGTATAAGATGAACACACATAAAAATAAGACTATTCTTACCTATCCACTCAAGCGGTGCAAAATTGCCGATTTTCTTTGATATATAAATCACCGCATAGCTTGCTGCAAATGCACATATAAATCCAAGCAAAATGTCTTTTGTATATGCCGATGCCATATAAAATGATCCTTCAAGATAGAAAAATCCAAATATACAAACTATTAATGAAATAATAAATAAAGTAAATTTGTTAATGCCTGCCAATATTTTCGGATTATGTTTTACTTCATACCCTGCATACATAAACGGTAAAGCAAACATTGCCGACTGTATACTAAAAGGAAACCAAATCTGACTTGCTGTAATATACGCAACAAGAGCCAGGCTGACAATTACCCCCCCCCTGTATGTATATGTTCTTTATTAATCGTTTTATAATTGAAAAAATTATAGTCGCAAAAAACAAGGCCGGAAGAAACCATATCGCTCCTATTCTTCCACCTAAATCTATATCGCCAAACTTAGTGCACGACCCAGACGCCCATATACTTCTTGTAAAATCATCAGCAATTTTCCCTGTTATCGACGCAATAGAATCATCACCGTGAATAATTAGAACTATTGCATCAATAATTATTATCGCAAAACATGTTATAAAATATGGAAGCATAAATGTTTTAAATTTTTTTGCGATATATCCTGCCGTAAGAGGAACATCTTTAAAAAGATAACCGCTTAATATAAAAAATACCGGCAAATGAAAAAGGAATACTATATTGCCAATCCAGTTCACTCCGAAATGCCCGGCGATTATGGCTAACATACATATTCCACGGGCAATGTCAATCCAGCCTACACGTCGTATCCTTTTGTTAACAACATCAGCCATTTAATTCAATTTTTCTCTTTTTAGGATCCTTGTTAGGCTTATAGAGTACGGCCTTTCTTCCTATAACCTGAACAAGTTCTGATGATGTTCTCTCAGCAATAAGTCTTGCAACTTCCTTTGGATCTTCAGGTGAGTTCTTAAGGATATTGATCTTAATAAGCTCTCTTGCTTCTAAAACCTCTAATAAAGCCTTAGTAACCTCAGGTGTAAATCCTTCCTTTCCAAGCTGGAATACAGGACTTAAATTACTTGATAACTTAATTAAATATGCTCTTTCTTTGCTTGTCATAATAATTCTTCTCCATCTCCTTCATAGTACTCAAAGTCGAGATAATCACTTACTCTTACTGTATCACCTTCAGAAAGCCCAAGTTTTTTGAGTTCCTTGATGATACCGTTCTGCTCCATAAACTTCTGGAAGAAAAGGAATCCCTTTGTAGAATCAAGGTTTGTATATCCTAACATTTTGTCTACTCTTGGTCCTGATACGCTATATGTTGTCTCATCAATTCTTTCTACATAGAATGGCTCATCCTCGCCATCGCTGAACATAGCATCCAGGTCAATTTCAGGTGTAAACTTGATTTCTTCCTTAGGTAATTCCTCAAGTAAATCATTTACCTTATATAATAATTCCTTAACGCCCTGTCCTGTTGCAGCAGAAATTGGGAAAATCTGCATATCCTCGCCATACTTTTTCTTAATATCGGCAATTCTCTCTTCTAACTCTTCTTCTGTAAGACAGTCAATCTTGTTAGCTGCAATAACCTGTGGCTTATCAAGAATTGTCTTGTCGTAATTGTATAATTCGTTATTAATCTTTTCGATATCATCAACAGGATCTCTTCCATCAATTCCTGCAATATCCACAATGTGAATTAAAAGTCTTGTTCTTTCAATGTGACGAAGGAACTCAAAACCAAGGCCTGCACCTGTTGCGGCGCCTTCAATAAGTCCCGGAATATCCGCAATAACAAATCCTTTAGAACCATCCACATCAACTACTCCAAGGTTTGGATCAAGTGTTGTGAAAGGATAGTTGGCAATCTTAGGCTTTGCTCTTGTAACTGATGATAAGAATGTAGACTTACCTGCATTTGGGAAACCTACGAGACCAACGTCAGCAATAAGCTTAAGCTCCATTCTGATCCAAAGTCCCTTAGCTTCTCCACCCGGCTGTGCGTACTGTGGAGCCTGCATTGTTGAAGTGGCATAGTTCATATTTCCCTTACCGCCTCTTCCACCCTTAAGGAGAACCATTCTGTCATTCTCTCCTGACATATCGGCAATTACCTTGCCTGATTCGTCATCGTAAATAACTGTTCCCTCAGGTACCTTAAGGATGATATCTTCACCATTTTTACCTGTACAACGTCTCTTACCGCCTTCTTCACCACTGGCAGCCTTGTACTTTCTGTTAAATCTGAAGTCGCCAAGAGTATTGATACCCTTATCCACTTCAAATATTACATCACCGCCATTACCGCCATTACCGCCATCCGGTCCGCCGTTTGGCACATATAATTCTCTTCTGAATGAGACATGACCGTCTCCACCTTTTCCTGATTGAATATAAATTCTCGTTCTATCTGCAAACATAATTAACTCTCTGTATAACTAACCTTAATGTAATCCGGATGCATCATTGCCAAATCATCAACTGATGATGCTAAACTTTCCATGAAAATGTAGCTTAGATCTGATATTTCATCTCCTGTAAGCTTGAAAACAACCATAGGAATATCTTCATCTACTATATTTTCACATGGATCATCCGTAAATTCATGTACCTGTCCGATTGTGTGTGAAACCAGAGTTGAAATAGCCGCACAAAGGGCATCATCACCGTCTAACGCAAAATCAACATGACCTGTTACTTTAAAACTATATATTTTATTGTCATTATCTATAAAAAATTCAACATTGGTCATAGTTTTATACCCCGTTCCTGTAAGCCCAAAAGGCTTTTAATTAATGCATTCAATATTATGCATTCAATTGCAATACATTCTGTTAAATGAACTTATTTCATATAGTAGTACATTAAATATTATGTATTTATGACTATAACTTAAAGAGTATAACACAAAGATTGAAAATTTGATAATATAAATGACTGCCATGATATACATTTGAAGATTTTTAAAATACTCAATTTCTTTTCAGTTATACTTTTTAGTTAAACCTGATCAAGTTTTAAATTCATTACATATATAAATTTGAATATTGTTATAACATTATGGAACGCTATATAACAAGACACTTTTACCTTACGATTTCGAAAGGATGAAGCTCATTTCCATGCTGATTTCCCAATATGTAATCAATGCCCTGTAAATACCTTGTTTTACAAGTTTTATACATTAATTTTTGTTTATTTTATACTGTCGTTGTGCTAATATATGAACCATCACTTATTTATAAAGATAAACAATATATTTGATAAATATTTGAAATATGATTCACTTTTAAATGCATGATTTCAATTGTGTTTTTAATAATTTAATCATATATAAATTGTTTTTGTTTAAAATTCAATCGCTTATAAAGCGTTCTATTTTTAAAGTTTTATATGTAGATTATTAATAGGAGGACATAATATGAGTTTCAACTTAGTTAAAAAAATTCCTGATCCAACAGAGATCAAAACAATGTACCCTGTTCCTGAAGGCTTCGCTGAGCAGAAGGCTGTATTTGATAAGGAGGTAGCTAAGATTTTCACAGGTGATTCTGATAAGTTCTTATTAGTTGTTGGTCCTTGTTCTGCAGATAATGGAGAAGCTGTTCTTGATTATGTTGAGAGATTAAGAAAGGTTCAGGAAAAAGTAGCTGACAAGATCATCATCATTCCAAGAATCTACACAAATAAGCCTCGTACAACAGGTGTCGGTTACAAGGGAATGCTCCATCAGCCAGATCCTGAAAAGACATCTGATCTTTTATCAGGTCTTATTGCAATCAGAAATCTTCATCTTCATGTTGCAACACAGACAGGCTTTATGACAGCTGACGAAATGCTCTACCCTGAAAATGCTGCATACCTCGACGATATCGTTTCATATGTAGCTGTAGGTGCAAGATCTGTAGAAAATCAGCAGCACAGACTTGTTGCAAGTGCATTTGACATTCCTGTAGGTATGAAAAACCCTACAAGTGGTGACTTAAGCGTTATGCTTAACTCTGTAACTGCAGCTCAGTCAGAGCAGGAATTCATTTACAGAAACAGCGAAATTAAGACATCAGGTAACCCTCTTACTCATACTATTTTAAGAGGTGCTACTAACAAGCATGGCAGAAATATTCCTAACTATCACTATGAAGATATTATGAATCTTTTCAACATGTACAATGAGCGTAACCTTGCTAACCACGCTGTTATCATTGATACAAACCACAGCAACTCAAACAAGCAGTACATGGAGCAGGTTAGAATCGCTAAGGAAATCATGCACAACAGACAGATTTCTAATGATATCAAGTCTATCGTTAAGGGCTTAATGATTGAAAGTTACATCGTTGGCGGATGCCAGAAGATCGGAAACGGTGTTTACGGACAGTCTATTACAGATCCATGTCTCGGATGGCAGGATACAAAGAACCTTATCTACACAATCGCTGAGTTAGTGTAATTAGGTTCGATATATCAGATGTTATCCATTTGAGATAATATCCTGAGATTGTATCTTACTTACAATAAACTTCGATATAAATAAAAAAAAGCTTAGGCCTTTCGGCCTAAGCTTTTTTTATGCTTTAACATCTGCCACTGAGCTTTTTACGCTTTCACTTCTGCTATCACATTTTTAACAATCAATTACTGTCCATTATTTATTGTCTTGGCAATTCCATTTAATAAGAATGGGAAGTAAGCTTTTCTTATTGTATAACCGTCAGCTGTGTAGTCATCATTTAAATAACCATTGTTCTTTTTAAATGGTGCTGTAATGTCAATGTAGTTGGCACCTGCTGCAGTTGTCTTTGTTGAAAGTGCTATATTAAGAGCATCAACATCCTTCTCTGTATGGTATGTACCATTTGAGATTTCAAGATCCTGTGTAATTGGCATCATTGAAACAACATAAATAGTAGCATCCGGTAATGCTTCCTTTAACTTTGTAACAAGTTCAGTTACCGCATCCGATGTAGTTTCAGCATTTCTGCCATTTCCAAAGTTAAGATCATTTCTTCCGTAGTTGATAAATACCTTTTTAGGATTTAAAGCCTTAACTTTATCTACACTTGCAAGTCCATCTTCAGTCTTTGCGCCTTCCTTGGCAAATACTCTTGACTGATCAATTAAGCTATATCCTGCTAAGTAGTCGAATAAGTCATCACCGATAAATGCAGAATCCTGGAAAACTCCTTGATTTACAAAGTCTTCAGCTGCAACTGTACCTGAAAGCTTAAAAATCTGTCCTTCAAGCTTTGAAGGTGCAGCTGTTGTAGTTTCTGCAGTTTCTGTTGTCTCCTCTTTATCAGTTTTAGCAGGAGCACCTGAAGCCCCACCGCCAAATACAACAGCGAGAACAATGGCAACTATACCACCGGCAACGCATATTGCAGTGATTATCCATTTACCGAACTTACTCCACCATCTTTTGTTCTTATTGAGAGTTATTTGATCTTTATTAATGTCGCCCATATTCTCCCCTTTCTCATATAACATAAAAGATATGTCATGTAACTGTTATGTTAGTGAAAATAATTATATACTGCCTGTGCCACTGTGGCGGTCATTCCGTCAACCTTTAAAAGTTCATCCACATCTGCATTTCTTATCTTGTCGATATCCATAAAATATTTCATAAGAGCCTTTCGTCTGGCAGGTCCCACTCCTTTTATATCGTCTAAAACGGAATTAACCTGAACCTTGGAACGGAGCTTCTTATGATATTCTATTGCAAATCTGTGGGCTTCATCCTGTATTCTTGTAATAAGCTTAAATCCTTCAGATCTTGTGCTTATTGGCATTTCCACATTGTTATAATATAAGCCTCTTGTACTGTGGGTGTCGTCCTTTACCATACCGGCAACAGGAATGTGAAGATTTAATTCCTTAAGCACCTTAAGGCAGATATTGACCTGTCCCCTTCCACCGTCCATTAAAATAATATCCGGCAGCTTGGAAAAGCTGGTTTTGCTGTCGCCTTCGCTCTGTTCCACAATGGCTCTGCTAAATCTTCTTGTAAGAACTTCCTTCATACTTGCATAATCGTCCGGCCCCTTAACCGTCTTAATCTTAAAACGACGGTAATCATTTTTCTTAGGTCTTCCGTCCTCAAATACAACCATGGAACCTACAGATTCCACACCATTGGTATTGGAAATGTCGTAGGCTTCAGCTCTGGAAATATGGTCAATCCCAAGAATATCAGCTATTTCCTGCATTGCACCTGTGGTTTTGGCCTCTTCTCTCTTAATGCGTTCCGCATCCTTTTCAAGAATTAAAAGAGCATTTTCCTTAGCCATGGTAACAAGCTTTTCGTGAAATCCCTTTTTAGGCGTAATAATTACAACTTTTTTCTTTCTTATGGCGGATAACCATTCCTCGATAACTTCCTTATCATCAATGTCCGTCTCAAGAGAAATGATATCCGGTATATAAGGTGTTCCTCCGTAATATTGCTTCAGGAACTGAGACAATATAATATTGCCGTCATCACCATCTGCCACATCCATTCGGAAATGATCCCTGCCCAGTAACTTACCGGATCTGATAAAGAATACCGAAACCACACATTCACCATTTTTCATGGCATATGCAATAACATCACGGTCTTCATTATTGTCACCGGTAATCTTCTGTTTCTGGGTAATCTGTCTAACAAGATCTAATAAATCTCTTGTTTTGGCAGCTTCTTCATATTCCATGGCTTCCGCCTGTGCCTGCATTTTCTCAGTAAGAGAATCCAGTACAGGCTTGTAATTACTTTTAAGGAACTTAATAACCTCATCAATCTGGGCTCTGTATTCCTCTTCAGTAATCATACCGCTTGCACATGGAGCGGAACATTTTCCAATGTGATAGTCCAGACATGGTCTTTCCTTATCAATATCCTGAGGAAGTCTTCTGTTGCATGTTCTTATCTTATAAAGCCTGCACAGTAAATCAATTGTCTCCTTTACTGCATAGGCTGAAGTATAAGGCCCGAAATATTTGTTGGAATCATGCTTTGCATCTCGTGAAAACATAACCCTTGGATACTTTTCCTTAACCGTTACTTTGATAAACGGATAGGTCTTATCATCCGTGAGCATAGTGTTGTATTTCGGTCTGTGCTCCTTGATAAGATTAGATTCCAGTACAAGTGCTTCAAGCTCCGTATCAGTCACAATATATTCAAATCTCGTAATATGAGTGACCATATACTCAATTTTCTGAGAATGCTTTTTGCTGTTCTGAAAATATTGCTTTACTCTTCGCTTAAGTATCTTGGCTTTTCCAACATATATTATTTCATCATTTTCACCATGCATAATATATATTCCGGGCTTTTCGGGAAGCTTTTTTAATTCTTCGTCTATATTAAACATTTTAAATATTAAATATATTTTAAATATTTTCGTTAAAAATTCTGATTATAAAATATCCTTACATGTGTTTACGATATTTTCTGATGTAAATCCAAAATGCTCGAAAAGCTGGCCTGCAGGAGCAGATTCACCAAATCTGTCGATTGCAACATTTGCTCCGTCAAGACCTGTATATTTAGCCCATCCAAAGCTTGAAAGTGCTTCAACAGAAACTCTCATTCTACAAGCATCAGGAAGTACGCTTTCCTTGTATTCCTTAGACTGTTTCTCGAAAAGATCCATACATGGAACACTTACAACTCTTACATCAACGCCGTCAGCTCTTAACTTATCAGCTGCTTCAACAGTGATTCCGATTTCAGAACCGCTTGACATAAGGATAAGTTCAGGAACTTCATTCTTTGAATCCTGTAAAATATATGCACCCTTGCTGATGTCTGCAGATGATGTATCCTGTTGTGCTAAGTTCTGTCTTGAAAGAACAAGGATAACAGGCTCATTCTTGCTTTCCATTGCATACTTCCATGCAGCAGCTGTTTCTCTTCTGTCACATGGTCTCATTACACTTACGCCAGGCATTGCTCTGAACTGTGCAAGCTGCTCGATTGGCTCATGAGTAGGTCCGTCTTCACCAACACCGATACTGTCATGTGTAAATACATATGTGATAGGAAGCTTCATAAGAGCTGCCACTCTGATCATTGGCTTTAAGTAGTCACTGAATACAAAGAATGTAGAAGCAAATACTCTGAGTCCGCCGTAAAGTGCAATACCGTTAACGATAGCGCCCATAGCCTGCTCTCTTACACCAAAATGAAGGTTACATCCCTCATAGCTGTCATGACCGAAATCGCCTGCACCCTTCATGTATGTTTTGTTAGATGGAGCAAGGTCAGCTGAACCACCGATAAGGTTAGGCATATGCTCCTTGATCTTGTTAAGGATTACACCTGAAGAGCTTCTTGTAGCCTCATCCTTTTCAGCATTTGCATTGTAATCTTCACTTGCAAATAACTCATCAAGATTATATCCGTTGTGGTACTCATCCCACTTTGTCTTTAATTCAGGATACTCAGCTGCATACTTCTCAAATAAAGCATTCCACTCAGCTTCACTTTCAGCACCCTTCTTCATCTTCTCTTCGTAGTTCTTGTATACTTCATCAGGAACTGCAAATGCTTCTTCAAGAGGCCAGTTTAAATCCTTTCTCATCTGAGCAATGTTGTCATCACCGAGAGGTGAACCGTGACAGTCAGCTGTACCTGCAACATTTGGACAACCATATCCGATTGTTGTGCTGATGTTGATAAATGAAGGTCTCTTTGTATCAGCCTTAGCCATTTCAATGGCCTTTTTGATCATTTCGATGTTGTTACCGTCAGATACAGTAATTGTCTGGAAACCGAAAGCTTCCATTCTCTGATTTACATTTTCAGCGAATACGTTATCTGTGCTGCCTTCGATACAGATCTTATTTGAATCGTAAAGTACGATAAGCTTATCAAGTCCGAGTGTACCTGCAAGTGAAAATGCTTCTGATGAAACACCTTCCATCATACATCCGTCACCACCGAGTACATATGTGTAATTATCAACGATTGGATATCCAGGCTTGTTAAATACAGATGCCATGTGCTTTTCAGCCATAGCCATACCAACTGCCATACCCATACCCTGTCCAAGAGGACCTGTTGTAGCTTCTACACCAACTGTATAGCCATACTCAGGATGTCCTGGTGTCTTTGAATCCATCTGTCTGAAGTTCTTAAGATCTTCAATTGTAAGGCCGTAACCTGTTAAATGAAGAAGTGAGTAAAGAAGCATAGATCCATGTCCGCCTGAGAGAATAAATCTGTCTCTGCCTGCCCAGTCAGGGTTCTTTGGATTGTGCTTCATGTTGTTTGCAAATAATTCATATCCAATGGCTGCACAACCGAGTGGAAGTCCCGGATGTCCTGAATTAGCCTTCTGGATTGCATCTGCTGATAAAAAACGAATTGCATTAATTGATAATTCATCTATATTACTCATATTTTCCTCCGAAAAATAAAGTTTATTCAGTTCACATGTATACATGATTTTTATTACACATTTACCTTACTTTATCATATATTTTTAGCACTCAAATTGCAAATAATTTCCCCATAAAAAACAGCCGCAGGCAATGCCCACGGCTGATTTTTTATTATATCTGATTAATTGATTAAATATACTCTGAATATAGTCTTAAAAATCTAAAAATATTCACAGGAATATCATCAAATCTTAATATCTTCGTCAGTGAGTTCCTTATTGTCAGCAATTTTCTTCTTTCTGCCAAATAGTCCGCCACCCTTAGATGTTCTCTTCTTGTTATGTGCAATTGCACGATCAACTAAGTCATTAATTTCATCCATTGATACATTATTATTCTTTGAACGAAGCTTATCAAGTGATAAGTAAAGAACTAATAATCCGTCATCACTTACAGTATATCCGTCTCTCTTAGCGATTTCCCTGAAGATATCAACAAGTTCGTTAACAGAATACTGTCTGAGAATAATTCTGTGATTGAATGTATACTCCATTAAAGGATTGAACTTAAGAAGAACTTCCATTTCAGCATCAGAATCTTCAAGGATAACAAATAATCTGTCTGTATCCTGCTTTAAGCTCTGAAGTAACTCTTCTGCAACTGCAGGAAGAATGCTTGCAGCATCTTCAATAATGAGAATCTTGCCTCTGAGCTTATCTGCACTGCTGGCAAAACCGTACTTGTTAAGTGTATCACCTGTAGTCTTAACTACTTTTCTTCTTGTATTAGGATCAATCATGTCGATTGCTCTTGCAATAAGCTTAGCAAATGCAGTCTTATCTGACATGTTATTTCCTGTAATGATGATGTTACCTGATGAAGAATCCTTCTTAGCAAGTTCTTTTGGAAGATCATTGATGAACTCATGTAATTCCTCTGTAACACCAGGAAGATCTACATATGCATCAAAAAGATCCATTACTTTATTTCTTGTTGCATCTGTAATAACAACATTCTGATATGGAACATCACTGCCTGCATTATCAGCACTGTTTCTCATTGCCTCTGCAATAGCTTCTCTTGGGATAACTACTGTCTCACCGATTCTTCCGTTAGGAGGAGTCATTTCATCATGCTGTTCAGGTGCAGCCTGTTCAGATTGCTGAACATCATCAACCTCTGGTTGAACTTCTGCTTCCAGTTCAACATCTTCAGCTTGCTGTACATCCTCTGTATGAACCGGTGTAGCTTCCTGAACATCCTCAACATGAGCATTTTCAGTTTTCGGAATTGTAACATGAACCTGTGGCTGCTCAACTTCATCTTCTTCAGGTTTTAAATATCCGGGTTCTTTATATCCAGGAATGAAGTCTGACACAGGTGGAATAATTCCCGGATCAATCTTAGACTCCTCATTAGTTTCAGGCTCTGAAATAGCCGCAAATGTCTCAGCAACAGGTAATTCAACTGTATCACCAGGCATTAACTTAGGTGATACTGAATCCTTTATTTCATCAGCATCAAATGCCTTAAATGCACTGTCCTTTAATACATCTGATGGAACATTTGAATATTCATAGTTGTCATCATCTTCTATAGAATTTGAATCTACCGGATTCTCTTCGGCAACTGTCTCAGGCTCTGCTGCAGTTGTATCGACAACTTATTCCTGTGTATCCTCAGCTGAAGATGCAGTAACTTCTTCCTCAGGAGTTGTCTCTTCTGCATTTTCCTTCTCAGCCTCTGGAACTTCTGATGCAATAACATTAGCTATAGAAGGGATAGCCGCTGCAGGAGCTGCAACATCCGGTGTAACACCTTCTGCAGAAATCTTCTGCTCTTCAACAGGCTCATCTGTGATTTCCTTACCCATGAAGTAATCGTAGAGAACGTTTGCAGCACTTACAACCTTCTTAGGTGCCTTATCAATCTGAATGTTAACACTTTCAGGATTAATATCGGCAAATGCTATGGCAAATACCTTAAGCTTATCTTCAGGTGCATCAATGCCCATCTTAACGATTTCAGCAATTATTTCATTTGTAGATCTTGTATCATCAAGTTCAGCTTCAGGCTGTGCGAAGAATTTCTCCTGAACGTCTACTTCGTTCATTGCCTGCGCCTTACCTGTTCTGATATCAAGGTCTGTTCTTGCTGATCTTACAGATAATGCAAATTCTACATTTCTCTTGGCAACTGATTCATTAAATGGTTCACCCGCTTCTCTTGCGAGACGCTTCTGCTCTTCCATTAACTTATCGTATGCCTTACTCTTGTCTTCAATCTCATCTAATGCTCTTTCAAGTTCAGAAATAGAGAATTCCTTAGTATTGCGGTCTGCATACTTTCTCTCTCTCTCAGCTTCAATCCATTCTGTGAGATTCATCTGACCTTCAATCTGTTCCTCTTCTTCAGGAACTGCATTTCCCACTACAGGACTAGCAGCTTCTTCAGACATAATCTTGCTTACGTCAGCACTTAATTCCTCACGAATTCCAAGTCTCTCATGAATCTCAGGTACTGAAACAAGGCTTTCAGTACTGATCATGTCAGAATATCCCTTATGTAAGTGCTCTTTAGCACCGTCAATAATACTCTTAAGTGAATCAGAGAAGCCTGAAGTATTTTCATCTTTGTCAGCTGTTTCTTCAGCAGGTGCATCTTCAGAAGATTCAGCTTCATCAACTGTTTCTGTTTCAGCTGCAACCTCTGAGTTAGCTTCTGTCTCAGCTGCAGTTTCAGCACTTTCCTCAGCCTCAGCAACAGTTTCTGCATTTACCTCCGTTTCAGCAACGGCTTCAACTTCATCCTGCTTGTCTTCAGCTTCTGTAGCATCTGCTAATGTATCAGCTATGGCATCTGCAGTGCTTACAGGTGCAGCATCACTCTCATTTAAAGCAGCCTTAATTGCCATTTCAGCAACTAATGCATCTGTATGTAATTCATCAGTAGGTTCTTTCTTTTCTTCAAAAGCAAATTCTTCTGCTTCATCTTCGTCCTCTGTATCGTCATCATCGCCAAATACATCAGGCTCTTCTTTTTCATCTTCTAAGTCGTTATTGATAAACTTTCTATAGTCATCATTTTCGAATTCAGGTACATACTCTTCGCTGACTGCTGATTCTTCACCAGCTGCAGGTTCTTCGTTAACTGCCGGTTTCTCATCTGTAATATCAATATTACTCTTAGTAACCTTCTCTTCAACGATTTCCTGAATCTTCTGATCGTCGTCCTTGAAGTAAGAGCTGTCATAAAGATCCTCATCTTTAAGATCTTCATCAGTAACCTTATCTTCGTTACGATTGCGCATTCCCTTAAATAAAGCTGAGAAAAAGCTTCCTGACTTCTTCTTTGGTGTAAGATCAAATACTGCTTCTGAACCGTATTCTTTCTCTGCGTCAAAGCCTTCATCCTGTCCGCCCTGTGCCTTAAGAGCTTCAACGAACTGATCCATATCATCCTTGTCCGCATTAGACTTTGCACTGTCGAGAAGTCCGTCACCAAGCTTAGACTCTTCCTTATCATTTGCTGAACCAACTTCCATTCTTGCAAGCTTTAACTGCTCAGCAAATGTCATCTCTCTTGTCTTTTCAAGATCTTCTTCTCTAACCTTAGCTGCTTCGTATACCTTCTCCTGAGCTGCATTGAGCTTACCGCCTAATCTCTTCTTTAATTTAACGGCACCCTCAACATAGTCTCCGTCCAAGAACCAGAGACTGATTTCATCACAAATCTTGATTGCCTTGTCTTCCTCGCCGTTTTTAGCATAAAGACCTGCAAGCTTGTACATGTAATGCTCATCAATCTCTTTATCTCTGAACTTCTCAAGCACCTTAATCTGCTCAGCATTTGGAGCCTTCTTAGCTCTGAGTAAGTGATACTCTAAAATATATCTGCTTGAATTATGTCTCGCTACCTTAGAGTATTCATTAAATAACTCTTCAGCGTGCTCAAAATCTCCAAGCTTAATGAAAATCTCAGTAAGTCTGTAAAGTAACTTTCTACCACCTAAGTTACGATTATATGCAAGGATGGCCATATCTCTTGCTTCTTCAAGATCACCAACCTGTTCCTGCACGTCAACCATCATGGCAAGCGGAATCCACTCCTTGATTTTGCTCCAATCAACATCCTTTGCCAGCTCTGCAGCCTTAATGAAATTTTTATCTTCGTATGCATTTCTTATTTCTTGGATTCTTAACCCAGTTTCGTATTTATCCACTGAAATTGCCCCTCTAAAATGAATCTATATTTAAAGCATTTATCTAATGCTATCTGTTCTATGTAAATTAAACACATATTTTAGTTTAACACAGTAAAAAAACTATGTAAAATAATATGATTTTTAAATATGATTAAATGTTTATAAAACAGATTACAGCTCTGTTCTTCCTTCAAGGGCTCTAAGCAGTGTTACTTCATCGATATATTCAAGGTCTCCGCCTACAGGAACACCACTGGCAATTCTTGTTACCTTAATATCGACATTTTTAAGAATCTTACTTATATACATGGCTGTAGTCTCGCCCTCAAGACTTGAGTTTGTAGCGATAATTACTTCCTTTATAGGTTCATTTACTATTCTTGTAATTAATTCTTTTAACTTTATATCTTCTTCCGTAATTCCCTGAAGCGGAGCAATGGCACCGTGCAATACGTGATATACACCGTTGTACTTACCTGTCTTTTCGTAAGCTGCCATATCTCTTGTCTGTTCAACTACCATAATTGTGTTGTGGTCTCTTGTGGAATCTGCACAGATTGGGCAGATTTCTTCATCTGTAAGACACATGCACTCTTTACAGTAATGGATATTGTCTCTTGCTTCAGTAATTGCATCTACCAGAGACTGAACATTTTCCTTAGGCTGATTCAGAATATAAAAAGCCAGGCGCTGGGCATTTTTTGCTCCAACACCTGGTAAGCTCATTAGCTCGCTTGTCAGTCTCTTTATATAGCGACTGTAGATCTCCATATTACATGAAGCCTCCTAAACCGCCTGTAATACCTGCCATCTTGTTCTGAGCCTCTGTTTCAGCCTTGTTAAGAGCCTCATTTGTAGCAGCAAGGATAAGATCCTGGAGCATTTCAACATCGTCCGGATCAACGCAATCTGGATCAATAACAACCTTTGTTACAAGCTTCTTACCGCTTACGGCAACAGTTACTGCACCACCGCCTGCGCTTGCTTCAAATTCCATTGACTGAAGCTGTTCCTGCTGCTCTTCCATCTGCTTCTGCATCTTCTGAGCCTGCTTCATAAGATTGTTCATATTGCCTGGGATTCCTCCACCCATTCCACCAAAACCTCTTTTAGCCATTTAAACATTTTCCTCTCTATCATCAATTTCTATATTAGTTTTAACTAATTCGCTTATATCAGTATAAGTGTTGAACCTGTTGACATTGCTCTCCTCAGATAATTCAATGCTGATATTATCAATGCCCGTAAGTTCAGTAATTGTCTCCCTTAAGAGTTCTAAATAAGTTTTACCCGTTTCTTCATCTACGCTCTTAAGCTTGTCAGAATACATTTGGGATTTTATCACATATGTAATTTCATGTCTATCATCTGAATAGGACACGAATTTACCTGTATTTCTGAAGTGGGCCGGTATACTCTGCTTATATGTGTCAAAGTATACGGTCATTATAGAATCCCATGCCTGTGCAAGGCTTATCTCGCCATTTGAAAGGCTGTCCAGATCTCTCTTTACAACAGGATTCATCTGAGCCTGCTTTTTAACATCCCTGTCTGCGCTGTTACTATCAGCAGTCACATATGTAACAGGACTCGCCTGTGCAATATTTTCTATCTGAGTTTTTAATCGCTCCATTTCCTGCTCTAAGGCAGTTATGGCCTCAGCCTGTCTCTTTATAACCTCAGTATTGGCACCGTCACCGCTGCCTGAACTCTCACCCGTAAAATACTTATTAGTACAGAGCTTAATTATGACAACCTCAACAAGTGTCTTCTTATGGTTTGATTTCTTTATTTTCTCAGAAAGCTCTGAAAGCTCCCTGATAAAGTACATAACCGTATCAGGATCAGAACCCGCTGCATCTTCCTTTAAACGCTGAAGATTCATGTCTGAAAGGTCAGGCATAAGCTCTTCAGGAATATTGCCATTTTCATCCATGGAACAGTTTATAAGAAGAACATTTCTTAAGTAGTCCACCAGATCATTTATAAATCTGTTAATTACTACACCGTCTTCAAGTGCCTTTTTTAATACTTCAAGTGAAGCTAATACATTTCCCTCTTTAAGATGATTATACATCTCCGCAAATGTATCTATGTCCACCGCACCAAGTATATCCAGAATACTTTCGTATGTTATTTCCTTACCGATGGAAAATGAAACACATCGGTCAAGGAGAGATAACGCATCTCGCATGGCTCCGTCTGCACTTCTTGCAATATATCTTACAGCCTTATCTTCAATGAGAATATTTTCTTTTTCCGCAAGTTCTGTAAGCTGCTGTGCAATTGTATCAATGCCGATTCTCTTAAAGTCATATCTCTGACATCTTGAAGATATGGTTACAGGAATTGCACTTATCTCTGTAGTTGCAAGAATGAACATTACATATTCAGGCGGCTCTTCCAGTGTCTTTAACAGTGCGTTAAAGGCAGCGGGTGAAAGCATGTGTGCCTCATCGATAATGTAAACCTTGTATTTTCCGCTTGTAGGCTTGTAAATAACATCCTCTTTAATCTCTCTTATGTTATCTACGCCGTTGTTTGACGCCGCATCAATTTCCCTGATGTTTAAATTAGAGCCTTTTGCAATTGAAAGACATGTGTTGCACTTAAGGCATGGCTCACCGTCAATAGGATTTTCACAGTTTACGGCCTTGGCCATAATCTTAGCCACACTGGTTTTACCGGTACCTCTTGTACCGTTGAAAAGATATGCATGGGCTGTATGTGATGTAGCCACCTGATTTTTCAATGTTTTTACAATGGCATCCTGTCCTTTGACCTCAGAAAATGTCTCAGGTCGCCATTTTCTATATAATGCTGTATACGACATACTTAAACTCCCATATCCGTTACTATCTTTTAATATATCCTTTTAAATCTTTATATATCCGTTGATATATCTTTTATAAATTCCTCACGATAATTATCACTTAAAAATCTTTTTCTAACTTATTACAAGAAATTCATTTTGTAAATCATCATGAAAATTTTAATCATTCTTTTCACATAAAAATGCGGCGACATTTTCCGCACATTTAATTCCGTCAACCGCTGCACTTGTTATTCCGCCTGCATATCCTGCACCCTCTCCACATGGGAAAAGACCTTTAGTGTTGGAATGACCATATTCATCTCTTAAGATTCGCACAGGACTTGAAGTTCTGCTCTCCACTGCAGCACATACCGTATCTGCACCGTTAAAGCCGTCAATTCTCTTATTGAATATGTCAAATGCTTCTATGATTGAATCATTTACAAAATCAGGAAATACATCTCTTAAATTGGAAAGTGTGTACTGTCCTCTTATTGCAGCATTTTCATCTATGCTGTCACTAACTTTACCTGTCTTGTAATCTCCATAATTCTGAACAGGAATTCTACCCTGGCCTGCAACAAATGCCTTATGCTCCAGCTCTTCCTGAAAATACATTCCTGAAAATAAATCATCACCGAAATCGCCCGGATCACAGTTAACGATTATTGCTGAGTTGGCATATCCTGAATTTCTGTCAGAATAACTCATTCCGTTAACGCAGATTCTCTCATTTTCAGATGAAGAATCAACAACATAACCTCCGGGGCACATACAGAATGAATACACGCCTCTGCCATTTTCCGTATGCGCTGTCAGCTTGTAATCTGATGCTGGAAATGTTCCGTCATCGTTGCTGTCACCATATGTAAATCGGTCAATAATGCTCTGCTTGTGAATTACACGCATACCAACGGCAAATCCCTTAGCTTCCATATTTACATTGCTGTCTCTGAGAAGTCTGAATGTGTCTCTTGCTGAATGACCTATGGCAAGAATAATGGAGTCAGTTTCAATAGAATTTGTTGTATTGTCTGTGAGGTCAGTATAAGTACATCCCACAACTTCTCCATTTTCTGTCTTAATGGAGTCAAATAAAGAATTAAATCTTACCTCACCACCAAGGCTGATAATCTCTTTTCTTATATTCTTAACTACGTCACACAATACATCAGTACCGATATGTGGATGAGCTTCATATAAGATATCTTCGTTTGCACCTGCATCTGCAAATGTCTCAAGTACGAAATCAACTCTTCCTGCTGACTTTCCTATTCCCGTATAGAGCTTACCGTCGGAAAATGTACCTGCACCGCCTTCACCGAACTGAACATTGGAATTGAGCTTAAGCTTTCCACCATTCCAGTATTCTTCCACATCTCTGCTTCTGGAATCAGCATCCATGCCTCTTTCAAGAACGATTGGCTTAAACCCTGCTCTTGCAAGTAATAATGCAGAGAACATTCCACCTGGTCCGAAACCAACTACTACAGGTCGCTTTCCTGACTTCTGTGCTACATTTCCTGCGCCGGCATATGGGAATTTATATTTTTCCTTTTTATAATCCGAAACGAATTTCTTATCTGCCTTTGGTGGCATTTTCATATCAAGAACAACACTGTAAATATAGAAAAGTACAGGTTTCTTTCTTGCATCGAGAGATTTTTTTATTATTTTATAGGCAGAAACATCTGAAGCGGACTTCAATCTGAGCTTTTTAGCTATGTCCTTTTTAATTAACGCATCTGTTCTGGATGCGTCATTAAAATTGTTCTTATCAACTTCTACCTTAATCTGGTTAATAACTATCATAATACCCTCTTGTTTTGCCATTAATGGATACTTTCATGCTTTCAATGCACTTCGTTTTAATGCACACCACTTTGATGAATTTTAGTGCACGCTCTTTCCGGCTGCAATACCGCTGCTCCATGCAAAGTGCAGATTATATCCACCACATGGTCCGTCCACATCCATAATTTCACCGGCAAAATACAGATTTTCAACTATCTTTGATTCACATGTCTCAGGATTTATTTCTGAAAGATTCACACCGCCGGAAGTAACCTGTGCAATATCAAATCCTGCACTGCCCGTAATATTAAATTCGCATTCCTTTGCATAATCAACAAAGTTATAGAGTCTGCTTTTATCCACCTTTGCAACTGACTTATCGGCAGCCATGGATAACTTTCTGGCAATAAATGCAACTACTTTACCATTTAATATACCGCCGAAGAAATCCTTAAGCTTTCTGTTGCCAAATGATTCAGACCATCTGTCAACCATTCCGTAAAGCTCTTCCTTACTGTGGTGTGGTAAAAAGTCTGTAATAATCTTTACATCTCCAGGTCTGTTCTTACTTAAAAGATCTGCACCATATGCACTCAGCTGAAATACAGGAATTCCTGACAGGCCGTTCTTATTAAACTGAACTTCTCCTGTCTCCTTAGCCATTTCATTATCTTTGCACATAAGAGTAATTGTAGAATAGCTTCTGCAGCCACCAAGTAAATCTATATGCTCATCGTCAGAATTTAATCCCACAAGTGATGGATAGAGTTTTGTTACGGAGTGGTTAAACTTTCTGCAGATATTATATAAATTGCCGTCTGTTCCACTTTTAGGAGCTGCCTTTCCTCCACATGCGAGAATTACATTTTTCGCCTTATAAACGATTTTTTCGCCATTACATTCACAATCTATGGTAAATAAATCATTTTTCTTAGTGATATTCTTCACAAATGTGCCTGCAGCATGTGTACAGCCCGCTTCAAGGCTTGCATTTACCAGTGCATTACGTACAGAAAGCGCAGTAAAAGATTCAGGATATAAATATACATCCTGACCTGTTTTACCTATTTCCGGAATCATAAATATACCGATATTTTCAAAAAATCTGGTAATCTCACTCTGACTTACATTTTCAAATAATTCTTTAACAAATTCTTCTCTGTGGTTGGCGTTATTGTATCTGCTGTAATCACTGCTTTTTACATCCGCATGAGAAATATTGCATCTTCCGTTACCTGTCTGCAATATTTTCTTACCAAGCTCATTATTACGCTCAATAATCAGCGTGCCAAGGCCTCTTCTGCCTGCTTCAATGCCTGCCGCAAGGCCTGCTGCACCGCCACCGATAATCGCAACATCAACTGTCATTACTTATCCCTTGTATATCCAAGCTTTTCAAGTAAGTTCTTCTGTAATTCTTCCATTTCTTCTGCTTCAGGAATTGACATATGATCATATCCAAATAAATGGAACATGCTGTGAGCAACAAGGAATGCAAGCTCTCTTGTTTCAGAATGACCATATTCTTCTGCCTGTTCCTTAACCTTTTCAACTGAAATCATCATGTCGCCGAGAATAAGCTCATCTGTATCCGGGTTAAAATATACTGCATGACCTGCTTCAAGCTCATCCTCTAAGCTCTCAAAATCGCCAGGTGTTTCAAATTCTAATGCTGGGAATGATAATACGTCAGTCTCGCTGTCAATTCCTCTGAATTCGTTATTTACACCCTTAATTGCAGTGTTATCAGAAAGCTCAACGCTTACTTCTGCCTTGTATGGAAGGTTAATAAACTCGATTGCACCATTTACAACATTTGTAATTATCTCTTCGTAGTTAAGGTCGAGTTTTTCGTCTGTTTCATATGATATAATTACGCTCATTTTTTCTCCTCTCTCTTTTCATCTCTCTTTGCAGCTCTTCTCTCATAGTCTTCATATGCTTTTACAATTCTCTGTACAAGAGGATGTCTTACAACGTCTTTATTAGTAAGCTTTATAAATGCTATCTCTTCAACCTTGGATAAAACCTTAGTTGCAACCT
>OLOA01001704.1_pt1 | contig 21387 bp, 18 predicted proteins | sample 1672201 | NCBI WGS metagenome assembly OLOA01 (sample SAMEA3136658, study PRJEB25190) | human gut metagenome
TATTATCCATATTGCTAATGCTTTTGGTAATTTATTATAACTTTCTCCTCTTTTTTATGACTTTGACATTATTCTTGATATCTTTCTGCATCTCTATATTTACTATTGTATCATTCCCTAGTTTATATATTAATGATAGAAAAGTCTTTTCATTTTTTTCATAAAAAAATATGCACATTTATGCATATAAGATTACCAAAACTTTTTCTTTTTAAAAATAATTAAACAAATTATAAATGCTGCTATAATTACACCAAATATAATAATCATTAATGGGTAACCCATCTTCCAATAAATTTCAGGCATATATTTAAAATTCATTCCATACCATCCTGTAATTAAAGTAAGAGGCAAGAAAATTGTTGTAACTATTGTTAAAACTTTCATAACATTATTTTGATGAAGACTTATTTGAGATTCATATAAATCTTGTAACTGATGAGTATATTCTCTTAGTAATAAAGTTTCACTTTGCAATCTATTTATTTTTTCACTCAAAGTTTTAAATATTTGTTTCATATCAGTATATTTTTCTACTAAAGTATCTATCATATCAAGTAATTGGCCATAATAATGATAATATCTTAATATTTCTTTTTTACAAACAATTATTTTCTTACTAAAATCATTTTGATCACTTACTAATATTTTATCTTCTAAATTAGCTAAATTATTTTCTAATTTTTCTAAATAAATTAAATCATCTTTAATAATCATTTCTAAAAAATCATGAAAGAATTTAAATATGTTATAATCTATTTTTCTTTTTGTTTGGATTATATTATTAATTATTTCAACCACATAATTATTATTATCTATAAAAATAATATTTTCATTAATAATATAAAATTGTAATAAATCATTCTTAGGATAATTATTTTTTTTAGGAATACACAATGTTCCATAAGAATATTTTTTTAAGTCTTCTATTTTACAGAAATGAATATGTTCATTTATAATAGGCAGACTAAATTCATTAGTTTCAAATTGTTCTTTAGTAAATATACATATTAAGTTTCTAGAACTATCATTTATACCTACTGTTGTTTCTAATATTTTATTATTTTCTATTTTATAAATCATATATTATCACTACCTTTACTATAAGTATAACACTAACTGAATAATTTTCCTAAAACTTTAAATATTTTTGATAAACCATCTGACATAAAATCTTCAGTTGTTTTAGAAAATTTCAAGCCTAGTTTTGATACTTTATTACTATAATCTACAGTTTCATCTTTTAAATAATCTTCTATCGTAACATTTTTTCCATCTTCTACATCTTTTTCAAATTGTCTAATAGATTCATTAGTTAATCTTACTTTATTGTTTAATTTGCTTTCATAATATCCAGTTTCATTAGCAATGTATAATCCTATATAAATAATAAATAAACTTAATAGAATTAACCTGAAAAGCTTATTATTTTTTTTCTTTTTCATGATTTCTCCTTTATTAAATCATATAAAGAATCTGCAATGATGTTTAAAGAATTAGTTACTTCATCAATTGTATTTTCAGGGCCTCCTAGCTCAATTAACATAGCATTACTATTTAAATCTTGATTATATATTCCATTATTACCTTTACCTCCTTTTTTTAAAACTCCTTTAGATATATTAGGAATTTTACTATTTATAATTTCATTTAATTTTTCAGCTATTTGTAAATTACTTTCATAATTTTCATGTTCTAAACCCACTACAAATAGAATTTTCGCGTATTTAACATTATTATTAATTAATGTGGTTTTATCTTTTGGAAGAGAGTCTCTATGTAAATCTATAATATATTTTAAGCTATCATTTTTTGATAATGCATCCTCAATTAACATCTTACTTGCTTTGTATGAATAGTTATATTTCCAATTATTTGTATCTAATATTTGATTTATATTAGTTTGTTCTACTATTGTTGGAATATTTAAATCGTTTAGTTTTTCTTTTAAAATATAACTAGCCATTAATACATTTGGAGAAGCATCATAATTAGATACATTACTATTACTATATTCTTCTAATTGATGAGTATTATAAATATATATTATTGGTTTATTTACTATATAATTATTAGGATCTTCAAAGTATTTAGTAACTATAGTTTCTTCATTATAATTATCTTCTAACACAACGGCATCTTCATTAATCATGTTATTTAAGCCAGTTTTTAAAAGAATGGTAGAACTATTAAAATTTAAGTTAAATAAATCATTATTTTTATTTAATTTAACTAAATTATTGGAACTGGTTTTTAATAAATAATTAATAATAACTTTATTAGTTACTTTATTTTTTATTTTTTTATTTATTAAAAGTTTTAACGAATATGAGAATGAAAAATAACATATTCCTATTACAAATACTATTTTTAATAGTTTGAATTTACTTTTTCTTTTCGCTTTAAATTTTTTCATAATATCATCTCTTTATGATATTGTAAATTAACTACAATAAAAAAAATGTAGATTTTAAAATACTATCTACATTTTTTTATTCTACTACGTATGGATTAGATGAAGTTCCATCTCCTCCTGTTATCTGAACATCTGATTTTAAATTTATTACTGGGCGAATATGTCGGAAAACAGTGACATTATTGCTGATCATATTACCTTTACCTGCAACAGACATAAATGAAATAATAGGAGATGAACGACGAGGTGTCATAGAATACCATCCATTACTATAATACAAATAGTTAGTTTTATCAGCAATTTTTGATGTAATAGATGAAGTAGTAGATGTTGATATGTAATTTAATCCTACATAATTTATTTCATCAGCTGTTAATAAACCGATTTTTAATTTATAGTTTCCACCATATGTTTCTTTTGTATTTGGACATTTTAATGATGGTTGTTTTAATTTTAAGATTCTATCATGGCTGCCATAGTATATGACTCCTGTCACATTAGTACTTGTTATTGTGGTATCATTACAAAAATTTGAAAGATTAATTTTATCATCATAATCTTTTAAATTATTTATATACCAATCTTCTAAATATGTTTTGACTACACTGTCTGTTGCTGTTTTATTATTTGCAAATGCAGATGTTTCTTTATTATAATCACTTATACATGGACTTTCTTTAGTACATTCACTCTCATTATCATAAGTATAACCAACCTTAAATGCTAGATTAAATTTACTTGTTCCAATATCTGAAGCGTGGATTAATCTTATAGATCCATCTCCATTTATTCTTACTATGCGCCATATATTATTAGCAAATGATACATAATTATTATCTATTTTTCCTCTAAAATAATAACTTTCTCCATCATCATCTTCTGTTTTATATACTCCACTTTCACTTGTAAGAACTGATGTAGAAGTTGAACCGTATTGGTCTGCTTTTGTTATTGTATTATAATTGGCACTTCTTGAATATGTATCAACATTATTTACTGTAGTATCAGTTACACTATTTATTTTATACATTGCTGTACATTGTCCAGATGTGCTATTACTATTGCATGTATATTTACCAACATCAGATGAATCATAACTTTTTACTTCACTTAGATTTTCTAATATAAAATATCCTGTGTCTTGATCAAAATGGAAACTTTCTGCTACTATTTTATTAGAAGAACTTGTATAACTTACTGTAACATTTTCTTCAATATTTTGACTATAATTTTCTTTAGCTTCACTTTCTTTTACTTCTTTAATTTTATATATTTTCTGACAAACTCCATTGTTATTTGCACAAGCATATTTGCCGATTGTTGATTTATTAAAGGTTTGATTAGTTTGGAGATTTGTCAATGTATACAAGCCTGAACTTTTATTGTATTTATATCCATCACCAATACTCATATTTCCATTAACTAAAGAATTAACAGATACTTCTTGATCTTTTAACACTTCTTCGTTAGATATAGCTACTGGATCAGGACTTTCATAATCAGGTTCATTTGCATTGATTGATCTAGCTAATACTTTAGCCTGTAAGTAATTACTACTATCTATTCCACTAATTTGAACTCTGCCACTAAATGATTTACCTTCATCACTATTTTGCAATGAATCAGAATTCTTATAAGTTATTGTTAATTTATAGTTATCTATTTCTTGAGGAGCAATAACAACAGCAGGTAGCAATATATCATCTATTTGAGGAACAACAGTTTCTTCTTTAACTAATTCATCATTTTTAGTTATAGTATAAACCATATAACTATTATTAAGATCATTATAAACTTCTTTCATGTCTAATTCATAGGTTGTTGTTAATGTTCCAGTGTTTTCAACACTAAACTCAATAGTATGACTTGCACCCGGATACATTCCATCAGCACTAGTTATTGTAGTTCCATCTAATTTCAAGCTCATTATTCCTGCATATACTTGAGTTGATTTAGCATCACTATTGCCTAAAATATTGGTTGTAAAAAAGGCATAAGTTGTTCCAATTGTTAGTATTAATAAGCATGATAATATACTAAATAAAATAAATTTTTTATTACTAATATTTCTAATTTTCTCTACCATTTTATCTCCTCTATTCTCTAATTTAGATTATAGCAAAAGTAAGCTAAAAAAAGAAGTAAAATAACTTCTAATCTACAATATATGGTTTAGCTAATGTACCATTGCCACTTATTACTTTAATATCTGAGTTTAAATTTATTACAGGATATATATCAGCAATTACATTATTATCATCTATTGAAAGACTACCACCTTCTTGAAGAAAGATTCCATCTGATGAAGGTGTTAAAGTCCAATATGGATTCTTTTTATAAATAAAGTTAGTTTCAAGTGGATTTTTATTAGATGACTTTTGTTTAACTATACCTGCCATAGTTACTTCATGAGCATTTAGAATACCAATTTTTAATTTATAGTTTCCACCATAGTTTTCTGTAGTATCTGCACAAGTTAATACAGGGTTACTTTTATTAATTGCACTAGTAGAACTATTGCTGGTATCATTACAAAATGATTCTAAAGCAATTTTATCATCATAATTATTTAAGTTTGTAGTATACCAATTTTCTAAATTGGTTTTTATTGTACTACTTGTTCCTGTTGTTGTTAAACATGGATTTTGTTTAGTACATATATGATCATTATCATAGGTATAACCAAAATATTTATTGTCATATACTTCGTTAAATTTACTTTCACTAATAGATTCATCTTTAACTAATCTAATCGTTTTATCTCCGTTTATACGGACTATTCGCCATAAAATATTAGCAAATGAAACATAATTATTTTTGATATCTCCTCTAAAATAATAACTGTCTCCATAGTCATCTTCGGCTTTATATAAGCCACTATTTTTAGACGTAGTTCCAATTCCTTGTAAATATTTATCGGCTTTAGTAACATAGTTAAATGTCGCATTGCTAGTTGTATCTACTTCTTTTATTTTTACCATTGCAATACAAGATGTACTAGCATTCATACATGTATATTTTCCAATTGAATTATTATCTATAGTTGTGTTATTTGTAGTGTTTGTAAGAGTATATTTTCCCGTTGTCTCATTAAAAGTATAACTTGATCCTAATATTCTAGTTCTTGTTTTTGAATTATGAAGATTATCTATAGTAGCTTCGTTATAAGAATTATATACATAATCTTTAGTAATAGATTCTTTATAAGTTACTAATTGAGGTTCACCTATTTTGTAATCAATTGTAGTTGTTTTTAATTCATTATTAGCTAATATTAATGCTGCTAGTTGCTTATTTCCTGCTACTGATTCGATTGTTATTTTATTTTCAAAGATTTTATTTGTTCCTTCTTCTTCTGGTGTATCTATATCCATCCAACTTCTTACACTTATTGTTGTACTTTCTTTTACTCCTAATACTCCTGTCTTTAATATTTTTCCATAACTTGCATTTTCTAATGTACTGTCTATCGTATTTAATTCACTTAAGTTTTTTACCTCTTCATTCATCCCTATTTTTATATATTCGTCTTTTACTGTTGTTGTATTCATTTTATTTAATACCACATTATAACTTGCTACTGTTTCGCATGTATTTTCTATTTCTACTTCATATGGTTCTTGTTGCAATCCTTCTTCATCGCTTATTGGATACCCATTTTCTAATGTTATTCCTTCTACATTTTCTTTATATGTTACATTAAAACATTTATATTTGCTTATATTTGTTCCACTTTGGGTAAAATTTCTTGTCCAATATGCATATGTAAATCCTATTATTAGTATTATTATCATTAACAGAGCACTTACCATAACTATTTTTTTATTACTTGTTTTATTTATTTTCTCTACCATTTTTATTCTCCCTCTATCTATAGATATTATAACATAAAAAAAGAAGAATTTAATCTTCTAATATTGCTTTTATTCTTCTTACTCCAGCTGAAGATGCTTCTTCTTTTGTTATTTTAAATTTACCTAATTCTTTAGTATTTTTAACATGTGGTCCACCACATAATTCTTTAGAAACATTTCCTATTGAATAAACAGTTACAATATCTGGGTATTTTTCAATAAACATACATTCTGCACCTGATTTTATTGCTTCAGATTTAGACATTTCCTCTTTTACGACATCTAAGCCTTCTTCAATCCATTGATTTACTAAGTCTTCCACTTTTTGTTTTTCTTCTGCTGTTAATTTATGATCACAACTAAAGTCAAAACGCATTCTTTGACTAGTAATATTGCTTCCTTTTTGATGAACATTTTCATTAACAACAATTTTTAAAGCAGCATTTAAAAGATGGGTTGCAGTATGATACCTTATTTCAATCTCACTATTGCCTGATAAACCGCCTTTAAATTTACCTAATGAATTATTTCTAGATAATTCTTGATGAGCTTTAAATTTTTCTTTAAATCCTTCTGTGTCTACATCAATATTTTTTTCTTTAGCTAACTCTACAGTAAGTTCTATTGGAAATCCATAAGTATCATATAGTTTAAAAGCTAAGTCTTTGTTTAATAAATTATTATCTAATTTAGATGTTATTTTTTCAAATTCTCTTAACCCTTTTTCTAAAGTCTTATTAAATCTTTGTTTTTCATTAGTTAATACTTCATAAACGACTTTTTCATTTTCAGATAATTCATCATAATATTTTTTATATTTATTAATAATTAATCTGGCTATTCTAATATCCCAATCACTTGAAATATCAATATTTAATTTTTTAGCATGTCTAATTGCTCTTCTTATTAATCTTCTTAAGATATAGCCTTGATCTGTATTACTAGGTTTTATACCTGATCTATCTGCTGATATAAAAACACTTGTTCTAATATGATCAGCTATTATTCTCATACTTTGTTTATTTTCATCATATGGTAAGTTAGTTATATCTTCTATTTCTTTAATTATATCTTTCCATATTGATGATTCATAATTATCATTTACATTTTCTAAAACAGCAGTTATTCTTTCTAGTCCCATTCCAGTATCAACATTTTTTTTAGGTAGATCACTATAATTACCATTTTCATCTTTAAAATATTGCATAAAAACATTATTCCATATTTCTACCCAACGTTCATCTTCTGGATCAAATATTTCTGGTATTTCATCATTACTGCGAAAATAAAATATTTCAGAATCAGGTCCGCAAGGTCCAGATTCTCCTGCAATCCAAAAATTATCATCTGCTGTTTTAGCTATTCTTTTTTCATTAATGCCCAAGCTTTTCCAAATTTGAATAGATTCTTTGTCTTCATCAATTTTATCATTACCAGCAAATACAGTTACTGCTAGTCTATTTTTATCTACTTTTAAAACTTCTGTTAAAAACTCAAAACTCCATGTAATACTTTCTTTTTTAAAATAGTCTCCTAAACTCCAATTGCCTAACATTTCAAAAAATGTATGATGTGTAGTATCTCCTACTTCATCTAAGTCATTTGTTCTTATACATTTTTGATAATCAACTAATCTTGTTCCATAAGGATGAGATTGGCCCATTAAATATGGAACTAAAGGTTGCATTCCAGCTGTATTAAATAATACTGATGGATCATTTTCAGGAATTACTGGAGCGCTTGGTATTTGTTTATGACCTTTTTTCACAAAAAAATCTATGTATAAATCTTTAATATTCATTTTTATCAACCTCATTTAATATCTGTTTTACTTTTATCTTTAATGATTCTATATTATCATTATTATCTATTACATAATCAAATTTGTTATATTCATCTAATGCATGTTCTGTATAATGACCTTGCTGTTCTTTAGTAAGTTTATTTTCTGCTCCTATAACATGAATTGTACAAACTTGATCATAATTATCTTTAATTTGTTCAATTTCAATTGGTAGTCTTGCATCGCTTATGACAATGTTTTGTACATAATCCTGATAAATATTTATATCTTCCATCATTCTATTAATTAGAAAATCATAACCATATTTGTTTCTTATATCCATACCAATATTTTGTAAAAAAGTTCTTGGTTTGTCATTTTCTTTATAATCCCAATTTAATATTTCATGAGCAAATATCTTTAAATATTTGGAATAAGCAGTAATAACAGTTTTCTGTTCATATTTTTGGTAATATTCTTTTATTATTTTTGCTACTTCATTTTTGCCACTTTTTGCTTTCCCACTAATTATAAATATTTTCATTAACCATCTATATCTATTAAGTTAAATTTATTATTTACGTACTTAAATATTATTTTAAAGAATGCAATAATTGGTGTAGCAAGAACCATACCAGGTATTCCAAAGAAATGTCCAAAAATAGTTAAGCCAATTAATATTGTTACAGGATGTAATTTCATAGTTTTACTCATAACGATTGGTTGGATAATATAACTTTCTAAAACTTGGAAAACTACTATAACTATCAGTGCTAATATACCTATTGTAGGACTTTGAGAAAATCCGACTATTACTGCAGCTGTTCCTCCAATATATGGTCCAATATATGGAATTAAATCTGTTATTCCACAGAATAAACCAAATAGTAATGGTGCTTTTAAACCAATTACAGCAAAACCAGCTGAACAACCTACTAATATGATACTAGCTACTCCTAAAACACCATTAACATATTTTCTTAATTGTTTAGCTATTTCATCAACTAAACCACTTGCTTCATAACGATATTTTTTAGGTATTAGTTTTATAAAATGTTTTTGGATAGCTCCAAAGTCAAATAACATATAAAATCCGATTATTAAACTAATAGCAAATATTCCTATTCCACTTACAAGTGAACTTAAAAAGCCGAGTGCTTGATTAGGTAATCCCTCTACTATTCCAGTAAATATTGATCCTACATTAGAATATAATTTAGTTTTAATTTTAGCTATTGTAGAAATATCAATATTATTTATTCCACTAAAGAAATTATCTACTATATCTTTTAGTTTATTAAATATTGATGGTAAACTAGCTACTAAGTCATTAAACTGGCTAATAACAGTTGGAACAAGCATACTAACGAATAAATATATTATAGATAAGAATCCTAAATAAACAATTACAACAGCTATCGCTCGTTTAAAACCATTTTTTTCTAAAAATGTTACTAATGGATTAAATATCCAAGCTATAATATACCCAATAAATAATGGTGTTAGTATTTTTAAGAAATTAAAAATAAAATTTGGAACATGCCACTTTTGAGCAATTATTGTTACTAATAAAATTACACCAATAATCATACATACATATAATAATTTTAATATTTTTTTAGATAAAGTTATTGTTTCATTTACATTATTAATATCTATTTTTTCACTTTTTTTAATTATAGGCATAATATACCTCCTCATCATATTAAATTATACCATAAATAAAAGGCCTTTACTATTATAGGCCTTTTATTTTACATATTTTTTAAATTTTAAAAAACTTTTTCTTTCTAAGGATAAAATAAAATATTATAGATAAACTTAAAAAGCTTAAGATTAATATATTTGAAACGACAGAAGTTTTAGGATTTGTTTCTTTCTTTTGTTTTTCATCTTTTACAGGTAATATTTTATTTATTGATCCAGTGATATTCTCAATTGTATAACAATCATCGCCTAATTTAGTTCGATTATCTTCACTAGTATAGCCAAATAAATAATTACCATTAGAAAATTTATAAAAAGTATATTTACCACCTAATTTATTACTGATTTTGGTTAAATACGGTTGATAATTATCTGTTTTGGATTGAATTGTATTAATTGGCTCTATGTCATCTAAGCTATCTGATTCATCAATATATCTTGGTAATGTTCTTTTTCCTTCACTTAGCATAAGTCTAACTTTAACTAAAACATCATCCGTTATTAAAGATAGATTAGCCATATTAATATAGTTTGATGGAAACCATCCTGAATTTTTTACATAATCTGAAATTGATGTGTATGTGCCATTTCTTTCTTCATATAAATTAGCCATTAAAGATACCCAATCATAGATATCTGCTTCATTTTTTGAATAAGATGATGCTAACTTTACTAAATAATTTATATCTTCATTATTTGAATCGTATTTATTAAAAACTCCTTGATTATTACAAGCTTTTAAAGCATCGGTATTATAATAACCATATGCTATTGTTTTATTTTTATTAAATTTATAAAAAGTATAATCAGCACCTAAAGTATTAGTAATTAAAGTACTATTTATTTTATAAAATGAAGTATCATTTTTGTCATAGGAAGTATTATTAATAGTAATTTTTTGGATATCTGTTAATTCATCAAATTCTAAAATACAGTTTGGTAATGTTCTTTTCCCTTCACTTAACATAGTTTTAACTTCACTAACATATTTATCATCATTATATTTTTCTGCTGATTGCATAGCTTTAGTTACAAACCAACCACTATTTTTAATATAATCAACTATAGAACTATAATTTTTCCCTTTTGATTCATATAGATTCATTGTAAAAGATACCATATCATATATATCATCTATATCTTCTTTGGCATAGTATTTAGCTAGTCCTACTAAATATTTTGTATCTTCAACTGATAAGTTATATTTAGTAAAATTAAAATCATTACATGATTTACTATTAGTACTTTCTAATTCGTTTTGTGCAAAAACACTGCTTATACTTATCAAAAATAATCCTAGAATAAATAAAACTTTTTTCATAAAAACCTACCTTCTATTATAAAAATAACATATAATTTGTTTTTATTGAATATGACATAATGTATTACAAAAAAAATAATGGTCTATATACCATTATCTTGTTTTATTTTTAATTTCATTTTTTATTAAATCAATAAATTCTTCTAAAGTTACAGTAGTAGTTTCTTGACTTTGGAATTTACGATAACTTACCAAATTATCATCTACTTCTTTTTGGCCTAATATTAAAGTATACGGAATTTTTCTAGTTTGACTTTCTCTCATTTTATAACCTAATTTTTCATCACGTTTATCAAGCTCTACTCTAAATTCTTTATCATTTAAACTATTGAATATTTTATTTGCATATTCTAAATGATATTGATTATTTACAGGAATTACATTTATTTGAACAGGTGCTAACCATAAAGGTAAATTTCCTTTTGTTTCTTCTAGATAGTAAGCCATAAATCTATCTAAGCTACCAAATACAGCTCTATGTAAAACAACTGGAGTTTTTTTACTACCATCTTTATCAATATAAGTTAGATTAAATTTCATAGGTAAGCAAAAATCTAATTGACAAGTAGATAAAGTATATTCATTACCTATTGCAGGTTTTACTTGAACATCAAGTTTCGGACCATAGAATGCAGCTTCACCAGTTTTTTCAATGTAATCTATTCCAATATTATCTAATACTTTTCTTAGAGTATTTTCAGCATTATCCCACATTTCATCATCTTGATAATATTTTATTTTATCTTCTTTATCTCTTAAAGATAATTCAAAGTGATAGTTTGTTATACCTAATTCTTTATATACTTCTAATATTAAATTAACTACACTAGAAAATTCTGATTCAATTTGTTCATGAGTAACAAATAAATGAGCGTCATTTTGACAGAAAGATCTAACACGTTCTATTCCTTTTAGAGATCCACTAGATTCAAAGCGACAGTCTCTAGCTATTTCTCCTATTCTAATTGGTAAATCTTTATATGAATGTATTCCATTACTATAAATCATCATGTGATGAGGACAGTTCATAGGTCTTAATACAAATTCTTCTCCCTCTATTTCCATTTTAGGAAACATATCATCTTTATAATGATCCCAATGTCCTGATGTTTTATATAGTTCTACATTACCTAATGGCGGAGTAAGTACATGTTTATAACCTATTTTTCTTTCTTTGCCTTTTATATATTTTTCTAATTCTTCAAAAATAATATATCCGTTTGGTAAATACATTGGTAATCCTTTACCAACTAAATCATTTGTCATAAATATTTTTAAATCTTTTCCTATTTTACGATGATCTCTATTTTTGGCATCTTCTAGTTCTTGTAAATAATTATTTAAATCTTCTTCATTAGTAAAACAAACACCATAAATTCTTTGAAGCATTTTATTATTTTTATCATTTTTCCAATAAGCTCCACTAACTTTTAATAGTTTAAAATATTTGCATGATTTTACAGTTTCCATATGTGGTCCACGACAAAGATCAGTAAAATCACCTTGAGTATAGCAACTGATAGTTGTACTTTCATCATCCATTCTACTAATTAAATCAATTTTATATGGATCATCTTTAAACATTTCTAAAGCTTCTTCTTTGGAAATTTCATGTCTTACTATTCTTTTGCCATCTTTTATTATTTTTTTCATTTCTTTTTCAATTGCTGGTAAATCTTCTTCTGTTAAAGTTTTATCACCTAAATCAATATCATAATAAAAGCCACTTTCAACTACTGGTCCTACCCAAAATTTAGCATTGCTATATAAATGTTTAACTGCTTGAGCAAGTATATGCGCACAGCTATGGTTTAAAGTATTTAAATTATTATCTTCTTTGATATTTATCATTTTTCATCCTTCTTTCTTTAAATAAAAAAGCATTACTTGCTTAAGGAGCAAAGTAATGCGGTACCATCCTTTATTATACTTAATTTTAAATAACGGTTATTAACCGGCAGGGATTAGCTGCTCTAAAAAGTAGTAACAATTAATTTCATTTCTTAGTTTACACCAACCACTAAGTCTCTTTTTAAAATCCATTAACGTCGTGTCTTTTTTTATCGATTTACATCTATATTATAATACTATTATTTACTAATATCAATTATTTAATCATCTATTTTAAAAAATCTTCTTAGTCTTATTAACTGTGGATTATATTTATTTTCTAATCTTTGTTTGGTTTCTAAATTTAATTTATTTAATCGATCTATATTAGCATTATCCATTATATCTGCATATTTAATACTTATAGCTTCGTAATTACCACTTTTAATTATTTTTGATATTTCTTGCTCATAAGTTAAGTCATTAGATTTTGTTAATAATTTAACTATAGATATTACTTCTTCATCAATACTTAAATATCTAAGAGTATTTTCATTAATATCGTTTATATCTTCTATAATATCATGTAATAAAGCAGCAGATTTAGAAATCATATCGGTTTGTTTTTCTGCTACTCTGTATAAATGATAAATATATGGTTCACCTGCTTTATCAGTCATATCTTTAAATACTCTTTCAACTAAGACTTTACATTTAAATAATGTGGATTTCATATCAATTAAATTATTTATTTCTTCTTTTGTAAAATATCTTTTTAATTCTGTAGGAATATTATTCATCTTGCTCTCCTTACTTTCTTTTACTTTCTCCAATTAGTTCCATATCAATAGTTAATTGTTTAATTCTTTCAATAATTCTTCTAGCTTTAACTTGATCTTCACTAAAACTAGAAAAAGATAAATGTTTTTCTAATTCTTCTATTGTAAAATTGGATGTAAAGAATGTTGTTAGTTTATTTTCCATTCTATATTGTAATATAGTTCCTAATATTTCATCTCTACCCCAAGTTGTGACTTTCTCTGCTCCAATATCGTCTATTAATAAGATATCTGCATTTTGATAGTAATCCATCTTTGCCCCAAATGTATCCCAATCATCTTTTAAATCTCTTAGCATTTGAGGAAAGTAAACAGTAGCACATTCTACTCTTTTATTTTTAAGTTCATTTAATAATGCTTTTATTAGATAGGTTTTACCACATCCAAAGCTTCCATGTAAATACAGCCCTTTGTTCTCTTTTGATTTATCATATTTATCATAAAATTCTTTAATCCATTTAATAACTTTTACTCTTTCTTTATCCGTTATATCTATGTCTTTCATTCTAGGCTCTTCAACAGTTTTTTCTTTTTTTAACTCATTTTTCTTATATTTACAAGCGACATAGGAAAAAATCAGACGATTATTCTTTACAGATGGATAGTAAACATATCCTTCCATTTTATTTTTACATTCTAATAGTGATTTACAATTTTCACAGTGACTTAATTCACATGCCGTATTTTCAATTTTAGACGTATATTTCATTGCAGTTTTCTCATCTAATTTTAAATTGGCAACTATTGCTTTAAATTTTGGATTTTTCAAAGCTAAAGTATATTCTTTTTTTAAACTATTATTTATAGCATTGATATTTTTATTAAATTGTATTTCTTCCATGAAAATCACCTTTATTTAAATTCTTTTAATAACTCTTCTAATTCTTTTTTTTCTTCTTGACTAATTTCTTTTTTCTCTATTTTTTCATTAAACCATACCGGTTCTTTTTCGGTAATTTTTTTATTACTAACCCTTTCTACTTTTTTAGTATATTTTTTGTGTTCTTTTTCAGCTACGCTCATTGCATCAGCAGCTGTTTTTATATTAAGTCTCTTCCACTGCCCAGCGATGGTTTCAATAAAAGCTTGATTTAATTTGTTATTATTTCTTCTTAAAACATAATCTATTAAAACATTAACAACAGCTGGTTTTAGTTCTAAATCAACAATTAAATATTCTAATAATTTTAAATCTCTTGTAGTTGGTTTGACACCTTTATATTTACTTTTTAAGAAATCATAAGGACTAGTTGTTTCAAAAACATGAATAATTCTCCCTTTATTACTTGTATCACCACTTGGTGATTTTAAATATTCTGGTTGAGTACGATATACTAAAGTTGGTAAATTACCATTATTATTATATTGATAGTATTTACGAGCATTAATGCGAAGTTCTTCTTTATCTATAAAGCCTTTTTCATTTATTACCGTTCTAATTAATTCAGCCATTTTTAATGAATCATAATTATATAGAAATGCTAATTGATTAATTAGTTCTTTTGTTTTTTTATTAAATGCTCTTTCACTAATTATTCCTTTAGAAATAGCAGATGTAATAAGATCAAAATCTACTTTATTTTCTATTTCTAATGCTCTTGATGTATGTTCTTTAATTTCTTTAGATTCAATGATGCTTGCAGATTTAAAAGACATATCTAACATTTTGGTTATATCTTTATAATCATTAAGATTTACTTTTAATTTTTCATATTCTTTCTTTAATAAGTCATATTCTTTCTTTCCTATATTGTTATATAAAACAATATTAAAAATTGGATGATTAAAAAATTCTGTTGCACTAAGTGGAGAGTAAAGTTCATAAACATAACTATTTATTTCATCTTCTTTAATAAATGTTTTTAATAAGCCAATTCCTTCTAGTGCTTCTCGAGCGGTTTTAATAGTATCAAGAGATGATTTTAAAATAGTCATTAAATGATGATGAGTATAATCTATGCTCATAATTTCTAGTTTATCTAAATCACGCCATAAAGTTAAATAAAGACTAACTGCAAGCGGTCCAATTATTGGTTCATATAATGTAATTAGATTTTTTTTATCTATTTCAGTCAAGATGCTCTTATTTATAACTGTATATATATCTGCAGGTAACAAAGAAATAGTTTTCATAATACTCACCACATTTCTTTCTTTATTATAAGTTATAATATTTTTTTTAACAAGAAAAAGTAGTACTTAATGTACTACTTTAACTATATTATATTTATTGTTTCTTCTTGATTAGTTTCAGGTTCTTCAATATTATTTGATGAATTTGAATTATTTGATGAATCTGATTTTTTATTTTCTGCTTTTTCTTGATTATTATCTTCTTGGTTTGTAACTGTTTTTAGTTGAAGATTACTTACTGTTTCATCAATACTTTGGATTATTGCATTAATTTCAGTAAGAGAAGTTTCTTGATTTAATATTTGATTAGCAGTTTCTAATACTAATTTTAAATTATTATAGCTTTCTTCAGTATAGTCTTCTGCTTTATAATTATCATTAATTTCAGCTATTTTAGCAGTTAAACTATTTTTAGCTTCTGTTAATTTTACTTCCTCTTCTTTATTAGAATTTTCTAATTTTATATATTCTTTTGCTAAATTAAATAAATCTTCTCTTTTTATAGTTACACTAGTAGTTTGCATATTTTTAAAGTTTTCTAAAGTGTTTACTAAAGCATCCCATAAAATTGAATCATAGTAATCTTTATTTTTGGTATTTAAGAATTCTTCTATTTCAGTTATAGCATCATTTACTGTTTCATCAAATTCTTCTAAACTAATAATAGTAATATTAAATTCATATTCTTCGTTTTCATCACCATTATTATATATATTTATCTTGTATGTTCCTTTTTCTAAAAATTTTATTTTAGAATTATCAATAATATATTTACCAGTAACATCAAATATTATTTCTTCATCATTTAATGTAGCGGTATTACTAATACCTCTAACACTTTTAATTGTTGGATTAGCTATACTAACAACAGATCCATCAGTTAATTCTAAGTTAAAATTAGCAAAATTGATTTTTTCATTAACAACGTAAAAATCATTTTCTTGATTATAATTAATATATGATTCTTCAATCTCTTCTTTTTCATCTTTTTTAGATGTTTGACTATTTATTACAACTACTGGATTTTTTTCTTCTTCATTATTAATAGCTATTACATTATTAGATACTTCTTGTTCTTCTTTTACAGTTGGAACAAATGTATATTTGCTACTATCTTCCCCAATGTCTTTTTTCTTTTGTTTTTCTACAGTTTTAGTTTTTGTATCTTTATCTTCTGTTTCTTCTTTTTTATCTTTTGTGAAATACCAAGTTACTAATACACCTATTGCAATCATAACTATAATTGATAAAACAATAAATATAGTTCTTTCTTCTTTTTCAAGTTCATTATTTTTGTTCATTTTTTCCTCCCCAATTACTAAAAAAACTAGAATAAATATTCTAGGGTTAATCATATATTTATAACCCTCTGAATAGACATAATACGCTTTACTTTGTTATTACATCCTAACCTGATTATATTAAATATATATCTTTATTTCAACAAAATTTCAACAAATTTTGACAATTTATTTAATAAAAATTAAAAAAGATGCTTTTTAGCAACTTTCATCACAACTACTATCTTGCATTTTTATTATACCATCTACATATATGTTATATAATTCTTCTGTTTGATCGTTAGTTAATTTTACATATGGATCTTTTTGAGATTCAACAGTATCAGCATGATAAGAAACTATTTTTCCTTCTTTTACAAATACTACTAAAGGTACATAAATTCTCTTTTCATTAGTTTCTACTTTTTGACCATCATCAGTTTCTAATTGATAATCATCTAAAATTGAATCTAATTTTTTTAGTAAATCTTTGTATCCTTCTTTTCCTTTTTCTTTTTCTACTACTTTATTATTTTTATCTAACTCTAACTTATCTCTAACATCACTAATATTTAAATAATATATTTGATCTACTCCTGTAGATGATGCAGCATTTAACAATACTGGAACAGCATTTCTACACCATGGACATTTAGGAAAGCCAAAATAAATAATTCCAGTTTTTGAATCTAAAATATCTAATGTTTCTTGAATTGAAACATATTTTACTCCATTATCTTGAGGTATATTAACTGTTGGATATCTTTTTTGAGTTCCTTCACTTATTGTATTATTTAATTCCTCATATTCATTTTTAAATTTAATGTTATCAGAAATTTTTGTATCCTTAGTATCTTTTTTTAAATTCAAATTACAAACAATCGCAGTGACAATTAAAAGAATAACTATTATTCCTATTATTATTTTCTTTTTCATAATTTCTCCTTATTGTTGATATGCATCAAGTAATCTTTGATGTATTCCTGGTTCGACGATATTTATTGTATTTATAGCATTTTCTAATGAAGCTTTGAAATTACCTTTATTAAATAAATTTTCAGCTTTAGTTAATCCTAAATTAATATCTTTATTTACAGGACGATATCGATTTCCATAAACTATAGCTGTTTCTGCCATCCAAGCAGTTTTAACAGTTTCATTTGTTGTGTTAAATAATTTCAAGGCTAAATCCCTTGCTGTATCTACTCTGGTATTTAATACTTTTATAGATATTGGCTTTTTCTCTAATTCTTTAATCATTTCTTTAACAGCTAAAGTAGCTTCTGATAATTCAACATAATATTTTTTAGGAATTAAAGGTAACTTATAGCTTTTTATCTTATATTTAGCTTTCTTTAATATTTCTTTTATTTCATCTAGTTGTTCTCTTGCACGAAGTTCATCTTCTTTTAAGCTTCCAAAAGTTCGTAAAGCCATTTCTAATTTTTCTTCTGCTTTAGTTAAACGAACATTTAGCAATTCCATTTCTTTTGCTAGTCTAGAATAAGCAAATGATTTTGAACGATGAGAAGAAATAACATGATCATACTCTTTTTTTACACTATCAAATTCTTGCTTTATTTTATCTACAACTTTAACATCTTCATCTGTAAGATCATAACTATATTTTATAGCTCCAAGCTTTTTTAATAATTCATTATTAACTTTACTTAATTTAGTAACTCTTACTAATATAGTTCTACTATAATCTTCAAATATTTTCTTTGAAATTCTTTCTTTATCAAAATCATTATACAATGAATCATAATAGTCAACCATGGTTTTTAATTCAAAAATTGAATCTTCAATATTTAAAACATTTAAACGAGCAAAGATATCTGATATTTTCTTTTCTGTTTCCGTAACATTGTATTCAATGTTTAGATAATCTAAATTATAACCTTCTTTTACCATTTTATCATGAATAGTCATAATATCACTTATCTTTTTAGGAATAATAGTTTTTCCCATCATTATTATAGATGGTGCTTCTTCTATTATTAATTTTAAATTACCAATAGTATCATCAATTGCTTTAACAATTTTTCCAACTTCACTAAATGATCCTTCATCCATTGCAATTTCAAAAGCACTAAATAATTTATCTACATTTTCAAATTGAAGTTCAATAGGACTAGCTATTAACTTGTAATCAGATTTATTTTGATTATACTTACTAAATATTTCACGATATATAATTTTTAATTTAGTAATAGTTTCTCTATTTTTTTCTTCACTTAAAGTTATTTCTTTTATTTCTTCTAATAGAAAGTTAGCTCTAGTTTTAACATAATATATTTGAAGCTCTATTTGAGCAATCTTTTGTTTTAAAGTTTTATAATTTTTTTCTTGAAATAAGTCTTCTATTTCTAATAAATCATCAGATATTTTTGGAACTTCTTCATCTTTTATTTTTTTAAATCTTTTTTGCCAGTCTTGATATGTCTGCTCCATTTTTTCATTATTAACTAAAGATTCAACTTTATTTAACTCTGACAATATAGATGCAGATATTATTAAGTTTTTATCTCTTTCTAAAGAATTTATTTCATCTTTATAAACTTTCTTTTCTTTTTTGCTTATAAAGTTTAATACTAGTATAACAAGTGTAACTGCAAGTATGTAATATCCAATAGCTAGTAAAGTAAATGTTGTGCTACTCACAAAATCACATCCTATTCTTGTATCATTTTATCACATAATTCGACATTTTGTATATGGTTAATTAAGAAAAATTAAAATTCTCAAGCATATTATTAAATATGTTATTTAATTGACATATTTGTAAATATAATGTATAATCTTTAATGCGATGTAATGGCAGCGTTATTTATATTTATGATGTGTTTGTTACCTTTTGGTTTTATTAGTATCTAAGGCTGCCTTAGAGAAAGTTAAATAATAAACTCCCCATATTTAATAAATAACAATCCCTTTCATTGAAATTAAAGGAAAGGAGAAAAATTATGGCAAGATATACAGGTTCTGTTTATAAGAAATCTCGTCGTTTAGGATTTTCTACTTTAGAAAATGGTAAAGAACTAGCTAAACGTCCTTATGCTCCTGGTATTCATGGAAATGATAGACGTAAAAAAGTTAGTGAATATGGTATCCAATTACAAGAAAAACAAAAAGTTCGTTTCATGTATGGATTAAACGAAAAACAATTCCATAAACTATTTGATAAAGCTTCAAAAATGTCTGGAATTGCTGGTGAGAATTTCTTAAAACTATTAGAAAGTCGTTTAGATAATATTGTTTATCGTTTAGGATTAGCAAGAACTAGACGTGCTGCAAGACAAGTTGTTAATCATGGTCATATTACTGTTAATGGTAAAAAGGTAGATATTCCTTCATACCAAGTTAAAGTTGGAGATGTTATTGCTGTTAAAGAAAATTCTTTAGATCATAAAGCAATTAAAGAAGCTGTTGAAGCAACTTTAAATCGTCCTGCTTTCGTAGAATTTGACCCTAAAACTATGTCTGGTAAATATTTACGTTTACCTGATAGAAGTGAACTTAATCAAGAAATTAATGAATCACTTATCGTTGAATACTACAACAGATAATAAAAAAATACTGAAATATTTTCAGTATTTTTTTTATGACCACAAATTACTAGGATATTCTTTATTTTCAATCATTTTATTAATTTCTTTTACTACACTATCCTTATCATTTCGATAAGTTACACCAAACCATTTAGAAGATGTTGGAACTACAGTTAAAGATATTTTATTTTGTTTAATTAAATTAAATAAATCTTCAATAATTAGTGCTTCGAAATTCGTTAAATTATCTTGATTTCTATTTATATTCTCTTGCATACTTTCTTCTAATAAAGAAAATATATTAGGCATTAAAATAAACATATTCATAGAAACTGGGTGCTGACTAGATACTTCAAAACTTCCAATATTGTTTAAAGGTTTAGCAATTATCTTATCATCTACTTTTTCTACATTACATTCTATAGCATCCACTAATTTATTATTTTTTACTTCACAAATTCCTCTTTTTACTGCACCATTTTCAGTTAATGTTTTTTCTACTTGATATAAAACAATACCATTTTCTTGATAATTAGTATTTTTTAGGAAATTAACTGCATCTAAAAATGCTTGAGCACCATAAAAATCATCAGCATTAATAACTACGAATGGAGTTTTTACAATATCTTTGGTAGCTAATATGGCATGAGTTGTTCCAAGAGGCTTGACTCTA
>OLOA01001708.1_pt1 | contig 21364 bp, 17 predicted proteins | sample 1672201 | NCBI WGS metagenome assembly OLOA01 (sample SAMEA3136658, study PRJEB25190) | human gut metagenome
GTAATGATTCGACAGAGCCTGTAACTGAGCCGGCCGGAAACGATTATCCTGATGACGGTAATAATACACGCGAAAATGAGACGACACAGCCGCCGCAGAATAATGAGACGGCACAGCCGTCAGGCAATGGAACGCAGAGCAGCACAGAGAATACATCTCATGAGGAGACAACAACCGAATTTATACCTCCTACGACAAAGGCGGCTGAGGCTATAGATACACAGGAAATGTTTTCTATTCTATCGCAAAGCGGATTTTCACAATATCTGCCGAATGCTGCAATATATGATGTGGATGGGGAATACTATGGAGAGGTGATTGTCCAGTCGGATAGTGTACATATATATATAAAGAAGCGTTCGGGAGAATTTGACATGGCGGTAAGAGGTGCACTGGCATATCTGCTTCCGGAGACCTCGGAATCCGTATGGAATGTGTATACAACGCTGTCAAAGGATAAGACTATAAACAGCGATGGCAGAAAAGTGAGATTTGTTATGGCTGCCGCCAATGCACATTCGCAGATTATAGTTTACAATCCTTAAAAAAAAAGTTATGATATTAGGGAAGATAATATGATATGATGACATTATGGACTAAAAATAGACTGACATTAGGAAATGGGGAATAATATGGTTAATAAGCGTAAGGTCAGACTTATGGCGCGAACTGCCATGTATGAGAAGCATGAAGGTAAGAGAGAATTGAAGAATGTCATGTACTACCGCAGCGATTATATAGGTATGCACATGCTCTTTGCCGGTATAGGAATCACAGGCGGATACCTTTTGACACTTATGCTGATATGCGCATACAGATTTGAATATATTGTGAATAATCTTACAAAGATGGATTACAGAGGATTAGGAAGCACATTGATAGTGTCTTATGTGCTGCTTCTCATTGTGGCACAGGTTATATCGTATTTTATTTTCTCCATGCGTTACAGCGATTGTGAGGATGGCATGCGGGTATATATTAATCGTCTGAAAAAGATAGATAAACTGAGTCGTGAAGAAAAATCTGATGGGGAGAAAGAGTATAATGATGACGGAACTGTTAAAAATTAAGGATGCTTTGCAGCGGCTGTACGGAAAATATGACACGATAATAAGCCATGTGCTTAAGTTCGCTGCAGCATTTGTTTCATTTATGCTTATAAGAGGGATGACAGGTTATAACGGACTTGCCTCCAATGTTTTTATAATTATATTGTTGTCTGCTGTGTGTGCTTTCCTGCCGGCAGGCGTGACAACAATGTGCGGATGCGGGCTGATTATTTTACAGCTTTACGGACTTTCGGTTGAGTATTCGATAATAACACTTGTAGTGCTGCTCATATTGCTGCTTGCATATTATGTGTTTGCACCTAAGACAGGGTGGGTGCTTTTGCTTACACCGGTGTTTTATATGCTGCATATTTCGTATGCGGTTCCTGTTGTTGTGGGACTTACTGTTGGAATTGCCGGTATAGTTCCTGCGTTTTTTGGAACATATCTGTATTTTACATTGTCCTTCTGCAGGGAATTCGCATTGTCTGCCTCAATGTTCGGCGAAGGGGATTTTGTACAGAAGATTGTATTTATAATGGATAACACGATAGTGGATAAGGAAATGCTGGTGATGGGCATTGTCTTTTCGGCGGTAATAATACTTGTAGCTGTCATAAAAAGCTTTTCAATAGACCACTCAAGGACGATTGCCGTAGTTACCGGAAGCGTTGTCGAAGCAGTGCTTGTTGTAATGTCCCATGTTATGATGAATCTTACATTCAGCATGGCGGGACTTGTTGCAGGCTGTGTGGCTGCTGTTGCCATTGGTCTGCTTCTAAGCTTTTTTGTATTATCGGTTGACTACTCGAGGACAGAAAGGGTGCAGTTTGAGGATGATGACTATTATTACTATGTAAAAGCGGTTCCGAAGTTCAACATGACAATGCAGGAGGTAAAGATAAAAAAAATAAGCGGCAATGCTGACGAGATAAAGAACGAATATAATTTACATGCTGCCTACGGCGGCAGTGGAGAGACGGAGCCTGAGGATATCAAACGCCGGAAAGCGTATGAGCGGGATATGGTCAATCTTGAGGATGAGGAATAAGATAAAGAGGATGTGAGAGCATGGGTGCAGTTAGCAGTTTTATTGGAGATTTTCTGAACAATATATACAGACCGAATGTGGAATTTTCAGATATTGCGGAGATTCTTATTATAGCATTCTTTCTGTATCATATAATATTATGGATGAAGACCAGCAGGGCGTGGACTCTGCTTAAGGGTATTCTCGTAATTATAATTTTTGCACTTATTGCGTACCTGTGTAAGTTTACAACAATTCTATGGATTGCCGGAAAGACAATCAATGTTGCATTGATAGCTGTTGTGGTTATCTTCCAGCCGGAGCTGAGAAAGGCACTTGAGCAGCTTGGCAATAGGAGGTATCTTGCCGGCCTGCTTCAGTTCGATGATCTGAAGGATAAGAAGGAGATTTTCAGTGACAGGACCATAGATGAACTTGTAAAGGCCTCATACGAGATGGCAAAACACAAGACAGGTGCACTTATTGTCATCGAGCAGGAGATTAATCTTCAGGACTATATCAATACAGGTATAGATATAGATGCTTTTGTGAGCAATCAGCTCCTCATCAATATATTTGAGCACAATACACCTTTGCATGACGGAGCCGTCATCATAAGGGGTAACAGGATTGTGTCGGCTACATGCTATCTTCCTCTTTCGGACAACATGGATCTTAGCAAGGAGCTTGGAACAAGACATCGCGCCGGAGCCGGAATAAGTGAAGCTACGGACGCATTTGTAATTATCGTTTCGGAGGAGACCGGAAAGGTATCAATTGCACATAACGGACAGCTTGTGAGAAATGTGGATGGGGAGTATCTGCGCAACAAGCTTGAGCTTCTCAAGATAGGAAATCTTGATACGGGAAAACGAATTAAGATATGGAAGAGGGGAGGCAGGTCTGATGAAGAAAATAATATTCAATAATATAGGACTTAAGATACTTGCTCTTTTGATTGCCGTTATCGTATGGTGGGTTGTTATGAACATAGATGACCCCCTTGTCAAAAAGACCATAAACGGTGTCAGTGTCGAGTTAAGGAATGATGATGACCTCATTGATAAGGGATATATATATGAGGTGGAATCAGGGAATGTTATTGCCATAACCGTATGGGCTCCTGAGAGCGTTGCAAAGGAGCTTAAATCCTCTGATTTTATAGCTTATGCCGACTTAAGCCAGCTAAGCCCTCTCACCGATACTGCCAATATAACGGTAGAGTGCGTTAAGTCAGATGTCAAGAATGACATAAAGGAGATAACCTCCAAGATTCAGGTCGTCAAGCTGAGCATTGACAATAAGCAGACTGCGGAGGTTCCGGTTACAACGGCTATTGTAGGTAATCCTGCTGAGAATTATGTTATAGGTGATATATCCATTTCACAGAACAAGATTGATATAACAGGTGCGGCTAGTGTTATAGAGAAGATTGTGCGTGCAGAGATAAAATATGATGTGTCTAATATGATGCAGTCCGTAAACGAGATGGTTACACCGGTATTTTATGATGAGAATAATAACGTAGTTGATACAGGTGCAATACAGCTGAGCCGTAACTCCCTGAGACTCAGCGTGGTAATCAATCCGACAAAATGGATAGGCATCACCATAAACCCGAGCGTTACGGTGGCGGATGATTATAAGATGGTGGGATATTCACTGAGCTTCGATCAGGTTAAGATAGCGGGAACTCAGGAAAGTCTTGCAAATATTTCAGCTATAGATTTACCGAGTGATGCGATTGAATTGACAGATGTGACAGAGAGCCAGGATTGTGTAGTCAATCTTGCCAATTATCTTAAGGCTAGTTACAAGATTGTCTCAGGAACTACAGAACTCACTGTGCATATAGATATTGAACCGATGGTTGTTAAGAGCTATATTGTTAGAAAAAATGGTATAGCTGTAAATAATTTAGGAGATGGTCTTGAGGCACAGATAGAGGACAGCTATATAGAGGTTAAGGTCAAGGCAATTCAGGAAGTACATGACAGCTTTAATATGGATGTACTCAATCCGAACATAGATTTAAAGGGTTATGGACCGGGAGAATATGAAGTGCCTGTTATATTGTCGGAGGATTTGAACAATTATATTCTTGCCGGGAATGTCACTGTCAAGGTCAATATAACCGGTGATGCTGTTGAAACGTATGCCGAGACTGAAGCAGCAACAAGGAAACACTGATTAGAATACGCTTTGCCGGCGCTGCATTGAAGGTTCATGTTATATGTATTTGGAAGGATTTAGGAATTTAAAATGGAAACTCCGGTTATTGATGTGATTATTCCGGTGTACAAGCCGGAAAAAAAATATGCTGCATTATTGAAAATGCTTGAAAAACAGTCCGTAAAGGTAAGACGTGTGTATGTAATAAACACTCAGAAGCGATATTATAATAGTGGGAGTTATCCATATAATGGGGAGATAAAGGTAAAGCATATAGAGCCTGACGAGTTCGACCATGGGCGTACCAGAAATGATGGTATTATGGCTTCGAATGCGGATTACTGTCTTCTTATGACTCAGGATGCTGTTCCGGCAGATGAGCTGCTTGTGGAAAAGCTTCTGGAATGTTTTAGTGCGGATGATGTTGCCGTTGCGTATGCCAGACAGCTTCCTGATGAGGGCTGCAGTATTATAGAGAGGCTTGCAAGGAATTTTAATTACCCGGAGGAAAGCTGCATTAAATATAAAAAAGATATAGACAGTATGGGGATAAAGGCATTTTTCTGTTCAGATGTATGTGCAATGTATGATAGAAAAAAATATATTGAGCAGGGAGGCTTTATCAAAAAAACAATATTTAATGAAGATATGATTATGGCATACAAGTTTCTGATGGCAGGATATGGGGTATACTATAAGGCGGATGCATGTGTTATACATTCGCATAATTATTCCAATATGCAGCAATTTCACAGAAATTTTGATTTGGGAGTATCACAGGCTGATAATCCGGAGGTATTCGCCAATATCTCGTCTGAAAGCGAGGGTGCCAGGTACATTTTTAAGATGACATCATTGCTTATCAGGAATAAAGCAGCATATTATATACCGTATTTTTATATAAACAGTGTGTTCAGGCTTGCCGGATATAAGCTCGGCAAGGCATACCGCAGACTGCCGGAAAGCTTTGTTATGGCATGCACGATGAATAAGAACTATTGGAGGCAACTGTGATTAAGGGTAATCAGAAATATTTTAATAGATTGCACGTACTGCTGGATGCACTTATCATAGCGGCATCGTATGGTCTGTCATGGGTGATAAAGTTCTATGATGACAGTGTAACCATGATGAACCATATGTATATTATAGGACTTTTATGCATTATTCCAATGTATCTTATACTCTATGCTGTATTTAATGTATATAGTCCTAAGCGTGTACAGACGATGAAAGAGGAGATAGGAAATATAGTCAAGTCAAATACCATGGGACTTGTTATATTTATTATGGCATTGTATATGTTACACCAGCCGCATTTTTCAAGGCAGATGATGTTTATATTCTATGTCATAAACAATGTTGCGGAAATCATTTTCAGGAATTGCATAAGATGGGTGCTGCGAAAGATAAGAAACAGGGGCTTCAACCAGAAGCATATCCTTCTTGTCGGCTACAGCCGTGCTGCGGAGGGCTATATAGACAGGATAAAGACCAACCCACAGTGGGGATACCATATAATGGGAATACTTGACGATAAGGTTGCAGTCGGAACGAAATACCGCGGCGAACAGGTAATAGGTAAGATAAAATTATTACAGAACCTGTTGTCGGAAAATGAGCTGGATGAGATAGCGATAACTCTGGGAATAGCAGAATATTCTAAGCTTGAGGATATCGTGGCAATATGTGAAAAATCAGGTGTGCACACCAAGTTCATTCCGGATTATAATAATTTCATTCCGACAAGACCGTATACAGAGGATTTGCTGGGACTGCCTGTGATAAATATAAGGCGTGTCCCGCTAAACGGCGGTTTTAATAAATTTGTAAAAAGAGTTTCAGATATAGTGGGTTCATTCCTGCTTATAATCCTGTTTTCACCGGTAATGCTTGTGGTGGCATTTGCAGTAAGGTTTTCATCAAAAGGACCTGTTATTTATAAACAGGAGAGAGTCGGACTTCACAACAGGAATTTTGTTATGTATAAATTCCGTTCCATGAAGATAGAGAGGTGTGATGAGCTTCATTTTACAACGCAGAACGATGACAGAACCACCAGAATTGGCAGGTTTATCAGAAGATGCAGCCTTGATGAGCTTCCACAGCTGTTTAATGTGCTTAAGGGCGATATGAGTCTTGTGGGACCAAGACCGGAAAGACCGGAGTTCGTTGAGAAGTTCAGGGAGCAGATACCAAGATATATGATAAAGCATCAGGTCCGCCCCGGAATGACCGGATGGGCTCAGATTAATGGCTACAGAGGAAACACTTCTATTCGTAAGAGGATAGAATATGATTTATATTATATAGAAAACTGGACCTTCTGGTTTGATATAGTTATTTTATTCCAGACGATTTTTAAAGGCTTCGTAAATAAGAATGCTTTTTGATGGATTTAAAATGTGGATGGGCTTGAAAGAATAGAGGCAGGATTATGGCAAAAAATAAAAAGAAAAAAATGAAGATATGGCAAAAGGCTCTGCTTTTTTTCGCAGAGCTTGTTGTATTATGTGTGGTTGTGGCTGTATGGTATATAGTTGATAAGTTTGGAAAGCTAGAGGTAAAGGAGATTGACAGAGAGGCGATAGACCTTATAATTGCCCCGGAGGTCAAGGCAAATGAGGCACTCAAAGGATACACCAACTATCTCCTGCTTGGAACGGATGCACGTGACAATTCACTCGAGGCAATGAATAAGACAGGTGAGGGCAACACGGACGCCATCATAATAGCAAGTCTTAACAATGATACCAAGGAAGTGAAGCTTGTCTCGGTATATAGAGATACATTGCTCATGGTGCCTGCATCGGGAGGCTTTAATGATACCTACAGAAAGGCAACGGAGGCTTTCTTCTATTCGGGAGTTGAGGCGACGATAAGCATGATTAATCTGAACCTGGACCTTAACATTACAGACTATGTCATGGTTAATTTCGAGGCACTTATAAGGATTGTCGATGCGGTTGGCGGAGTCGACCTTGAGATTACGGAGCAGGAGCTTTATTGGCTCAATGAATATTTGAGAGATACTGGACTTAACACAGGAAGAACCTACGAGACTGTTCCTAGTGCAGGAATGGTTCACCTTGACGGAATACAGGCGACAGCCTACTGCCGTATAAGATATGCGGACGGAACACTTGATTACGGACGTGCGGAGAGACAGCGCAAGATTATCAGTCTTATATTCGAGAAGGCAAAGAAGATGAATCTGAATCAGCTTACCAATGCGATAAATGGTGTGCTTGACAATGTAGTTACAAGTGTCCCTGTTGCAGAGATAATCGGGATGATACCTAGTGTCTTTGATTTTTCACTGGCTGACCAGACAGGCTTTCCGTTTGAAAAGTTCGGTTCCATGAAGAAGGTGCCGGAGATTAATATTGCGGATCCTGTATTTGCCATGACACTTGAATCGAATGTCAGTGAACTGCATAAATATCTGTTCGGTGTCGACGGCTATGAGCCTACATCGCGAATAAAGGATATAAGCGCTTATCTTCAGGCATTGTATGATAAGAATTATTATCCTGGAAATATATACCAGTAGAATTGGTGCTGTAAGCATGCAGCAGAATGGGGATTGATGTGAAAAAAGGAGATTTAGCAAAGCATAACGCAGTAACATATAAGGAATATGTTATAAGAATTCTGATTGTCGCTGCGATATGTATATTGTCTGCATTTGCCGTGGAGCTGTTCTGTAATATTAAGCTGATGAGGCTTCCGGCAGATATAAAGGGCATACATGATACGGAGTTTACCGAGAAAGTATTTGATGTGGCTGCAATCGTGGAGGGCGACCCGGAAAACGGACTTGAGTACAGACCGCACGAGGAATATGAAGCATATCAGGGAATGAAATGCTATTATATAGAGCCTGACAGCTATGTAAATAAGCTTGTCATAGATTACAAGAATGACTCGGCGGCATATTTTGATATTGTGGTTTTATGCGAGAACAGGTTTGGATATCTTGAGAGCTGGACAACCAAGGACAACAATCCGATATATATATCCGAATCGACAGTAAACATAGATAAGAATGCTAAGGGTATATGGATAATTCCGAAGGAAAATAATACCCCTAAGTATGACAATGATGTTGAGCTTTTAAATGTAGAGGTGAAAAACACTCCTGTATTTAATCATTTCAGATTTATTTTTGTTTTTCTGCTTGTGTTATGTGCCGGATTATTAGTGGTATTAAGAGATATCATTTCAGCTCATTTAGAGTATGGATTTCTTATAACAGGGCTATGTGCAGGATTTATTTTCTGCCTGGCAATGCCACTGTCGCGTGTTGGATGGGATGAGGAGACACATCTTAGAAGTGTGTACTGGCTGGATATAACAGGAAGTTATGAATATAACTGCTTCCTGCATAATTATATTGATGGAGGAGCGGAGAACCTTCCGTTTGAATACAGTACATCTTATGAGGAATACCTGCATGTATTTGATAGAGTTAATGAGCTGTCGACACCGGGTGAGGCTGATCCTGCAACATCACATCACTGGGGAACAAGCGGTTTTGCAACATTCTCATATTTTTTCATGGCGATAACCTGCAATATATGTAAGCTGGCAGGACTTCCGTTTGCATACACATATATTCTGCTCAGAATGACCAATATGCTGATGTATGTGATAGTGGTATTCTTCGCAGTGCGGAAGCTTCCGAAGGGAAAGCTGATTATGAGTGCAATTGCACTTATGCCTACACCTATGTATCTTGCCTGCACTATATCTTATGATACGGTTGTCACGGGATTTCTGTTTTTGGGAATGGCATACCTTTTCTATCTCATGTTTACGGATAAAAAGCTTACATGGTGGGAATATCTTGTGTTTATAGGTGGCATGGCGTATGGTTCATCCAGAAAATCCATTTATATACCGCTTATACTGCTTGGAGTATTTCTTCCTCACCGGATTTTTAAGGATAAAAAGCAGGAGAGGATAATGAAAACGGGTGTGATTGTCATTCTTCTCTTAATATTGAGTACATTTGTACTGCCGGCGATTATAAGTCCATCCACAGAGGGAGACTTAAGAGGCGGGACAACGAGCCATGCCGGGCAGCTGGGCAGTGTATTCTCCAATCCGGTCGGCTATGCAGCACTGCTTCTTTCTACAATGTGGCAGCATTTGTGGGACTTCGGAATCGGCACGCCGACGCTTGATTTCATGGCGTACCTTGGTGCGGGAAGTCTTACCTATGTGATAGTGATATACCTTGTAACTATAACAATCACATCGGAAAATACGGTCTATGTACAGAATGACAAAAATAAATGGGTTGCCGAAAATATGCCTGTATGGCTGAAGGCATTGATATATTTCCTTGTGTTCGGAGTCATGTGCCTTATATGGACTTCAATGTATATAAGCTATACGGAGGTAGGAAAGACAGCTATGGCAGGAGTACAGGGAAGATATTATATTCCGTTATTGTTTCCGGTTCTGTTTACCCTGAGCTTTAACAGAGTCAATTCAAACTGGAATAAAGTGCGCTATAATGTTGCTTGCCTGTTGATTTCGACATTCATTATCTTTTATAGTATCTGGGAGATACTTATAAGACAGTGCAGTCTTTAGAAAAGCAGGGAATAATCAGAAATTCAGTTTCTGATAGGCAGATATATTCTGCTTATCATAAAAGAATCATTTTAAGGAGATGTACTATGAAGAAAATAATAATAACCGGGTGCAATGGACAGCTTGGAAGAGCCATGAATAAGGTGTTGGACGGCAATAGCGGGTATGAGCTTGTGAACACGGATGTTGCTGAGCTTGATATAACGGATATAGACGCAGTGCTTGCTTTCGTGGAGAGGATTCAGCCTTATGCGATAGTGAACTGTGCGGCATACACAGCGGTTGATGCGTGTGAGGTTAACAGGGAGCTTGCTTATAAGATTAATGCTGTTGGTCCGAGAAACCTTGCCATTGCTGCAGAAAAATATAATGCTAAGCTTATACATGTGTCTACAGACTATGTTTTTGCCGGAAACGGAACAGCTCCGTATACAGAGTTTGATGCGGTTGGACCTAAGAGCATGTATGGTTTTACCAAGCTTGCAGGTGAGAATTTTGTAAAGGATTTTTCAAAGCATTATTTTATTGTAAGAACAGCGTGGCTCTATGGTGACGGAAAGAATTTCTTAAAGACCATGTTAAGACTTTCTGAGACACATGATGAGATAACGGTAGTCGATGACCAGATTGGTTCACCTACAAGTGCGATGGAGCTTGCAAGAGCGATAAGCTGGCTTATACCTACGGAAAATTACGGAGTATATCATGGAACCTGTGAGAATTACTGCTCATGGGCTGATTTCACAGAAGCAATATTTAAAAAGACCGGCAAAACCACGAAGGTTGTACATGTAAGCACAGCACAGTATCAGGCAGCACATCCTGAGTCTGCCGACAGACCGGCTTATTCTGTTCTGGACAATTATATGTTCCGTCTTGTGGGAGGATATACATTTGCGGATTGGGAGAGTGCACTTGATGAGTATCTTGAGGAGAATGGGCTTGCGTAGAGGATAATCAGGAATATAATCAATTGAAAGTAACAGGTTGAATTATGTAATGAGTTATGGTAACATACAATGGTTTGAATGCAGGTTGGAGCAGACTTATGTCTGCATTATAGGAAATTGACCTGTTTTAGGAGACATAATTGCAGTATATATGTGCGGAAGCACGAAACATTTTATTAGTTGGAAGGAGATTATGCTAAAATGAGAACTTATCTTGTAACCGGAGGAGCCGGGTTTATCGGTTCAAACTACATACACTACATGTTTAAGAAGTATGGCGACACTATCCGCATCATCAATGTGGATGTGCTCACCTACGCAGGAAACCTTGAGAACCTCAAGGATATCGCAGACAAGCCTAACTATACATTTGTAAGGGCTGATATCTGTGACAAGGAGGCAATCGAGAAGATTTTTGCCGAGAACGATATCGACAGAGTTGTACATTTCGCAGCAGAGAGCCATGTTGACAGAAGCATCAAGAACCCTGAGGTCTTTGTAAAGACTAACGTGCTGGGAACAGCGGTCATGTTAAATGCCGCAAAGAAGGCGTGGGAGCTTCCTGACGGCTCATACAAGGAGGGTAAGAAGTTCCTACATGTATCCACGGATGAGGTATACGGCTCACTTCCTGATGATGACACAGCTTTCTTCTATGAGACAACACCTATCGACCCTCACAGCCCATATTCGGCGAGCAAGGCTTCATCGGACATGCTTGTGAAGGCATATATTGACACATACCATTTTCCTGCAAATATTACCAACTGCAGCAACAACTACGGTCCATACCAGTTCCCTGAGAAGCTTATTCCGCTCATCATCAACAATGCACTTTCAGGAAAGAAGCTTCCTGTGTACGGAGATGGTAAAAATGTGAGAGACTGGCTCTATGTTGAGGATCACGCCAAGGCTATCGACATGGTTCAGGAGCAGGGCGTGCTTGGCGAGCGCTACAATATCGGCGGACACAATGAGAAGCAGAACATTGAGATTATAAAGATAATTCTTGAGACACTCAATGAGATGCTTCCTGATTCAGACCCTAGAAAGGCTTACATCAATGAGGAGCTTATAACCTACGTTGCAGACCGCAAGGGACATGACAGACGCTATGCCATCGCACCGGACAAGATTAAGGCTGCTGTAGGCTGGGTTCCGGACACAATGTTCAAGGATGGGATCAAACTCACGATCAAGTGGTATTTCGAGCATGAGGACTGGATGAAGAACGTGACAAGCGGCGATTACCAGAAGTATTATGCTGAGATGTATAAATAATAAAAGAGAGGATTGATACCATGAAGGGAATCATACTTGCCGGAGGCTCCGGCACAAGACTTTACCCACTTACAAAGGCTATCTCCAAGCAGATTATGCCTGTATATGACAAGCCTATGATATATTATCCACTGTCGACACTTATGCTTGCGGGCATAAGGGAGGTGCTTATCATATCGACACCGAGGGATCTGCCTGTATTTAATGAGCTTCTTGGCGATGGAAGCCAGCTTGGAATGACATTCGAGTATGCCGTTCAGGAGAGCCCTAGAGGACTTGCAGATGCATTCATCATCGGTGAGAAATTTATCGGCAATGACAGAGTGGCACTTGTACTTGGAGACAATATCTTCTATGGACAGAGCTTCTCAAAGGTGCTTGAAAGAGCTGCGGCGCGTGAGAGCGGTGCGACCATATTCGGTTACTATGTGAGAGACCCTAGAGAGTATGGTGTCGTTGAATTTGATGAGAACGGAAAGGCACTCTCAATCGAGGAGAAGCCTGAGAATCCTAAGTCCAACTATGCTGTTCCGGGACTTTACTTCTATGACAATGATGTTGTTGAGATTGCCAAGAACGTAAAGCCGTCTGCCAGAGGAGAGATAGAGATAACAAGCATCAACAACGAGTATTTGAACCGTGGAACCCTTCAGGTGGAGACACTTGGAAGAGGATTTGCATGGCTTGATACCGGCAACCATGATGCACTCCTTGATGCAGCGGATTTCGTTGCAGCGTTCCAGAAGAGACAGGGACTCTATATTTCCTGTATCGAGGAGATTGCATATAAGAGAGGATTCATAGACAGAGAGCAGCTTGTGGCACTGGCGCAGCCGCTTCTTAAGACAAATTATGGAAAATATCTTATAGATGTGGCAAATGGACTCTAAAAAACATTATTTTATAGTATATTTGAAAGCTGAAATACAAAATATCATTATGGATTTAATTGTGTAATTGATATTGGGAAGGGATTTTACAATGGGACAGATTACGGTAAGCAAGTGTTACACTGAGGACGGAGTTGAGATAGAGGGACTCAAGGTTATCGAGCCTAAGGTGTTCGGTGATTCGAGAGGATATTTTTACGAGGTCTATAATTATAATGATTATGCGGCAGCAGGAATAGATATGCAGTTCGTTCAGGACAACCAGTCAGGCTCTAAGAAGGGCGTTATAAGAGGACTTCATTTCCAGAAGCAGTTCCCGCAGGATAAGCTTGTGAGGGCTTCCAGGGGAACAGTTTTCGATGTAGCAGTAGATTTAAGAGAGGGTTCTAAGACCTTCGGTAAGTGGTATGGCGTTGAGCTCTCAGACGAGAACAAGAAGCAGTTCTTCATTCCTAAGAACTTTGCGCATGGCTTCGTTGTGCTCTCAGACACAGCGGAGTTCGCATACAAGTGTACGGACTTCTATCACCCGAATGACGAGGGCGGTATTATATGGAATGACCCGCAGGTAGGAGTCAAGTGGCCTATACCTGAGGGAATGGAGCTCATATTCTCCGATAAGGATACCAAGTGGGGGACACTTGCAGAGTATGTGGAGGCAAGGAAGAATAAATAAGAGGTAAGCGCAAAATATCCCTACGCCGTGACATATCATTAATTTGGCTTCATAATACTAATAGAAAATGCAAGCATTTTACTCTGCTTAAGTTTACCGGAAATACCAAATGCAAGCATTTTATTTCAATTCTGGAGGTTAGATTATGAGAGCAGCACGCATTTCCGCTGATGAACAGTTCAGGCTGATTATGGAATGCCGTGTCAGTGGATTTACGGACAACGAGTAGTGTATACAGAACAACATCCGCCCGGGTACTTTTTACAACTGGGTAAAGCGTCTTCGTAAGAATGGATGTACGGAAATTCCGAAAGCCGTGAGAGGACAGGCACACGGCAGGCATGAGTTGTCAAGATTGAGTTCACTCTACCGGCTTCATATAGAGTCGCGGCAGAGTGTTCTTAATCTGTTCTGCGGCAAATGGTCTGACCGGCTTAAGGCACCGCTCTGGGAGGGTGACGGATTCCTGCTACTTTACAAAAAGATGGAGGCTGTGATCAAGAATGCACTTTCCTATGAGGAAATCTTGGCATTCATAAAAGGGGGTAAGATGGGGTATGAAAAAATACGCACAAAAAAGAATTGATATGTATGACATTGGAAATGGTCTGACTCTTATGAATGTAATAAACAAGAACGAAAACGGCAAGCTGCATCAAATTACAACATATATAGGAATCGAGGGAAATGGATTTGTCTGTGTAGGAAATGCAAATGACCTGGATGCTCCTGGAACTATATTCAGCTATCAGACTTATGTTAGAGAGCGGGAAGCAATGCTCCCGGTTCTAAGAGATATTTTTGAAACGAATACAGGTGTAAAATAAATAACACTGGGGTTTCACATGCGAGTGTGAACCACGGCGAAGGTATTTTGATTGGTAAAACTTCTGGAAGTTAAGAAACATAGTTGTTAGATTGATACCACTCTTTCTTTGATGGAAGGGTGGTATTATTTTCGGGAACGCAGTATCATATAAAATAATATTTGGAGCGCAAGGATGGAAAGAAAATGAATATTTTTTGGGGTGATTTCAAAATATGACAACTCTGGCAGGTTACAGGCAGAAAGTAGTGTGGTAAGATTAACTAAAGATGATTTCTTAAATATACATGAATAAGGAGAAATATAATATGAGTGTGCCAACGAGAAGAATAGGATATTATTTCATGGATTTTACTGAAATTGATACGGATGAGAGAACATTTGATAAGGATTTGTTTAAAAGATTATTAGTGTATATTAATGGTCTTGGAGGTAAGGATAGGGTTATTAAGGATACTAAGGCTAACAAAGCAATGGACATTGAAAGCATAACAATGTATCAGAAAGATGATATTGATTATGCAAAAATAATATTTAAGTCATGTAAATTTAATCACTCACCTAATTATATGTCATTTGAAGATGGCTCTGAAAGAAAAACGGATAAAAAGCTTAATGAGGGAGAGAAGGAAATAACGCATATGCTTCTAAGAATTGATGAGAATGAAGCATATGCAATATTTGAAGAAAGACGCTCAGGTGTATCAATGTCTAATGTTATAAAGTTCTTAAATGGGAAGTTTATTGGTTTAAACATGCAGGAAAATACGAATGATAATAGACAAATAGAGGAAGGTATAATACCATCAGAAGATTTCTTTACTCTAATTAATAAGAGTGAACGAATAATGGCGGCAGAGTTGATTGTAGATAAAGCATTATTAGGATCAGGATTTATGAATATGATAGATTTAGATGGTGCGTCAAGGGATGATATTGTAATAACGATAAAGGCGAAACCGAGGGAGGGATTACCAAGAAGAACTTTTAGGACGTTTGCTGAAAAGATTGTAGCTACCGAAACTAGAGCAAAGCGTATGAGAATGTATGCCAAAGATGAGAATAATATGAATACGATAATTGATACAAATATGGTGAAGCGTATTGAAGAAATTACAGTAGATTTAAAAAAGGATGGTACAGTGAACTCGGATTCCATTTTTAATAAAATGGAAGGACTTTTAGAGGAAGCTATATGAAAAAAAACCAAAAATCAATTGGGGGAATATTATACTTTGAATGGTTAATATTGATTATAGACTATTTCAAATCAATAGAATTGAAGGAGAGAGTCTTTGATGTTTTTGTACCTCTTGGTAGTGGTATTATAATTTCAACAACTTGTATGTTTTGTGGAAAAGTTGAATTTGCCACGAAGGGGCTGGCTGATGTATTAATTAGTCTTATATCAATTCTTATTGGTTTTTCTGTAATGTTGGTCACTCTTCTCTTAACAAGTAGTGGTAACGGAGTAGACGAGCTTAAAAAAAGAAAATCTGATATAAAAATACATAATAAGGAAATAAGCCTATTTCAAAAACTTCATATACAATTTGCTTTTTCATTGATTAGTGAAATCTTACTTTTGTTAATTATATTAGTTTATTATTTTTTAATTACAATAACCAATATTGAAACTCTTCAGGTAATATTTCTGTTTGTGTTTATTTTTATGATTTTAAATATTTTGCTTTCAATATTTAGAGGGATAGTGAATATATATTTTGCTTATTACAAATAGGTGTTAATAGATGCTGATGAGAATGGCAAAAGCTGGATTAACATATTATAGTGGATGCTGATTCGGATGTTTTCTTGTGGTTGAAATGACGACTTACGCAGATACGATAATACTAAATTCTGGGGATTATATTTTTCAGGAAACATTATGAAAATTAAAAAAATCTTTAAGTGTCTATCCGTTGCTGAAATCACGCTCGATTTGGACAACGCAAGTAAAAATAATCAAAAATCTGACGATAACGCTGAAACGGCAATTGATTTAAAAAAGCACGGAAGGTTCAAGTTAGAGTATGAACGTGATAATATTGTTGTTGCCATAAAGTGTTTTGTCAAGAAGTGCAATCGGACTTTGTTAGCAAGGTATATTCAAAACTTTGTACAATTTTTTATTTTTAGAATGAAAAAAAGAAAAAGATGATATAATTGGAATAAGTATATCAATTGGTGTGTTAAGGAGAATAACAATGTGGAAAAGGCATCAAACATTTATTGCTGAAACAATGAATATTGACTTTAAAAATTCACTATTAGTTGCAAAAGAATTAATTTCTGCAATAGAACATTATAAAAGGTTCGAGCTATTTTGTACTGGAGAGGATATTGATAATGCAACTGAGAAATTGACTAATGCAGGAACAATTGCTTATAGAGCAATGGAGCATGCTTATAAAAACTATATTTATTATTATTATAAAGAGAAATATGATAAGGGGGATATTGCACAAGCAGAGTTTGAAAGTAATATTCTTTTTTTAACAAACCCTGTAAATGGTCATTTTGCTACACATAAGGATTTAAAAGATAAATTTTGCTCATTGGTTACAAATCCAGCAGCTGATTTAGATGAGATATTTAATGGAACTCAAAAAAGTAGTAATGGTCCTAAACATGAGTATAAGATTCCTAATCCAGTAAAACTTAAGGTACAGTTAGGGGAAATGATAAAGTTTTTCAAAGAATATGTTTATAAAGATATAGAATATCCAGTATTAACTGATTCACTAATGGGAGATGAATGTGCATGGGTGGAACTGTTAGATGATTGTGACGGTTTTTCGGATGCATTTCATTATGTGCTGGTATCACCAAACAAAATAGAAGATAAAAAAAATAATGTAAAAAATCTATTGTCTATTCCGTGGGATTTGATAATAGATTTTGATACGGAGTCTGACACTTCGGGTTTAGCAAGTCAGTATATATCAATTTATCATATCTCTCCAGAGATACGAACATTAAGTTATGCGGAACATTTACAAGGTTTTAGGGCAATGTCTTCCACTCAATGGATAATGGCTAATGGTTTCCTAGATAGAGAGGAGACCGTTACTAATAATTATAAGGTATGGAAAAGAAAATATGGAAAAAATCTGAGTGAAACACTTAGAAAATTTCATGCTACATATACTAAAGCAATTAGGTTAATTATTTTACCGGGAATAGATGAAAACTATATTAATGATATTATTGAATCTTGTGCAGAAGCATTTGTAGCAGAAGATGGAATAACAGTTTCTAATATTGATATTATTATTTTATCTGCTTCATCTACATGTTTAGGTCTTGATGAGGATTTTGTTAAGAGATCTTCACTTACAATGGAGGAATTTCTAATAAGATTAGGAAAGAGGGCACATAGTGTTAATGAGGAAAGCAATAAAAAGTTAATTCCGGGAGTTAATAAGGAGGAGGGATTGAAAAATGATTTATTTTCGAAATTAAGTAATTTTTGTGAAGTCGTATATAATGGAATTGAGTTAAAGGATGCATGTGATGATGTTAAGGCATTTTATAATGGGGAGCGTCCTATAAGCTGGGGAGAATTGTCAAAGCATAAAGATTTGGAAAGAAAAATATATATTTCCCAAATTTATAAGATGGTTAACGATATAATGGAGTCTCACCCCAAAGGATTTTATGAGGTCTTTTACAAACCAGGATATGGTGGAACCACAATGTTGCGACGCATTGCATGGGACTTTCATGATATATATCCTACAATAATAGTAAATCAATATCAGCATGATGATATAAATCATTTAAAGCAATTGTATGGGTGTACAAAAAAAACAATATTAGTACTTGTTGATAGTAATTTTATTCCTAGAGATATAGCAAGAAAAATATGGGCAGATATGAAGAGCGAAGGAATTAGCCTTAATTTAATTTATATGCGTCGTATTGAAAGGAATGCAGATATAGGTACTAAAATGCAATTGTTTAAGCTTCCATCGCTTGGAATAGAAAATGGTGAGGTTGCAAATATGGTTGGATTGCTTAAACCATATGCAATAAATAGTATTTGCACAGAGAGATTAGAAAGTTTTTTAAAAAAACCAACGCTTTGTGAGGAATTATCGCCATTTTATTTTGCTTTTTCTACATTTGATGAAAATTTTAAAGGAATAAAAAATTATATTAAAAATTTCACAAGTACCCTTTCAAATGAATTAAAGGAATTTTTGGTATTCATGGCACTTGCAGATTATATAAATAAACCGTTGGATATACAGTATTTTGCTAGAATATTGAGAAACGATGATGTTGTTGATTTTTTATCAGAAAATGGAGCTTTTAGAACTTTGGTTTCATTTATAAAAATGCCAAATAATCAAATGTTTTGTAAGGTGAAGTATTCTGCATTTGCAAAAGAAATTTTGAGACAAGCATCAAATAATTTTAGTAATGAGGAAATTGCTGAAATAAGGTATATAAGTTTGACAGATCATATCATAAAGTTTATTGAAATGTCGCGTCCAGCTCCGCAAATAAGGAATAATAGTGTCGTGGAATTCATAAGAGAAATGCTGATAACAAGAAGAGCTGATTTAGACATGGATCGACCAAAATTCGCTAATTTGGTAAGTAAGATTGGAAAATATAATGCCAATGGGGTTCAACAGTGGTCTCAAGAAGGACAAGCAGCCGTAAGTAGAATTTTTAATCAGCTTGTTAAAACATATCCAGAGGATCCTCATTTTAGAGCTCATTTAGCAAGGTATTTATGTTATGTTGAAAAGGACTATAATCATGCTATCGAACTTTTAGATGAGGCTATTGGAATGTACACAGATGGAAGTGAAGAAGATTTGTTATTGTTGCATATGAAAGCAATGGTATATGCGGCTCGGATTACACAGAAATTAATACCAGATATAAAGAGAAAGCATAAAACAGCAGGATGCACAGAAGATGACGAGCTTTTTATGTCATTACATTCTGATTTGCAATCCGCAAATGCACTTTTTAAGTGCGTAAGAGACTTACATCGAGGTATTGCTGGACATATTTCAAATATTAGTTTGTTTGTTAGTATTATTGATATGGGTAAGGCAATTGATGAAATGGACACAGCGATGTTTTTAGAGAAGCATCATGATGATTGGTATTTTGAATTAGCGGATCAAGCAAATAATTTATTTGAAGAATGCGAAGAATTAGAGGAGGCTTTAGATGATGATGAAAAAGAAAGGGTTGAAGAAGTCAGGCTTTTGATAAATACTATAAAAAATGGTATATCAGATACAATACAGCAATATGGTCAATATTTAGGTACAGTATCAGAAGAAAAGCGTCCGTTTATTCGTCGTTATTTAGCGAGAGCATACGCAGAACGAAATATGAGTACGAATAATCAAAAGGATTGGATGAAAATTGCAGAGCTAATGGCTGATAATATGCTAGAAGATTCAGCAAATCCGACTAATATTCGAATATGGTTTAATGCAATTACTCATATAAAGAGTGAAGATCCGGATGATATGTTGCGCCAAGCAATTATTAAGCTAAATGAGTGGGTTGCATTAAGTGAAAATAACATTGAAGCACATTTTTATAGATACATTCTCACTTTTATTCAGGCAATAGAAGGAATTACAGATGCGGAAAGTAGATTACCAGGGTATCTAATTAAATTGCAAGGTTTAGCATCAAACTTAGTAAATAAAACGTCTATTAGATATTGGGTAGGCAGAAATGGTAATGGAATAGAAAGGCTTATACCTAAAGACAAATTTCCACTTAATGACGTTGATAAGGCTAATAGCTTGCTTCGAATGGTAAAAGGACGTGTGAGCGAAAAATATGTGAATGATTTTCATGCGTATATATCTACATATCATTCAGATGTTTTTTTTAGCCCTAATTCAACAGATGGACGTATAAACGTAACAAACAAGAATGCAGTGGTAGTAATGGGATTTGGGTTTAGCTATGATGGACCGCGAGCATATAATTCGTCCATAAAGTTATATACAGGAGAAGAAGATATTGAATTAGAAGAATTGCCACCATTACAGTATGGAACTATAGTAAAATGTAAAGTCATTAAAAATAGCACTCCACATTATATTAATGTGGAGATTGTAGGATATAATGTGGAGGGCAGTATACCCATAGAATGCTTAGATACTCCATATGATGATTTACACCGACCACAGGTAGATGGTCCATTACTAAATGCTATGGTTTTAAATCAAAAACAAGCAATTTCAGCAGGCGGAATGTATCGTACAGTTTGGTCTTTGACCATGAAAGGTGATGTATTATTTAAAGATCATGAAAATGATATGTCAGATTTCCAAAAAAAGCTACAAAAAATTAAGAACAGTATTAAGTAAAGAAAAGCTAAAGGTGCTTTTTGTAGAATGGGGCACATATTTAAATTGGGACACAGGAGTCAGGTACCTGTGTCCCAGAGACTGGACAAAATGTAAATATTTGTAAAATTTTTCTGTATTTAATGCACCATTTTCAAGATGTGTGGGGAATGGTGCTTTTTTTGTATTGAAGATATCATATAAAACATATCACTACAAATATTTTGCTTTTATGTCAGAAAAGTTTGTATCAAAAAGGATATTGACATATTGCGGTGATTATGCGTAAGAGCAAAATATCCCCACGCCGTGACATATCATTCACCTAGCTTCATAATACAAATAGAAAATGCAAGCGTTTTACTATGCTTAAGATGTATCAGGTAAATAACCCGCACTAACTAAAAATGAATGCCACCTGAAATCAGATGGCATTTTTAACTCTGTTTCTTCAATTGTTTGCAGCAATCAGGAAGCGTTTCCGACCATATGTTTATGCTAATCTAAATTTAGGTCACATGGCTCATTGAAATCTAGGTCACTCC
>OLOA01001709.1_pt1 | contig 21326 bp, 22 predicted proteins | sample 1672201 | NCBI WGS metagenome assembly OLOA01 (sample SAMEA3136658, study PRJEB25190) | human gut metagenome
TAACAGCAGGAAGCATAACGGTAAGTGCAAGAAAGGGATGAAGTGATTATGGCGAAGAAATTGGATTTTGATAAGGAAAAGAATAACAGAAATGATAATGCGATAGAGGAAATCATGCAGGCAGATTTTCCATTGCCAAAGCAGGCAGAAGATGCAAAAAACGAAGCATTTTCCAGAATCAGAGAAATGGCAGCAGCTTCTGGACATGCGGAAAATACAGAGAATATGGTGCAAAGATTACAGGAGAAATCAACAGAAAAATCAACAGGAAGTTCCGGAAAGAAATCCACAGGAACAGCAAAATCGCACAAGAAATTCAAAACAGTATACAAAACAGCTTTGGGACTGACTGCAGCTGCAGCTGTATTTTCAACAGTATGTATCACAAATCCGGCATTTGCAGAGAACATCCCTCTGGTTGGAAATGTATTTAAGCAGCTCGGTAATTCCATGGGATTTTATGGCGATTATTCGAAATATGCAAAGCAGTTGACAGATTCTGCAGAAGATGGAGAGTTGGCAGATACTGATGAAAGTCAGGAGGACGGAGGTAATCCTCAAAGTGCTCAGGCTGAGGATCAGAATACAACAGAAAATAACAATGCAGATAAAACGAAAGACAATGAATCATACAGTAAAACAGTAGATGGAACAACTGTCACGCTTTCAGAAGTATACTGTAATGAAATGGCTCTGTACCTGTCCATGACAATCCATACAGAGGATAAATTCCCGGATACATTCATTACATCTGATGGAAAACCCAATATTAAGCTCAGCGAGAATTCTACAGTGAAATATGATTACATGGATGGAAAAAGTAATCTGTTCAATGCTTATCTGGATGGAAAAATGCTGGATGATAACACCTATGCAGGAGTTTTGCGTATTCCTGTGGAAGATATGACAGTGGATGATGCAGGATGGACAAAATTTTATGAGGTGCGTAATGCATTTTTCAAGGAAAAAGGGATTGATGTAGATTCTGAGGACTTTAGTTTTGACAAGTTAGCCCAGACACTGGGAATGGATGAATACAGTGATGAGAAGCTTCCTCAGGTGGGAGGTCCGGCAATCAGCGATTATGTCAAAGACATCAAAGTACCTGACAGGTTTACCATGGAGCTGGATCTGAAAGATATTGTGGGTACTCTTCCGGATGACCAGGATACCACCCCGGATATCCCTCAGGATCTGCGGGATGAATATAATCAGAAAATGGCAGAGCATGGAATCAGCACAGATGATGCAGATTATGAGAGCCTGACAGAAGAACAGAAGGATCTGGAACATCAGTTTTTCACTGAGATGTGGAATGAGTATTTTGAACGGTATCCTGAGGCAATTGAAGGTAATAACAGATATAACTCATGGACACTGAAGGGTGACTGGAAGTTCAACGTAGATGTAGAGAAAAATACTTCCGATACGGTTAAAAAGGATGTAAATGTGGTAGATGAAAATGGAGATGGTGTTCTCTCCATTACGAAAACACCATTTGAGATCACTATGAAAATGCAGGATCCGGAAGCAAAGTATTTTGCAGTTATGCTGGATGCCAATGGAGATATCATGCCATATGGAGGCGTGTCAAACAGCAATAACACATATGCGATACAGGACAGAGACATTTCCACTGTATATATTTATCTTTGTGACTACTATGAGTATATGGATGAGCTGAAAGGCTACTACTGGTCCGATGACTACGAAGAAAAAGCAAAGACCAGGACCTTCAAACAGCTCCTGGATGAACGGGCAGTTGCCGGCACAGAAGTACATTTTGATACAGATAAATAATGATATAAAGCTTCTTTTTGTCCTTGATATCAGATGATAAAGTCCCGTAACTGAAACAGCATCTTCACAATTTTCTGCAGAAAGATGATGTTTTAATTATTTTGATAAAAAAGGTCAGAAAAACAGTAGAATCTGAGCCAAGTTAATGTTACAATGTAGGCGTCTCAAAAAAAGAGTGCAGAAGGGAGCCAAAACAAAATGGACTACGCAAAAGAATCTTTAAAAATGCATTATGACTTAAAAGGTAAAATTGAGGTTGTATCAAGAGCCAAAGTAGATTCCAAAGATGCTTTAAGCCTTGCTTACACACCGGGTGTTGCTCAGCCTTGTCTGGAGATCCAGAAGGATGTAAACAAGAGCTATGATCTGACAAGACGCTGGAATACAGTTGCTGTTGTAACAGACGGAACTGCAGTACTTGGACTTGGAGATATCGGACCGGAAGCAGGTATGCCTGTTATGGAGGGCAAATGTGTACTCTTTAAAGAATTTGGCGGTGTAGATGCGATTCCGCTCTGTGTCCGCAGTAAAGATGTTGATGAGATCGTTAAGACAGTAAGCCTCCTGGCCGGATCCTTTGGAGGAATCAACCTTGAGGATATTTCCGCACCGAGATGTTTTGAAATCGAAAAGAAACTGAAAGAATGCTGTGATATTCCGATCTTCCACGATGACCAGCACGGAACAGCAGTTATCACACTTGCAGGTGTTATCAACGCATTGAAACTGGTTGGCAAGAAGCTTGATGAAGTGAAGATCGTTACTTCCGGAGCAGGTGCTGCAGGTATCGCTATCATCAAACTGTTAATGTCCATGGGACTTAAGAATGTAATCATGACAGACAGAAAGGGTGCAATCTACGAAGGCAGAGAAGGATTAAACCCGATTAAAGAAGAGATGGCTAAGATCACAAACTTCAACAAAGAGAAAGGTACTCTTGCAGAAGTGATCAAAGGCGCAGACATCTTCATCGGTGTATCCGCACCTGGAACACTGACACAGGATATGGTCCGCACAATGGCAAAAGATCCTATCATCTTTGCATGTGCAAACCCGGTACCTGAGATTTTCCCTGATGAAGCAAAAGCAGCAGGCGCAGCAGTGGTATCCACAGGACGTTCTGATTACCCGAACCAGGTAAACAACGTACTCTGCTTCCCGGGACTCTTCCGTGGCGTACTGGACGCAAGAGCATCAGATGTTAACGATGAAATGAAAGTTGCAGCAGCGTATGCAATCGCAGGTCTGGTAAGTGATGAAGAATTAAGCGCAGAATACATTCTTCCGGCAGCATTTGACCCACGTGTAAAAGATGCTGTAGCTAAGGCTGTAGCAGAAGCAGCAAGAAAATCAGGCGTAGCACGAATCTAAGCAAATAAAATAATAATGAAGCCCTCTGTTTTCATGTGAGCAGCATGCAGACGGAGGGCTTTTTGCATAATATTCAATCTGACCCCTAAAAAATTCAAAAAATTGGTCATTGAAATAATGACACATTTCGCGTATGATAACTTCAACATATTGATGCGTCAATATATAAAAAATCTGATAGTGAAAATCAAACAGGCAATCTGGCTTATTTGATTTTCACTATCAGATCATACGAGAGGGGACAGTTATTATGAATACTCAGAACAGCACAATTACAAAACTTGCAGAGACAGCTCTTATGGCTGCGTTATGTTATGTATCTTTTACATTTTTGCAGATTAAGATCCCTGTACCGGGCGGTGATGCAACATCCATCCATATCGGAAATGCATTCTGCGTACTGGCAGCACTTCTGATCGGCGGTGTATACGGCGGATTGTCCGGTGCCATCGGAATGGGAATCGCAGACCTGATGGATCCTGTATATATCACAGGCGCACCAAAGACATTTGTACTGAAATTCTGTATTGGTCTGATCACAGGTCTGGTAGCGCACAAGATTGCAAAGATCAATGAAAGCACAGATAAGAAATATGTTTTCAAATGGAGTGTGATTGCTTCTGTAGCAGGTCTTGCATTTAATGTTGTGGCAGATCCGATCGTAGGATATTTCTACAAACAGTATATTCTCGGACAGCCTCAGGAACTGGCACAGGCACTTGCAAAAATGAGTGCTGTAGCCACATTATTTAATGCAGTTGTTTCAGTGATCCTGGTAGCAGTGATCTACAATGCAGTACGTCCGGTACTGATCAAGAGTCATCTGCTTACAGTTACCGGTAAGAAAAAAGAACAGGCAGCATAAAAATGAAAAGCATTTCAGTTTTGCATCATACAGCAGACTGAAATGCTTTTTTGGTGTATAGAGTATTTATGAGAAGAAAAAATAAAAATATGGGGTTGAAATAGGGAGGAATATATAGTATTGTAGGTGATACAACGCTTAGGGCGAGGACTGTCTTTGGACAGTCTCTTTTTATGAAGAAGGATGAGGAAAAAATTATGGAGAGGACAAAAGAAAGGTTATCGTTTCGTAAGAAGTTTATCGGTGACAGGAGGTTTTATATGATGGTTCTGGCTGTGGCTGTGCCGATTATGATTCAGAATGGAATTACGAATTTCGTAAGTCTGCTGGATAATATTATGATCGGGCGGATCGGTACGGAGCAGATGTCAGGGGCTTCCATTGTGAATCAGCTGATTTTTGTTTATAATCTGTGTATTTTCGGAGGAGTATCCGGGGCAGGGATTTTTACAGCACAGTACTTTGGACAGAAGGACAATGAAGGAGTGCGGCAGACATTCAGGTATAAGTTATGGATGGCTGTGATCCTGACCATCGGGACGACTTTGCTGCTTCTGACGGTTGGAGAGAATCTAATCAGTATGTATCTGCAGGGGGATGGAACTGCGCAGCAGATTGCAGATACACTGAATTATGGAAAACAGTATCTGGATATTATGCTGTTGGGATTACCACCTTTTATGATGGTGCAGATTTATTCCAGTACTCTGCGAGAGTGCGGAGAGACGGTTCTTCCTATGAAAGCAGGAGTTGTGGCAATCTGTGTAAACCTGTTATTTAATTACCTGCTGATTTATGGTGTATTTTTCTTCCCGAGACTGGGTGTGAGAGGTGCGGCAATCGCAACTGTGTTGTCACGTTATGTGGAGGCTGCAATTGTAATCAGCTGGACACACAGGCATACGGAGAAGAATCCCTTTGCAAAAGGGTTGTATAGCACGCTTAAGGTTCCTGCAAATCTGACAAAGAAAATTCTAGTCAAGGGGACTCCGCTGTTATTTAATGAGACTTTATGGGCTTCAGCTATGGCTATGCTGACACAGTGTTATTCGGTTCGAGGGCTGAATGTGGTTGCTTCCCTGAATATTTCCAATACCATCAACAATGTGTTTAATATTGTGTTTATTGCCCTGGGAGATTCCGTGGCAATCATTGTAGGACAGCTTCTGGGAGCGGGAGATATGAAGAAAGCGAGAGACACAGATAACAAGATGATTGTCTTCTCAGTAATGTGCTGTACAGGGGTTGCAATTGTCATGTTTATTATGGCTCCGCTGTTTCCAATGCTTTATAATACCAATCAGGAAGCCAGGGAGTTGGCGAAGTATCTGATCATGATCACTGCATTCTTTATGCCTCAGAACGCATTCCTGCATGCAACCTACTTTACTCTGCGTTCCGGTGGAAAGACTATCATTACGTTCCTGTTTGACAGTGTGTTTATCTGGTGCATCAGTGTGCCGATTGCGTTTGTACTGAGTCGTTATACAGGGATTCATGTGCTTGTGATTTATGCATGCGTACAGTTGGCAGATCTGATCAAATGTGTGATCGGATTTGTGCTGGTTAAGAAGGGTGTGTGGCTACAGAATATTGTTTCATCATGATAAAAATTTTCAATAACATTTGGCTTGACTAACCGATATACTATAGTGTATCATCAGTGAAAGTCAAATAGAAACAGTCTTATAAAACTATTATAATATGACTTGTTGTTTGATTCACATCATGCTATTTGTGAATTGATATATGTAACATTAATTCTCTTTGCACTGCATTACATTCAACAGAATGCGAGATCAACAGTACAAACTGAGCAGGCGATGCCCGAGGTGATTAAGGGCATGGGGCCGGGCCGCGTGAAGCGGCAGCAGATATGAACATTTTCAGACATATCTGTGGGACAGTGTATGTTCCGCAGGTGTGTCTTTTTGTTTTCTGGAAAATATGTTTTGGAGAGATTTTCTTTTAGAGGAATTTTCTTTTAGGAGAATTTTTTGAAACGGGTGCAATTCAGAGTTACAAAAAGACCCCTGTAAGACCGCACTTTGATAAGTCGCAGAAAGGAAATATGTTTTCTGACTGTGACGCAATGTATGTGACATAAGAAGAACCTGTAAACTCAAATATAGGAAGGTACAAAAGCTTATATATTTGAAAAGAAAATTTAGGAGGTCCTGGTTATGGAACAGACAAAAAAATTAAACATGACAGCAATGTCAGACAAGACAAACAGTAACACGACAGCTAAGAAGGAAGAGCCTGCATGGGAACATAAGGTGGCAATGAAGGTATCAGGTGTGAGTATTGCAGTAAACCTGTTACTTTCCTTATTTAAATTACTTGCCGGAATTCTGGCACATTCAGGTGCCATGATCTCAGATGCGATTCATTCAGCATCTGATGTGGGAAGTACTTTCGTAGTAATAGTCGGTGTGAATTTATCCAGCAAAAAATCCGATAAGGAGCATCAGTATGGACATGAGCGGATGGAATGTGTATCTTCCATTATTTTGTCCGGGTTACTTCTGGCAACTGGTATCGGAATCGGTATGAATGGAATTGAGAACATTATTAAGAGTACTTCAGGAGCAAGCATTGCAATTCCTGGAACATTGGCACTGATTGCGGCAGTTGTTTCTATTGTAGTGAAGGAATGGATGTTCTGGTATACCAGAAGTGCTGCGAAGAAAATAAACTCTGGCGCACTGATGGCAGATGCATGGCACCATCGCTCAGATGCAATGTCCTCTGTTGGTGCATTTATCGGTATCCTTGGTGCGAGACTTGGATTCCCAATTCTTGATCCACTTGCCAGTGTTGCAATTTGTGTACTGATCGTGAAAGCATCTGTAGATATTTTCAGAGATGCTATCGATAAGATGGTTGACCATTCCTGCGATGAGGCAACAGAAGAGAGCATGAGAGAAGTGATCATGGGAGTGAAAGGCGTGAAGGGAATCGACCTTCTCCAGACACGACTTTTCGGTTCCAAGATGTATGTGGATATTGAAATCTCAGCAGATGGAACGATTCCACTGAATGAGGCACATGACATTGCAGAAAATGTTCATCATAGTATAGAGAAGAATTTTAAAGACGTAAAACATTGTATGGTTCATGTGAATCCGGTGAATGAGTAATTTACTTCAAATAAGATATCCGTACTTAGCAGTTGTTCTGATTGCAAAATCTATCCTATGGAGTTACAATGACAATGTGGCAAAGTAAGTCAGACACAGGATAGATTAAGGAGGCTAGACAACAATGAATGAAGGAGAAGAAGTCAGAAAGGGGAAGTCTGTATTTAGATCAGTGATATTGCTGATGGCAGTGGTGTTTGCAGTTATGGCCGGAAATACCGGAATTTATGCTGCTCAGGTTGGAGAGGTAAACGGAAATGATACCACAGAGATCGTCAATCCAACGGTAACACCGGAGCCGGACATAACAATAACACCAGAAGCAACACCGATTGTAAAGAAGGGGCTTTTGAAAGAGGGAAATTCCTATCGCTATTACATCAATGGTAAAATGGTTACAAATACCTGGAAGAAGGTGAAAAACCATTATTATTGGTTCAAGTCCAATGGAAAAGCTGCTGCAAATGGTTATTATAAAGTGAAGGGTGTATATTATGTTTTTGATGAAAAGGCACGCAGACTTTCCCCTGCTAAAAAATCAGTAGTAAAGGTTAAAAATATCAGCTATTTTGTAGATACTAAGGGCAGAGCTGTCAAAGGCTGGAATGAATATAAAAATAAAATGTATTATTCATATTCCAATGGAAAATGTGCGGTAAATACGAAAATAGATGGTATTAAATTTAATAAAAACGGGGCTGCAGATCTTACTCAGGCCAGAGAGATGCTGGAAGCAAAAAAGTTTATTGCAGCACATACTACTAAGAACATGAATAACTATCAGAAACTTCGTGCCTGCTTTAATTATATCATGTGGTATACCAGATATACTCCCTGGAAACGCCCCACGGAAGCTGAATTCAAAACACAAACATGGGTATATAAATATGCCTTGGATATGTTTCAGACAAATCTTACCGGAAATTGCTATGGCGTAGCCAGCTGTCTGGCAGCAGTTGCCAAAGAATTGGGCTATGAACCTTATGTGATCACTGCTTTGGAGGATCATGCTTTTGTTATGATCAATGGCCTTTATTATGACAATATGTATGGAACTCTGTTTGGATCACCTACCCATCCCTATTATCATTTAAGACAGAAAATCAAGTTTTAACAGATTTGATTTTGACAAAAAACGAAAGTGCTCGAAAGCCAGTAAATACAAGGCTTTCGAGCACTTTTTAAGAGCAGGGGATGAGAGAATCGAACTTCTTCCAAAAACCCGTAAACCCGCATAAAATCAATGTTTTTTAAGATTCAACATGATTAGATGTGATTAGATTTTCTAAAAAAGGAGGGTATTGGGTGGTATCTTAACACGTTTTTTCCCATTTCTGGACACTGGAACAATTTAAAATAACTTGAAAGTAACCAGCTAATAGAAAATTATATTTCTTATTATATTACCCACTCTGTATCATCATATATAGAGTGGGATTTTTATACTTAATTTTTATCATCTGTATCTGGTACATATTTCATTATATCAGACACTTCACAATTTATTACAGAACAAAGTGTATTAATCGTCTGCGTGGTGATGGTCTTGCCACTACGTAACCTTTGTATAGTGTCAGGCAGAATGCCCTGTTTATAGATTAATTGGTAAGTTGTTATTTTGCGTTCATTAATTGTTTTCCAAAAAGGCTCGTAGGAAATCACATCATCACTCCTCTTTTTGGAAATGATAACATGATTTTTTTAACGTCTATGAACGCTATAACATCCATGTTGTAAAAAGAATAACATAGTGTTGATTATAAGTAAATACTTTGATTTTGTAATTATATTTTCGGAATTGAAAATATAAAATTTATTGAATGGCATATGTAAATTATGATATAATATGACTATCAAAGAACGGGAGGTAATATTATATGGAAGCAATTATCAGACCATCCGCAGCATTACGAAACAATTACAGCGAAATTTCCAGAACATGCCGTGAAGAACGAACCCCTGTTATTATTACCAAAAACGGCATCGGTGATACTGTTCTCATGGGATTACAGGAATACAATCAGATGACCGCAGAACTGGAACTGTTACGTACGTTAGCTGATGCAGAAGAAGATGTTGCACAGGGCAGAGTTGCACCTGTACAGGAAACTTTTGACGATATCCGCAGTGCATTATTAGCAAGGGGAACAGATGAGCTACCAAATTTTGCGAACAGATAAGGCAGACGAACAGCTCCGGGATATCATCTTCTACATTGCCGATGACTCTGGCAGTGTAGATATTGCACTGAATTATCTGGAAAAAATTGAAAAAGCAATTAACAATTTAAAAGATTTCCCGTATTCTGGCAGTGTTCCCCACTATGCAACCTTGCGCCGACAGGGTTACAGAGTCTTGATCGTGGAACGGCATCTTGTATTTTACAAGGTCAATGAATCTCAGCAGATTGTAACAATTTACGCTGTCGTGGACGGCAGACGGGAATATCGGAAACTACTATAATAAGAAGAACCTCTTTCACTTTTTTTGAGAGAGGTTTTTCTAAGTTTAAATACGAATGATATATTGACTATAAAATACTACCGTAGTAAACTCAAGCTATAAAAACACTTTACCAGAGTGAAGAAAAGGAGAAGAAGTTTATGAAAAGAACACTGAAAAAAATTGTTGCATTAGTAACAGTATTGTCTATGCTTCTGCTTACAGTCCCAACATTTGCTCATAGCGGTTCTGTTGGTGTTACTGATATCCAGAAAACAATGAAAGGCTATTCCTCACCGTCAAAATCCCCATATCAGATTCTATACATGGGTGCAACTATGTCAACTAAAAAGATAACCATTACGTATACAAATAAAAAAATTGGAACCGTAAAGAAACAGAAAGTAACAAATCCATTAGGCGAAACCCGTGTTATCTTCACATTTGTTCCTAAACAGGCAGGTACAACAACTACTTCTATAAAAATCGGCAGTAAGACATATAAAACCAAAATTACTATTTTAAAATATAAAAATCCAATTGTATCTATAACAATCAATGGAAAGAAAATTTCCGGTAGTAAATTTAACAAAACAGATGTCATCAAATTAAATTATAATACCTATAAGGGAAAGAAAAATAAAATCACTTACCAGATAAAAAACGGATGGTCTGGAAATTTAGCTGCATGTGATAAAAACGATAGTACTCTCTACGGCGCAGTAACCGCTGATATGAGTTCTGAAACTTTCACCTTACAAAATGGAAAAGGAAATTTTAATCTTAAATTTTCTCTCAGAGATGCAAATGGCGTAGAAAATAAAGTTGTTATCGCCTTCAAATAATAGAGATATCCCCATGGCAGTTACCGCCACGGGGATATTTTTAACGTTTATGAATGCCGTAACATCTATATTTTTCAGTAACTGAATAATTATAACAATCCTCGTAAATGCATTATTAGAGGATTGCTATAAATACTTGTAATTTAACAATGCGCAAATCTGGAATGAATAGTCATCCCCAAACTTGCGCATTGTTCCGTTCCTGAAAAATATATCTGTTATTCTTTTGGATAAATGAGTTTATCTTAATTCTATTGTAAATCTTTCATTTACTCCAGAAGCTGTATTTTTTGCAGTAAACATAATCTTAAAACCTTTTCCGCCTTTTACAGGAATCTTACTGCCATTTGCTACAGATTCTGAACGCATCCAGCCTTTCTGCATATATTCAATAGCTGGTTTCATGCTGCCTTTACGTGGATCTCCCTTAAAAATATAAAGTTCTTCAAGTTTCCATCCACTTTTCAGAGAAACTGTTGTCTTTACATTTTTGCTCCCAAATTTGGTATAACTGAGACGGGTTGTCGCAGATGAATTAAATTTTGAGGAGGCAATAGAAGTTGTGCCGATCTTCACAGATTTGACTGGATTTATATATTTTTTTATTGTTACTTTAGTTTTATATGTTTTACCTTTACATTTCAGGGATACCGTTGCTGTTCCAGCTTTTTTCGGCACCAGTGAAATCCTGTAATATGCCTGAGAACCATAAGTATATTTTGTCTGTTTTACTGAAACAACTGAAGTATTGCTTGTTTTTAAGGCGGAAGCCTTTGAAGATAATGATGTCAAAAATTCAGGTGTGGCCTTTGGATATGCGACAAGCGTTATTGTTTGCGGAAGCTTTTCTTCTGCAAATGTTGTAACAGATGTCATTGCAAATATAGAGAATATCATACTGAATACAACTAATAAAGAAAGTAATTTCTTGCTTATTTTGTTCATACTTTTTTCCTCCTGAATTGAAATGGAACAGTTCAGACCGGAACGGATGCCGGAACTATTCAAGTATTATCAGTATAGCATAAATTTCTATTTTTGTAATCATATTCATATTTATTAAAGTACCTATCTGATTCCCTGACATTTTCAGATAAAATAAAAGAGCCAGAAAGCCTTGATTTCACTGACTTTCTGACTCATTAGAAGCAGGGGATGAGAGAATCGAACTCCCACCAAAATCCCGTCAACCCCACTATTTTCAAGGGTTTTGCTATTTGTGCATTGATTACTCTGGTTACTAAAGCAATTATATCATTTGAAAATAATATAATACTAAACAGGCTCATCCCAATACTAATGCACATTCTAATTTCTTTTTAGAATCGTCCAATGTACGGTTATTTCTATAATAGTGTTTCTTCGTCGTTACAATATTGCTATGTCCAATCTGAGAGATTATTAAAGTATCACTGACTCCTGCATCTAACAGTTGTGTCGCATAACTTTTACGAGATTTATGGATAGATCTCTGCTTAATATTTAATGCCTTACATATACCATACAAACGTTTATTAATGGTTGTACCTCTGATACGTTTTCCATTCTCATTTTCAAATAAATACGTTCCATACGGATTGATCTGCAATATCGCTTTTAAAACCCATTCAGTAGAATCTGTAAAAATGACAGTCCGTGTACTGTTATCGGTTTTTCCATGATCAGAAACAACATATGTATATTTGCCTGTTTTCTCATCCTTAATTTTTATTTCAGTTTTATTTATCAGTAGAATATGTCTCTGCCAATCAATATCATCTGACGTAAGTGAAGTTAATTCTCCAACTCTAAGCCCCGTATGGAATGCAAGAAGTACAGCAAGATTCCAAATGGTAGGATTTTCTTTAACGTAATCAGATATCCTTTTAACTTCCGCATCTGTAAATACTTCGTCCTCATCGTTTTTTGCCACATGTTTAAACATGTTGGGAGAAAGTTCTAAGTCACCAAAAAAGTTAGTTATGCTTAATGCAGTATATTTTTTCTTCTTGGCATACCGAAACATTCCCATTATAATAGTTCGCAGACCAGAAAACGCTTTTGCAGTTAACTCATTATCAAATATTGAGGAAATAATAAACTCCTCTAACATTTCCTCTGTAACGTTTGCAACTTCTGTATCACCAAAATCTGTCCCATAAATGAAACGCTTGTAATCAGCTTCATACCTGATTGCAGATGGCTCTTTTATAAGTCTATATGCTAACTTATGCTCCAACCATTCATTAAACAGTATATTTACGGATTTGTGGCATTTATAATATTCTACAATTGCTTTTGTTAAATCATTTTTAGATTTCTTCTTTAAAAGAATCCTCCCCTTTACAGGGTCTGGCAAATAGGTGTAGTAATAACCTCTGCTTCCTTGCCAAATGTCGTGTTTATGCATCGCGAGATATGTCTGGTTGTTCATATATTCTTCCAGCTCCTTTATCTGCTCCTGCATACCTTCTAAATCTATTATACTATTTTCAGCATCTATTATCAAGTCTTTTGAACAAATGTTCTTGCTCATTTTTATTTATAACTCAAGGCATTTTTATTTTTTTTATTTCAGGGATACTTTAGCAAAAACTTTTCTGTACTGTACTCTACGTCACTTCGCAAGCGCGTTTTGCCTTGAATATCCCTCCTGTACAGATTTGCGCTATTTTACCTCAGATTTATTAATTATGCCGGAAAATCTGGAAAACCATGTTCCTGCCATGACATCAGACGGAACTCAAAAATCTGATCATACATATCATCTAGTGGAAAACCTGTTCTTGCGATACCAGACAGATATACTCTAAGCTCTCTTAAAGTTACACTTTCTACGACAATGTTACCAGTTGCTTTATCAATAACCTTGTAATGGATTTTGCGTCCATATCTGCCCTGTTTATATCCTGTTCTTTTTTTCAGATAATAACCACCTTTTTCAGGATTTCCAAAATACTTTTTCAATATTCGATTGATTCTATGGAAGTTATAGTTCTTAACAGTGATCTCAAGATTACCAATCTTTACAACTTCTGGATCAACTACTTTGTCTTTCTTAGGCATACGTTTTATTTTTTCCTTATCTAAACAACTATAATAATTATCCAACAAATACTGATAATATTCATCATTTGTAAGAACCAACTCTCCTTCTTTTTCTTCATCAGACATATTTATCACCTCTTTCCCGTCTGAAATTGAAGATGTTTACTATGGTGGAGGATTCGGATAAGGAATAATGTATAAATCTTTATCAAACATAGATGACTTCCTTTTACATCAAATCGTTTAACTTAGATACCCATTCAAGAACTGCATCATCTGGACACTCCTCTTTTAATACAGGATGTAATTCCCCCTTGTATCTTCTTCCACATTCCCTACAAAAGTCGATACATCCCCTAGCAAAGGACATATTCATCTTAAATTGTTCAACGCTATAAGCCAGTATATCCGTAGTCTGATCATATAGTACATGGTCATTGATCTGTAGTAATGCGTAACCAAGATTAAGATATCCTCTGTAATACTTAGGATTCTTTCTGATATGTTCATTAAGTGCAAAATGAATCTCTTTCTCATAGTAAAGAAGGACATTATCCCGTAGATTACCTTCTGTTCCAACAATAGCCTTTAATCTGGGTTCTAAATACTGGCTTAAAATTACATTATCTATGTCATCAGTATCAGGAAGATCACTTAAATCGAATTTCGAATAATTGAGTGTAATGTTTTTGATACGTCGAATTTTTCTAATTGACATATCTGGACTATAGAACTTTAAGTCTTCTTTGGGAACTAATAGTAATTCTCTTAACTGTCTATAATTAAACCCTCTATACTCAGGTTTTAATGTATAGCAATTTAAGTCAGAATTAAATTCCACACAAGTATCATTGAATACTATCAGAGCAAGGACATCTTTTGTATGTAGTCCCCATTTTTCTTTCAGATAGTCAAGAGAATTTTCATATCCTGCCGAAATATATAAGGCATTATCAATAATCAATTTTATTCCTAATGACCATATAACAGCACCTTTAGAATCAGCAGTTGTAAGTTCTGTTGCATGAAGCATATTTTCAACTTTAGGAAGAAGCTGACGTTCCTCTTCAAATTCCATGCTCGCCATCCGAAAAGTATATTTGTCTTTTGAAGATTTCAAGAATTTTATTTCTTCTAATAGCATTTTCCTCAGGCTTTCATCCTCGATCAGTGCCATTCGCAGTTTTTCATCCTCAATCAGTGCATTCATCAGATACCCCTTACTTCGTCCTATATTATGTTTTGCTTCATCATCCAGAATAAATTTCTGTGCAAGTTCTTTTACCTTCATTGTTGTTTCTTCGCTCATAGTTACTTTGTTTGCTGTTTCATTTCTCATGGTTTTATCCTCCCTTCTTGCTTCATTCATAGTTGCTTTGTCTGCTGTTTCATTTCTCATGGTTTCATCCTCCCTTCTTGCTTCATTCATAGTTACTTTGTCGCTTGCTACTTTTTTCATAAATTTTTCCTCCAAATTTACTTTTTATTGAATTGCTTTTTTATGTAATACAAACTTCTTTGATAATTGTAACAAAAGAATTGTATTATTCTTCCATATTAGGGCACTCCCAGAACATTAGTTTTAAATTTCCATTATATGCCGGATGTACTTCTCTAAACTCTTTAATACATTTTTCAATTGTCTCCATATTGATACTGTCTGTTGAAGATATGCAGATAGTCTGTTCAAATAATGCAGGTTTTCTATAATCATCACAGGTTTTATTAACATCAGCATTTCCTGTTGTGGGGTCTCCATATAAATTTTTCTTTTTTTCTCGAATCTGCTTCACTGTCATTCGTGGATCAAATTTGTCGATATCTTCTGAATGATTTTTTGCAACAACAATCAGCTCTACTAATTTTGAAGCCGTATATCCTTTGAACTGTTCCTGTAATGCAAATTCTTTGGCAACTTTATAATCTTTTGCAAATAAACTATAAAGGTCTTTAAAAGTGCTTGCCTGTTTATTAGTCAAATGATATCTTTCTTTGAGTAATTTTCTGCATTTTTTCACCCCTTTCCTATTTCCTGACCGTTCATAAAGTTGGTCAATATTGCTTATACAGAAACCTATTATCAGAGCGGTGAGAAGCTGACTGTTCTTCTGAAAATTACAAGCATTATCAAGTAACTTTAAAAAGCTGTCTACCAATGCGGGAACAGTTGTCAGATCAGGTTCAATATATCTAAGCTTTGACAGTAAGTTAAGCAACATCTCATTTTGAGGTAATACAGTTACTGTATTTTTTGATGCTTCTGCAACAATAGACATATCTTTTTGGGGTTCCAGTACCATAAGTTCATTTTTTACCGTTTCCATATAATAATGTCCTTTCTAATTTCACATACTGCATTTGAAGTTTTCCTCTTATTTTTTCGAGGATCAATTTTTTTGTTTTTTCCTTTTCTCCTTTGCTTTTTATTGCCTAAATCCAAATACCAGTTTTTTTCTCTCATTTGGTGTTCCTCCTTATCTTTAAATTAATTTTATCAATTATCTTATTCTTCAAATAGTGAAGCAGTGGTGGAATATCAACTAATAAAATTCTTTTTATTGTCCTGCACAACTGAATGGAATAGCTCCAATATATAAGTACCTATATCTTTTTTTCAGTCACGCAATGTTTATCTTTAAATTAATTTTATCAATTATCCTATTCTTCAAGTGCTGTAGCAGTGGTGGGATATTAATTAATAAAATTCTTTTTATTGTCCTGCACAAGTGAATGAAACAGTTCTGATATATAAGTACCTATATCCCTTTTTTCAGCCACACAATGCTCTAAAATATCCTTTCGGTAGATAATATCCGCAATAAGATTCGGATTTCCCATTTTATCCGCTAATACAGATGCCTGAGCATAAACATCTTCTATATCAGCTTCCCCCTTTAAAATCTTATAGGCAGTTTCTGTTGATAATAAATCTACAAATTTCATCCAGTCACCATCTGCAATGTTTTGAGTGGTAAATAGAATAGCTCCACAATTTTTTCGATTAAGTCCAAGAAAATAGTCCTTTCCAGTCCATGCACATACTGATTCACCACCGACATATTCCAGTACATAATGAATACGTCTTTTGAATGCATTGTAAGATTCAGGGTCTTCACGTCTGATCTCTGCAAATTGCTTTTGCAAAGGCCAGTTTGAAACCATATATAAAGTTTTATAAATTCCGAGTTTATTCGAATAACGTGCAGAAAGTTCTACCATATAAATGTCCATCAATTGTAAGCACTGAGAAAGCGGGAGACTATCTCTGAACTCTTCCAGACACATTACAGATTCCATATGGTAATTATCAAAAGGATGTTTATAGTCTGTCACACGGAAAACATTTTCATCTCCATGTCGATCAAGTACCATTCGTGTTTTTCCAGTTCCAGTTTTTCCAAATACATAAATATTTCTCAGGTCTAAACGTCTTTCAGTACGATTCTGGTCAATCTGTAGAGTCATACGCACCCGATCCATCAGATCAAGATATGAAATGTAATCTGTATTCTCATTTATGATTTCGGAATTTGTCTTGCCTTCCAGTATCATTGCGTAAAGTTCTGATAATAATGTATTTTTTTCCTTGCGCTTTTCTGGCAATTCACCCTGTTCTTCAAAAGAGCCTTCTATTTTCTGCTCCTGCTTATGTTCATCATTCAACCATTTCCCTTCTTTTTTCATATATTCCAGAACTTCCTCAACAGTGCCTTTTACAATGTCAATGTGAGCATGTGGGAAGTGTTTTTGAACGGTACTCCATCTAACCCTTGAATTAAATATCAAAAATACATGACTATGAAAGTTACTTCCTTTTTCATCCACAACAGCGGCATACCTAAAAGAAGGAAACTCCCAAAAAGCTATCTTAAAAATTTCTTGATGTGTATATCCATAGGTTAAAGGGGAATTAATAGTTAAAAAGAATTTATCACGTTGGATATTCTTATTATCTTTCGTTGCCATAAATAGAAACTCCTTTTTCTCTGGTAATAGATTTGTACATATGTATACATTCTTCAAAAGTATTATCCACTGTCTTTTCATATGGGTTTTTAATAAATTGCTTTTTCCTCATATAGTCAATAATTGTTCCGACGTCGTCACTAATTTGTTCGATATGTACATTCTTAAAATATTGATGAATACTTTGAGAATTTACAGGAGAGGAACATATCATCAATACATGAGTATGGAATATTTCCCCTACTTCATCCAAAACTGCTACATAAATACAGGAAGGAAAATATGTAAATGCAATCTCAAAAATTTTTTTATGTGAAAATCCATATTCCTCTGGATTCATGATTGTAATGTAATAAGTGTTCTGTTGATATGCATTTAAATCTGAAAAATATTTATCCATCATCCAAAACTCCTAAAAATTCTGATATCGCAATTTAAAAAAATTACATTGTTCGATTTGTGCAAATTATAGTGAACAGGAAAATAACAAATGACCCTTAGAGAGAGTAAGGATAATTAAATTATGTTCATGTTTATGGTTAGTGGGGTAATAGTACCCCCACTAACCTCTATTGCCTTGCTCCCAGCGCAAGCGCTGTATCGCACGGCAACAGAAGATCAAGAATATTCTTTTTCCACTGTTCAACATCTCTAATTAATGGAAAAATAACTTCCTGAATTTCATAGCCATCTGCAAGAAGCATACCCTGTCCCGGTTTAAAACGTCGGTCAGGAATCTCCTGTCCCGGAAAAATCATACCTTTCTGCTCTTTTGAGAGATTCCCGAGCCCGAGCGTGATCATAAAGTTTTCCCTTGTACCATTTGAAAATAACGTAGCCGATGCAACCTGCGTCACTACCCATAAATGCCAGACACCTGACTGCGTATTTCGCCCCATCATCAAAATTTCTGCAATGGCAGAAAGAATCTCTGCGGAATATTTGGTCTTATCCTGTTTATCTTTCATTGTGTGATATGTAATGAGTGCCTGATACTCATCTATGATCAGAAAATGATGTTTTGTCTTATCCTGACCCTGCTTGTTGCGGGTTTCCGAAAAATTATGATAAAATCCCATAATCCCGTTATAACAGTCTAAACCACCAAAATAATGAGGATAAGAAGCATCTGATAAAAATTGATAGTCCTCTGAATATTTAAAATCACATAGGTATAACTCAACATTTAAACCATGTTCATGACATTCTTTCAGCATTCGACCAAGGGTAAAAAGTATCGCCTGACTTTTGCCAGAACCACTCCCACCAGTGATCAGGGCATGGGGATGTGATCCCAGCCCCAATCTGTTAGCAACATGTACGTCATCTTGCAGAAAGTATTCATACAGGTACCCTCACAAGATTTTAATGTCTGTTCTCATTGCATTCATCATCCTCCCAATCTGCCACAAAGTCATTTTGCTGTATGTTTTTACTATTTCTTCTAACAATCAGTCGTTGTTCCTTCTGATTATGCAAATCCACTATCCCATCAGGATTTTTCGCAAAACGAATATATAACAACTGAGGAGAGTTTTCCTGATCAAATTCAAAATCCAGATATTGAAAGGAAGGAACATAAATGCCATGCTTGTTGAACGATTCTTCTACCATTTTCTCCAAACGGTTTTGAAGTAGATCTTTTAGGTCTTCAAGATTTATGTTGTTTTTATTTTTTTGAATTTGAATTTTAATGTAATACACGATTATATTAGGATTTGTTATTTCATCAATTCTTGTACAGAATGTGCCTTTTTCATCGAAAAGGGAATAAATTGATTCAAAGTAGTGATTTACATAATTTGCTCTGATAATTCCAAATTCATCTGCCCCAAATCGTACTGGATAGCAAATGTTATTGTCAGAACTTCCAAAAAGCTCCTCCCAAATTTCTTTGAAAAGTTTTTTTACAAAACGCATAACATCCTGCACAGATTTTTTCAGATCATGACAAATTGCATATCGTATAAGAATTGCGATTACAATTGCCAGAATACATAATATAGAAATGACTAACAATTCTACCATATTATTTAACCTCCAATTTTATTTAGAGGGGGAAGATATTTCCCCCTGATGATTGTTAATCCAGTCCAAGATCATCTCCAGAAATTGGATTTGATGATGAACTAGCATCGCACATTTTTATTGAATCTGCCCTGAAAGAATCTGCGTAATCTTTCTGAGACGAATTCCAATACATAGTGACAGTTGGATTGTCAAACTGAACATAAAATCTTTCTCTATTTTCACGTCTGCGTTTGAATTCGTCAGGAGAAATAATCGGATATTTTCCTTCTACCTTGATGTCAAAAATGTCATAGTTGGTAGTTTCCCCAACACTATAAACGAATCCCACAATTTCATTTGTTTTGTTTCCGGCATCATCATACTTAAAAATTGAACGGATATTAATCAGTTCAAATGTCTCTGTCTGAAGAAGTGCACCAAGTGGAATTCTTCTATTGATTAGTATGCTTCTCTGTCTCGTCATAATCGACCTCCATAAAAAATCATTAGTTACTTAAGCTTTTGAGCTTAGTGAACCGAAAAAGATGTCCTCGAGAAAAAATATTTGACAAACTGAACTTTTTCGGTTATATTTAAAGATAACAGTTAAATGCATTATTCAGATGCCACTGAATTTAATGCTCTTACATTTCTTTAGCGTTTTCACCTCCGTCCCTCTCGATGATTTCATTATAGGTTACTCAAGTTCCGCCGACTTATGAAGCGGTGGTCAGTTTTTACTAAAAGGAGGAAAAGAATATGAGTGAACGAAAGCGCTCTAATACCAGCATCATTAGAAAGGTTCAGAATACCGATTTTTCGATGCTTTCCGAGCAACCAATGGACGTTGCTTTTTCATTAGGAAGAAATCACCTAGCAAAGTTTTTAAAATCAGCAGAAATATGGGGAATGTCTGAGTCATTTTTTGTTTCAGCAATGTTAGTCGGTGCATTAAAGATGCATCAAGAGGAAGAATATCCTATTCTCTCAGATAATGATACTTTTGTAGACATTCCATTTACCCCAAGTCTTAAAAAGGCATATCAAATTTATGATTACGAAATGCGAAACTGGCTTCACTATTTCTATCAAAAAGAAAATCTGGGAAATCCTTACCAAAACAAAACTGCTGTAAAAAACGGAAATGTGTTTTTGGTTCCATCAAAAATGACAAATCGAAAGATTGAAGAATATTTGTTACCAAAGCACAGCTTTCTTGAATTTAGTGAACTTAACAGAACCGAAGACGAATTAATTGAACGATTTTTTAATACCTTGTTTATGGGAGTATTTTATCGGGAAAATAAGAATGAAATAGACATTCCGTCAAAAATGTCTGTATCTACATTTTCTAAATATGAACAGGATTTTCTTGAAAATAAATCTGTATCAGAGAAAACGCTTCGCATTTATATTACAAAGAATTCTCTTCCAATAATAAACTTTATGGGAGATAAGTTTTGTAATTGTGGAAGAGTAATGGGGAATGTGGAAATACTGGAAAAGATAGTTTTTATTTGCTTATCATATGAACTGGATTCTTTTAGAGACTATATTTTAGGAAATTGTTATATTAAGTTACACAGGTTGTTTTCTCCAAAACCTTCTTTTGTAAAAACAATAAAGTTAGGTTCGGATGAGGATATAGAAGATGATGATTCTTCATCTTTTTCCAATATAGAAAAGAAAGAATTTCAGGATAAACCGGAAAAGACTATTTCAGATAAGCTTGAAGATAAAATCTATGAAATTGAGGGAGTAGCTTATAAGATTAACTCTGACTATATATCCGGTGAAAATCTTATCCCTAAGCGTTACGGAAAAACTAGTTATTATTCTAAATATACGGATGTAGTT